>Ga0307508_10007271_pt1 | contig 10311 bp, 17 predicted proteins | sample 9_EM_MG_FD_203089 | JGI IMG/M metagenome (GOLD analysis project Ga0307508, IMG submission 203089) | Populus trichocarpa ectomycorrhiza microbial communities from riparian zone in the Pacific Northwest, United States - 9_EM | ecosystem: Host-associated > Plants > Roots > Unclassified | place...
GCTCAAAGGAAACAGCAAGTCCTATTCTCGTTACGCACCTCTCGCATAGATGATTGATTTGTTTCCTTCATAGTTGCAACCCTGGGATCCTTTATATCTGACGAAGACACCCGGATGAAGTTATTTGATGGATTGCGGCTAAAAAAGATTGATTTCTCTCCGGTGCAAAAAATGGCTGGAGAATACTTTACTCATCTCTGTGTCGCAAGTAAGGATAAATCTTCGAATTCCCAAACATCTGACATGCAGAAACCAGGCAGTCATGAACCCTGGTGGACCTAAGTCTGGGACGGATACCCTACACTCGGTCACAGATATTGTCAAAGCTGGAACAAATGAGCTTCTCGAGGCATTGAAAAATACCCCGTTTGGAAATAGGAGACAGACGGTGTTGAAAGCATTGGTGCGCTGTGTGACCACGCAGGAACAACCGCCAGGCTCACCCATCCCACACAGGCCTTTAAGCGTGACGGAGATGCCTGCCTATTGACAGGCACATCATTCCAGCCTTTTGATGAGTGGGGGGTTTTTCCAGCTCTCGCGCACATCCTTCCAAACTCCATCTATCAGAAGGTTCGTGTGGAGTGACGCATTGTGCCATTCATCGTCTCATGTGATTCTCAGCCCGAGACTTTGGCGTGTATTGCGATGCTTGCCGGGAACGCTACTCAAAAGAAGGTTGTCGAATCTCTGAATAACATCGGCAATGTCATGAATTTACAGATGGATGCACATAAAGCATACGATCGGTTGCTCTGGGGAATTGAGGCCGTTGGATGTGATGGAAAGGTGCGAAGTAATTTCGAAACAACACCCATTATTGTTGCTGATCGATCAGTCAGATCAAATATATCTTCCGATCTGAAGGACATCCGCAGCCCATTCGCCTTAACAATGGGGATGAAATTAAGTTTGGAAAAGGGGCCAGCGGACACGAGATCGACGGTCCTCTTCCTGAATTGTGTAATCTCCAACTCGCTGTTGCACGCATCATGAAGGTTAGTGGTGCCGCAGACATCATCCTGAAATTGCAAAATGAAGCGGATGATGGCGACTTTCCTGAAGTTTTCATCGCCTCAGAACAGTTCCTCGACATCTTAGATGCAAAACTCATACTTTCTGGGCGAACTGTAGACATACCGTTATTTCCGTCATCCCCTATAATTGTCTCTGCAGAACTCGTAGTTTCTTGATAATTTCTTGGTCGAGCTCCAGACGAACAGTGATATGTTGTTCAATGAGATTAATAGATTCGAGAGAGATAGGCTCCGGGGTGTAATTTGCCTTCTTCGTCTAATTCACCTTCTGCAGGTGATGTTTGACGCGAATCTTCGGAACTTAAGGTAGCTGATAGACGAGTGCTTATCAGATGTAAATTTGTGAGCAGATATAAAATCTTACAGAGTTCGGCAATGTATAATGCGGCTTGCGAGACGACGCGTTCAAGGTCACCTTCCGGCTCGAGCGTCGTGACAAAAGGGTCGAGCGAGTGTTGTCGAGCGATGTGAAGGTGGCGGATGTATTTGAGGATGCTACCGCCTTAATTTGGTCTAACTTCGTCATTTGATTCTCGAGCCTCCTCGATAATGTGACAAATCGAGAGAATCGACGAAGTGCGTCTGAGGCAACTTGCAAACGTCGCAATCGGTTGAGGTTATTCACTAAGCTTTCATGGTGGTGTTCTAATCTTGGCCTTGAAGGGGTGCATCTTGCTTTCTTTTGCATCGCCTTCAGAGAAAGACTTTGGCGATACGGCCGCGACCGGTAGGCTAAAAATATTGGAGCTGACTTCATCATATCTTGCGTACATTTGTTTACAGTATACGGTTCTGCCGTACATTTATCGCAATTTGACGAAGCTCCTCGGGTACCTATGTCGCAAAGCACATGAGCGACTAGGTTTCCTGGTTCGAGAATGCCAAGGGGATTGCCACTAACGCAGATTCACCCCGCCGCGGTGAAGAATGATTGTGGAATGGAAGAAGAGTGTCAATGACTTGTTGCGGTGAAGGCTCGGGTACCCCGCAGGCGACAAGGAAGCTCTGAGCACTTGCACTCTGGGGATCCACGAAAGTGAAAAGTTTTGCATGGATTGCGCCATCTGCGGAGCCAATGTAACATTCGGAAGGTTTCATGAAGAGTTTCTTCTCGCTTTCCCTTACGAGAATGAACGGTGCATCATGAAGGGATTGAAAATGACGAGGTTGAAAGCCTAATAGAAAGAAAAAGGTGAGGATCATCGCAGAAGAAACGCAGCTCCGACAAGACGCGCCAGCGATTTGACTGGACAAATATTCGAAAGCCTTTTTCTGCGTTTCTAACGTGTTTGGAGGAATCACTATAAGAGTTTGCACAAGCTGCTTAGCGTTGGGGTGATCTGATATCTGAAGCTTCTTCGATTCTCGACGGATATCGTGTCTCACAACGTGGAATCCAAAGAGGCACACCCCGGCTGCGCGAATACCTGAGTTTGGAACATGAGTAATGGCTCAAATCGCATGCGACATTTAGGGAGCACACCTCTGCAGGCGAAAGCAATTTTGGCGCGACACCCCGCGCCATCAAATAGCTGGAGCAGCGCTGCGTGCCCTTCGAACGAGAAGACCATGATGTTCACAAGTGTCGTGGTGCCTAATGCACTGTGGCAGCCTTGGGTGCTGCGCGTTTGTTCGCGACTTGTCATTTGTTCGGAAACGCACGACACGCAGCCGCACGTGCATGTTCACACCACACACCATTACCGATGCCCCGTCAGACTACCAGAAAACTCCCCTCTCCTATGGCACTCCGCATCCCATCAGGCCCCTATGGCCCCAGGTTCCCGCGCTTCTTTTCTCTGGTTCGGTTCTATGTGCCATCACACGGAATTGAATTTGATCACCAACCTGAGGCTAACATCCCAACTCCCGCCTTCCCGATTGTTATGTTGCCCTCTCATGGCATGCTGGGCCAATCAAATAGGGTCATTTTGATTGGGAGCGGCAGCAGCACTGATGAATTCGAATACATGCTGCGCTAGAGTTTTATATATATACAAAGATGCGCCCGCCCTCGCGTAGAATTGACCCGTTCGTGACTTATGAACAGCCTCCAACTGCCTTTCCAAGGTCTGCCTTTATATTTTGCAACCTGGCTCCAGCATCCTGGAAAGCGCTGTAAGGAACTCGCCTAATTTTGGTGGAGATATCTGGTGCTGTTTGGTGGCCCGTTGCCGGGAAGACTAAGCTGTGCGCCCGAGTTGTCTCGTCACTATAAGTCATCGCTCTGCGAAGGCCAAGGATGTCCCCTCTCGTCCCATGGCTCGAAACCTCGATGTCGATCTCGAAAGAGACTTGACGGCCGACGAGATTCCGCATCCTTCGGCTGCAAGCATTGACGAAAGGCCGCGGAGAGGCTTCGTTGGGTGGGGTAGACTAACGAACAAGTGTCGTCCAATCGCTGCGTGCTTGGTCTCAAAGACTGGTATGCCCGTCATTTTGCAGGGGGAGACGGTTTTGTCGCGATGCTTATTCCACCCACTTTCAATGTCCAGCACATGTCAATACTGACTTCCACATTTCGCCGAGCGGTTTCCCGTTAGGCACCTTCTCAGACAAAGGCTTCTCCGAGTTCATTAATACGGCTCCATCACATCTCCAGAACTCCGTGTCTGTGATATGATTTGGTGGCAGTCAAAGAGGGCTCCCCTGCATCATCAATTCCTTGTGCTCACAGTCACGCACCAGAGAGTTTCCGAAAATGATTGCCTTGCAGCAATGTATGACATTCGGGTCGAACGTGTGGGCAAGGGCGTCAGCTTCCGTGGCACTGTGGAGCACAGGATCACAATCGTACCCGCTCAGTCAGCAACGTCCTATCGGAAGGACAGCAAACTCCTTTTCGGCCTCACCGATGCTCTCCCACACCTACACAGGGACACCGAAAATGACCTGCCAGACCAATGCATCAGCGTGTCAGCCTTTGTGGACAAATTGGATAAGAAATGGCAAGGGCCACCCGCAACCCTATGGCATATTGCTCGTTATGTAGATGCTATTGTGAAACTTGAACCGCGGTACAGGCTCGGAAGCACAAATTGCTACTATTTCGCCCGCACCCTTTTCTACATAACTGGCCTTCGGCATTACTCGTTTCGTTGTCTCGTATCGGAAAACGCAAAAAACCTGAAGATAAGGTGCCCCGTGCATGACCCATCTTCTATCAGCATGTTGTTTAGGTTTCTCCTTGAAGAGGGGAAATCTAACGGTGTTCTTTTGGAAGGACGTCTCCTGGCGTTAACCGTTGTAATATTTATGCTACCGCTTGGTGAGTTATTGATCGGGGTCTATCTCAGCAACTCGGCGATGCCCTACGTATTGGTTATGGGCGTGATGGCCGTGCCGGCCAGCGTCTTTACGTTCATGTTGATGCGGTCGCTCTACACTGGAGGTATGATTGGGCGGCGGAGGCTGACTGAAACTTTAGTCAGTATTCTTGGTGAGTCCATCCGATTGCGGGTTAAATCGATTTCACCGAATTCGTGATCGTTCAGACAACGACGCAGAGATGACGAACCCACGCGGGAAACGTGGGGAATATAAATTTCCCTATGTGACGGAGACCACTGTGGAGAAGCGTTCCCCCCGCTTCCCGTTTTTGGTCCTCGCGTTTACTACTTGCGTAGAAGTGTATGGGCCAAGGGAGCAAGTCCCACCATGGCCAAATGTGAGAATGTCAGTTCAGACCTTTTCTAATGTTGACACTGAGATCCTCATACTAGCCCGAACAATGCTACGTGCCTTTGGAAGAACAAGGTTGTGGTGTTGAGATACCCTCAATTACTGAAGTGCTTGATGCTTGATGCGCCATAGCAGTTATAGGCATTACTCATTTAACCTTCTTGAACGGGCTTATCGCTTTATTTTTAAACGTGACTGCGTCGGTGATCCCACACTCGGCATGAAGCCATATGTCCTGCTGGCTGGAGTCTTACTCTGGACAACTCCAGACCGAATTTATCTCCCAACAAGTTAACAAGAACGCCGACATCACATCAAGTGAAAGCACATCCAGCACTGCCCCACGTCCATCTCAAATAGTGCCCGAGCCCCTGGTGCCTTTGTCACCGCGATTGCTGATTGGAATGAGTCGCTCCTGCCGAGTTGAACAACTTTGCCTCTGCCCCGACTCCACCATCTCCCTCACGTGCAAGCAGCGATTTTTCGACCTCAGTAGTGGCTAGCATGGCGCCCAAATTTCCCGTCTTGCCCCATCACTGTATCCGGTTTAAGAACATTGAGTGGCTCGAAAGACCATCAGTTTAATTAGGAGAAGTGTTGCACCGGAAGGGGCCTTTTGTGGATGCCGCATACATCCCTCCTTGATGGTGTGTGTATGTTATGATTTCTGACATGACTCGGTTTTACATGAGGATCCTGCCAAATACTACTGCGAGCAATTATTTTGATGATTCGATGCACATCCAAACTTGAACGCGCCGTGCACATCCACGCAGCGCTGACGAGGGGTGCGGCCAAATGCCAAATTGGGCATATATTGTTATACAATCAAATTGCCTCCCGAGTCGCAACTAGTACATGGCCAGAGCAATGGCCTCTGAACTGCAATGTCAAAGGGTTATTGACCCTTTAAGTTTCGGAGAGTCTGTACCCCTGGTTCAAACAGTTAATCATCTGGTGGGGGACGGCATTGCTCGGGCTACAAGTTCAATTTTATCAGAACAATTATTTACCTAGAGGACGACAAAGGGCTCACAAAAGAGAATGGATGCAAATAACTCCTTGGCTCGGCACTTTCCACCATATGTGTGAACGTTTCGATACGGGTGCGACGACCTTTCCCCCCACGGGGGTGACTATTGAGCCGTCGCACCACCCTTTCCTCCTTTGGCACCAAAAATTCTGGCAACTTGTAGTCCCCTCGCCGTCCATTTGGGTAGGTGATACGAGTGTCCGTATCTGTATGTGGAGAATATTACAGTGTCACGATGAGTTGACCAATGCACGAGCGATTCTAGCTTCACACCGAGTTTCACAACAAGACTTTCAACTTCAGCTCTCAAGGAACGCACACAAGGCTCAATCATGAGAGAGTGCATGCGTTTTGACATGACTTCCCACAAGAGTGCGCCAAAAATAAAGCTTCCCATAAGCAAGAAAGCGAAAATCGGTGTAAATATGTCGACCCTCGTGCATATGTAGCTCCCTGAGCCAATCACTCCGCCTGCCAGTAAAACCACCGACGACCACGTGGTAAACTTCATGAGCCGTGCGTAAAGGAGCACCCCGTTCGACTCTTCCTCCGCCCGCAGGAATCGGAACAGCATGCTGATGCCAGAGGGATCGTGTCGCACGCTCCGCACCGCCAAATCTTGGGGTTTACTTGATGCGAGACATGGAAACGAGTAATGCCGAAGGCCGATAACGTACATGAGCAGGCGGGCGAAATAGTAGCAGTTGTGGCTGGCAAGACGGTACCGCGGTGCCAACAGTACGATAGATTCGATGTAATGAGCGACGTGCCATAAAGTTGGTGGAGGTCCACGCCATATCTCGTCAAGCTGATCCAGGAAGGCGTTTACGGTGTGAAATATGCCATTAGTTTTCACCGACGGATCCCCTGCAGATTCCGTTATAGGTTCCGCCATCAGTCCAAACATCAACTCATTATCGGCGGTGTAGTGCTCTAGTGGCTGGGCAAGCGTCGAAGTGACTTTGTGCTCGGCGATACCTCAGAACCCGATTCCTTTGCCAACACATTCCACGCATAAATCAAAATGTGTGGGTGGAGCGGCAGGAGTTGGAGAATACGCCACAGTGAGAACGACAAATTGATGGTGCAGCGGCGACTTCTTCGACCGCCACCACATCATATTGACCACAATTGTTTTCCGCACAGAAGATGTAGCGGAATGAATAAAAGTGCAGAAGTCTTGATCCGAGCAGGAGCCCAGGAAAAACCCATTAGGAGTGGCGTTGAGGATGGGGACCACATAATCTGTGGCTGGATTCCGTAAAGAGTCAGAAGAGATAACCTACAACATGTGCACGCACCGACTTTTGAGATCCAAAGGGCAGTCCACCAGCGAGATTCCTTTCCTTTAGTAGGGTGAAACAGTGGCAACTTAGTTGCAAATGATGATTCCCTCCGAATATTTGAGCTTTGGAGGACAGGCGCGGGGACCTCGGGTCCGTCGGCCACCCAAGAATTAGATGGATCGCGAGCGAACATGGAAGGAGAGCAGCAAGTGTCAAAATGACTGCATACAGGCTAAATGCAGGCGTGGCTGTGCAATTGCGGTGCAGGAGTTGGAGAACGAGTGCCGTCTGAATCCATGTCCCAGAGGAGTACGGTTCCACGTTGGCGTTGTGCACCAGCCAATCGCCCTCGTATCCTCGTACCCTCGCATTACGGAGCCCTCCGTCTCCAATATTTGACAAAGCTGGCTCCATATTACGCAATCAGATAAGGCACAAGGCACAGGCCCTGCTTGTTTGCGTCGAAGCTGATGGCGCCAAGTCCGAGACCGGATTCTGCCGGACTGCTCGCGTCTCCCAATCCGACTTCGAATTGGATACATCCTGTGCACGCTCTGGCCCAAAGTCGTTTTGGTGTGATAGACGCACTTGTTTGGTGTTCATTCTATTGCCTACGTTCATGGTGCGAGCTAGGCAGGACGCCAGCGAGCTATCTATCGAGGCTGGAGAGCTCAGAAGGTGCAGCAGGTGCGCCCACTTTTGTTGCCCCTGTTGCACATTGCCACCAGCCACAACTTCTGCTTATCGGTGCATGACTGCTTTATTATTACTTCTGGATTTCGTGTCATACGGTGGTAAGCCCGCGTGTTCATCACTCTTCAATATGTTGCAATTATATGATCAAGTTTACTCGATTGCTGCCCTGCACCTGTACGGCTCCATACAAGGTTCTGATGCTTCACTCTTTCAGTTCATAGCGCTCCTTTGAGATGAAAAGCAGCTTGTTGGATTTTAACATATTCAGATCTCTTGAGTATTGTATCCCGCTGTAATACCGCGGTAGAAAGTCTGTGCGTTTGATCCTAGTCCTGCTGAATTTGAAATCAGCCGCTCTCACAAAATTCCGGTGCCGTCGCGTATGGCAGGGCGTCACCGCCCAACATCTGGCTTGATATGTGGTATAATGAGATCTGTTAGCTGCTGGTGTACAGTAGTTCGGAGGGCCTAGGCTTTGCACTTCTGGCGGCCGCATGATCATCCCTCTGCATGGCATGGATGAGAACCTCGGCATCGATCTTGAGAATGGCTCGACCGCCAGCGCACACCGGAATCCTTCGGTTGCAGCCGTTCACGCCAGCGGAAGGCCACGAAGCTAGACTGGCGAAGTGATATTATTCGATCGCTCCGCGCTTCATCTCGAAGACTGGTACGTCCGTCGTTTCTCCTGGAAAAACTCTGTTAGCGGTGCTTATTGCTCTCTCTTTCAACACCTAGAATATATCGTTTCTGAGGAATGCAGCGTTTAGATCACTGCCAGTGATCAGATCAGACACGTGCCCCTCGAGACCTAAGTCGGGTTTTTGGACTTTGTGATGGAGTGTCAAGCTGTCGCGCACCCGCCACTGGCACAGGCAGTGCCAGCAAAGCCCCTGTTAATGCAACCAACGTCAAGGGAGCACGTGTGGTTCCCAACGATGTCGTGAACCGATGCTGGTGATGCGAGCAGGACGATCGGGGAAATGGATTGGAACTGGCGGTGCTCAGCCGATCTGGAACTGAATTGAAATTCACTGGGAATATCTTCGACGTAAACCCGCTGGGCGCCGCATTGTTATCTACCGTTCTATTGCTTGATCGAGGAATGCCTGGTGCTGTTGGCTGCCTCGTTGTAGGGAGGACTTGCTGTGCACTCTGGTCACTATAAATCATCGCTCTATCAAGACCAACCATTGCCCCCCGCACCATGGCCGTAAATCTCCATGTTGATCTCGAAAGCGGCCCGGCTGTTGAAACGATTCAGCGCCCTTTCGCGGTGGTCGTTCACGAAAGGAAACGGAGAGGCCCCATTAGGTTTAGGTGGGACAAGTGTCGCCCGATCGCCAGGCGCTTGATATCGAAGATTGGTATGCCCGTCGCTTTTGCAAGACAGAAAAATTTCAACCCTGGTGCTTATTTCTCCCTGTGCTAGAGCACGTCAATTCCGACTTTCACATTTCGCCAAGTGATCTCCCCCTTCTCAAACAGAGACGTCTGCGAGTTCATACGTACTGCCCCACCCCACATTCAAAACTCAGTCGTGCGCGATATGTCTTGGTGGGAGTCGAAGAGGAAACCCCTGCATCATCAGTTTCTTGTGCTTACCGTGGCTCGCCGGCAAGCTTCCGGGAATGATTGCGTCGCAGCAATGTACGACATTTGCATCGAACGTGTCGGCAAGGCTGACAGCTATTTTCGCGCCTCTGCGGAGCAGAAGATCACAATCGCACCTGCTCAACTGGAGGAGCCCTGTCGGAAGAACAACAAAGTCCTGTTCGGCCTCTTTGATGCACTCCCACCCTTGCGCAGGGACATCAAAGGGCGTCTACCAGACCAATGTGTTAGCGCGTCAGCTTTCGTTGACGTATTGGATATGAAATGGCGAGCCCCCCGCAACGCTCTGGCACATTGGTCGCTATGTCGGTGCCATCGTCGAGTTTCCGTCACAGTATCGCTTGGCAAGTACAAATTGCTACTTCTTCGCTCATATGCTTTTCCACGTCGTCGGCTTCTGACATTACTCGTTCCACCGTATTGTATCGGAAGACGCAAACGCCCTTAAGACAAGGAGCCCCGTGCACGACCCTTCTTCAATCAGCAAGCTTTTTTGGTTTCTCCGCCGAGAGGAGAATTGCAATGGCCACCTTGTGAACCATCATATATTTCAATGGAGTGCAATGTTTATCTTCGCAATTTATGTTGTGGGACTTTTAGGGTTGCAGAAGGGGTTTTTGAATTTGCGATCACTGATTGCAGTTTTTGTCGTCGCGATGGTTCTTGGCGTTGGGTTCTACTCGTGGTGCTTTCTGGGCTTTCCGTTCACCATGCTCCCACTGTTGCAGCGGAGGGTGCAGAGCCAGACTGAAAAATTAGTCAATATTCTCGGTGAGCCCTACTTAATTTGAATTTCGGTCAATCCTTATCAAATCCGTAATCTGTCAGATAATGATGCGGTGGTCGGCAAGTCCATTCAAACGGTGCCTGCCGCTTGAGAACCGAGAGTATTCAGTTGATCCAAAAGTGCGTCCGAGGTGGATGTAGCTGAATTCTAAATGCTAGATAGTGGAGTAACAGTGAA
>Ga0307508_10007272_pt1 | contig 10310 bp, 9 predicted proteins | sample 9_EM_MG_FD_203089 | JGI IMG/M metagenome (GOLD analysis project Ga0307508, IMG submission 203089) | Populus trichocarpa ectomycorrhiza microbial communities from riparian zone in the Pacific Northwest, United States - 9_EM | ecosystem: Host-associated > Plants > Roots > Unclassified | place...
GCTTTGCCATTTTCTTGCTATTACTGAATATACCGCATTGATAAGAGATGATGGAAGCAACCACATTACCAGGATTCTGAAACAAGTTAATTTGTGTATCTTTGCTGTAGTTATGGTGTTTTTTTTTAGCTATAATATGCATCGGCATTGTTGTTGTATTATTTCATGGCAATATGGAGTAGTTCGTGACTTCCTAAATGTTTGATTCTTTGATTTCTACTTTAACTTTCCTATATGCTTTTCTGTTCTCTATATTCTGGGATGAGAGAATCTATTATTTCTGTATCTTTAGGTGGATTTCTCTGGCACTGTTGATGATGAATTTTTGAAAAGATTAGGATTAGAGAAGGGAACAAGGAAGGTTGTGAACCATGAGGAGAGGGGTAGAGTTTTGCGGGCCATGGACGGTTGCAGCTACAAGGCAGCTGCTGGTGGATCTCTTTCAAACAGCCTGGTAGCCCTGGCAAGGCTTGGTTGTAAATCCGTAGGAGGCCCTGCCCTAAATGTAGCCATGGCAGGCAGTGTAGGGAGTGATCCATTGGGAGGCTTCTACAGGTTAAAGTTTAATAACTTGTTTTCATTTCTTCTCTCATTTTTTTGCATTTGAAAGTACATGAACGAAAGCCAGAATTGAGGCTTCTTATTGTTGGTTACTTCTTTAAAAGCATGATTAGTTTTTTTCCTGTTCTTTTTTTTTTAATTTTTAATTCACTAGTGGAAAATATCTTGTCGAACAGCTGATATGTGCACCGCATATGCTTACTGATAAAGTTGTATGTAATTGGTGAGCTTTGCCTTTAACTGTTAGCATTGATTCAAATGATTTTAGGTGACTTTGCTTAGTTACTTAGAGAGCTGAGCAAATATTTTCATCCTTTCCCAATTCTGTTTAGCCCTGGAATCTGGTGAATGGTAATTATCAAATGTCTATGTTCCTTTGAAAGAATATGGTTTTCAATCTGTTTACATGTTAAGTCCTTGTCAACATTATTCTCCCTTTTGAGAAGAAATAAGATTTAGTTGTTGGTCTGGCATTTATGTTACCATTGGATTTGCGTTTGCTTTTGTATGGTTATGATTACTAGATTTGGGGAACGTGAAAACTTAAGGTGCTCGAATCCATATGGTGGGACAACTATATGAATAGAAATATAAAGCACTTTCTTGGCATTGGAGACCTTCCATTTTCTGTGTCAATTGAAGATGGTCAAAACTTGTATGTCCCTCTCCAGCAAGAAGATATTAGGTGAGCTTGGCTCACCCCGAGCCACCAACGATTGTGGGACCCACCACTTTGTAACTTTGGGCTCGTGCAATAATTTATCCTTTTCAGGTTTCAGCCCATAACTGTTGAGAGTTCATTTGAGTGTTTTGAATCTTCATATTTAGATATTTATGGGATATAATTAGAGGTCTAATAGGCTAGGAGTAAAAGTGTTCAATTTTCTTTTGTACCATTGGCAAGCTAAAGTTTAGTATGATGATGACAAAGGTTCATAGATAAAATTATACAAAGTTATTTCTAGAGACAAAAGATAAAAAAAAAAAGAACCAAAAAAAAAAAGAACCAGAGAAAATGACTGTCTGGAGCAACACTAATATTTAACCAAAACTGGAGAGTTGGCAAATATTTTTATGCATTGTTTCTCATCTTGCTTATATAATGGAGCAAAAGATGAAGCAGAGGTTTGAGTCTATGAAGCTAGTAGAGCTCTTAAGCTAAATAGAAGCAATAAAACTTGGTCCATTTAAGTCGTATAATAGGAGAGCCTTAGTTTCTTCCATTTTAAATACATATACAGGATGTTAAGTTGGAAGTTTTTTTTTCTACAGATGATGCACACATATAATTATTTACATATCCATGTAAATGTGTTTGTTATCACCAAACATGAGAAGGCAAATGATAAATCCTTCACACTGGTTGGGTGGGAAGGTTTGAGGAGGAAGGAAAAGGAGTGAGCCTTCCAATTGCAATGAATCGACAATGGGTGATTACAGATTTTAAGTCCTAACCTTGGGAAGTTGGCATGTGCTAGCCAGTGCTTCAAATGATGTCTATCTTATCACTTCATCTAGATCAAAAGGTGCTTTTTTTAAAAATAAAATAAAATAAAATTTGCTAACCCTGCTTTTGTAAATCCATCGGGATATAGGTTCATCCTTGGTAACTGACCTGTCATAGTTTGATTTGAACTATTTGATACTTGTTATGGAATTTATATATTGATCTGATGTGTTTCAATATCTTCTCCTTTGATTTGTTTCATAGATCAAAATTACAGAGGGCAAATGTGAATTTTCTCTCTGAACCTGTGAAAGATGGGACAACAGGAACAGTGATAGTTCTCACAACCCCTGATGCACAGCGAACCATGCTCGCACATCAGGTAAATTCTGTTTTAGAAGGGTAAGATTTGTGATAATCCAAGTGCAGTTTCTTTTTGAAGATTTATAGTTTCTGTCTTTCCCAAAAAATCAACTTTTGCTCAGTGCTTACCAGAGGAATAAATAAATAAATAAATAAAAGGTTTAAAGTTGGTGCTTCTAGTTGTTAAGTTGCAGACACCTTCAGAAGATTCTTTGCCACAGTAGGTAAGGATTATGCATGGGGCATGCTGCTTCTTGAATGAAATGCGTTTCCTGAAACTATATTAGCTGATCACAAGTTTTGTCCTGCATGTCCAGCTATACACTGTCCATTATTTCTGTAAAAATATATAAATTCTGCTTCATTCTATGTAAGATTTGTGTTGCTGGAAAATGAACTGCTCATATATGGTGAATACGTTTGTTATATTTCTTTGTTGGCTCAAAAATATTTACTGAATTAGCTGGAAGTTGAAAGCAGGTACCAAACCTGGATAAGTCTTTGCCCAATTTTTAGAATAATTTCCTAGATAAATTTCTTGATTTCAAGAATATGCTGGCCATTCTAGTGGTTGCTGTCTTATTTTTATCGAATATCACTAATTTGAGTTGCACATGGTTATTGTAGTTTTTATTCTCTAGGAATGGCTCGCATGAATATGAATCAGTAACTGTACAAGTCACATAATTAGTAATTTTGAAATGAAAATAATCATGGGGTTAGAAATTGGAGGAGATAAAGAAATTTTCTTCTTTCTGTACTAAACTTTCAAGGGTAACGAAACACATTCAATTTGGACATGTTAATATCATCTGTCTTGCCATATATTTTTGTGGTTTGTGCATGATTCCTTTCTGGATTGTTTTTTTTTTCCCAGTTGATGAACCCTGTTACATATTGGGAGTATTAGCTAGTCTGCATGCTTAATTTATCGACTGTTGTATGTGGTCTGTTGCAATTAAAGGCCAAATAAAATTACATTAAATCATATGCCGGGTTGCTTTATCATTTGGAATATGAGCTGACCCCTAACATATCGGCATCTTTTAGGGTACATCTTCAACTGTTAACTATGATCCATGCTTGGCCAGCATAATTTCCAAGACGAAGATACTGGTAGTTGAAGGCTATTTATTTGAACTTCATGATACAATTAAAACAATTTCAAAAGCATGTGAAGAAGCACGCAGGAGTGGTGCGCTGGTTGCAATTACAGCATCAGATGTGTCCTGCATTGAAAGACACTATGATGATTTCTGGTAAGATTGTTGCTTGATTTACTAAAAGAAAAAATATTTTTTTTGGTTTCTGAATTTCATTTTTGTCTCATTAGATAGTTTATAGACAAGATTTTACTTAAAAGAATTTTTCTTGGCAAGTCAACATTATAGAAGTAATTTTGAAAATGTTTGTTGAAAAGAAACACCTTGGTTTTCAACATGTTTTCTTTCATGCTGGAAAAACTCCTTTCAATTTCAGTGGAGTTTGAAGTGATGAACATCCAAAACATGATGTTATTAACACTACAGTTTTGTGAAATAAGCCTTCTAGAAAGAGTTACCAGTTCTCATCCTGACAATGGTCTCTTTGGCCCGAAGTGCTGCAGAATAACTATTCAAGTAATTTAGGTTCTTCCCACAGATAGAATAGAACTGCCAGACACTCAGTCATTGGGGCATAACTAAACTACTATTTATCCTGCAATAGAAAGTCATGTAACTTGTCTCTTTTAATTCAAGTGATGAAGATGAATATCCCACTCCTTCATGCATTTGCTAAAAGTTAGGGTATGGAGGGGAGTTGTCATAACGGAGGGGAACAACCTTGTGTGTGTGGTCTTATTATCTCCTAACTTTTGAAGTTTCCACCACCATGCTAAATCCTTTTAGTTTGTGAGTGGAGTCGCTAGCCAAACCTTGAATCGAGATTATTACGGTGGTCTAGTGACATTCTGTTTGATGCATAAATTCTTTCAGTTTTGGAAAAACTTAAGCTACCAAGTTCATTTCTTTAAACCCTCAAGTTTAGAAACCCAATTGCTTAAGAAATGTAAAATAATTACTAGCAAGACCATCAAAAGATATTTGAAGTTTGTCAAGAACTTTCAGTTTGATTTCTGTTTTCTGCTTCATGGTCTGTGGCATAAAAATGAAAATTCATTGTTGTTCATCCATCAACAGGATTGCTTTGTGCAGTTATTTCTACTGCTGAATTTGGTGAATCATTCTCTTTATTAATTTCATTGGATGGAGACTTGTTAGTTCATTCAATGAAACTTGGTAATAGTGAGGAGACTCTCTCCCTCCCTGTGACTTAAATGATGTCCTATTGAAGCATTCTTTCCCTCCTTGTGCTGTTCAGGGAAATTGCTGGAAACTGTGCCGATGTGGTGTTTGCAAACAGTGATGAAGCAAGAGCTTTATGTAATATTACTGCAAAGGATAGCTCAATTTCAGCTACAAGGTATCTTAGTCATTTTGTACCCTTGGTCTCGGTCACTGATGGGCATAGAGGATCCTATATTGGTGTAAAAGGAGAAGCTGTATATATCCCTCCTTCACCATGTGCACCTGTCGACACTTGTGGTGCTGGGGATGCATATGCATCTGGCATTTTGTATGGTATCCTACGGGGTGTGTCTGATTTGAGAGCAATGGGTACATTAGCAGCTCGAGTTGCAGCCACGGTTGTTGGACAACAAGGAACCCGGCTTAAAGTTCAGGATGCTGTTGAGCTAGTGGAGTCGTTTGCATTGCATTTTGAGCACTCTGCAATTGGCTCAGATATCGGTTCTGATCATATTTCCAGCTTGTAACATGGCCCGCCGGTGGTTATGCTACCTCTCAATTCTTTTACTTTACTGCACTTCTTTGTGCTTAGCCTTGACCTGTACATTATAACATTAATATGCATTGGTTATACTGGCAGTAAATTTGCTAAAGGCATTCATTTTAAGGATTTTTTGACTGTCTATATTCTCTCTGTTCTTTCTTTTTTTCACCGACAACGTTCCGAAACAGAAAGGGCAGGACAGGATGAATTATACTGGACTGATTAATGAGGATTCAACACCCAATTCAGACATGTTCGGTTTTGCACTGGAATATGATACTCAAATGTGCTATAAAGTCACAGGATTCGACCTTTTTGTGTAGCTGTAGCCATTTTTATTTTTATATGATTTAACCAATAACGAGGCGACAACTCCCACCTTTGAATCATACAAACTTAGATTTCACAAAAGGAAGAATCAAATCAAAAGAAAGTCAAATAAGATACTAGGGTTCTAAGAAATTCCTAAAAAATCAAAAAGTTTGAAACTACATATAAAAGTGATAAATAAATTGTAAAGAAAGATAAAGCATAAAGATAGAAAACTTGAAAGATAAATATAAATTGTAAAAAAAATAAAATAAAGGTGGAAAACTTGAAAGATAAATTGTTTAGAAAAATGTGTACCGGGGATATGTCATTTTTTCTAGTAAATGAATGACCTAAATATTGTTAAATATTGTTAAGAGGGTTGAAATTTCAGTTGGACTAAAAATCCTAACTCTACACAAACGATATTTTAATGGGAAAAGAATCGATAATTATAATCCTAAAATAGCTTGGACTAAATCTTCTACTTGACAATTGTACACCCTATATAATCTCTCATTTTCTTTAACTATTTAAGCTTCTTTCTTTTATTTATTATTTCTCACTGAAAGTTACTGACTTTATCATCGGAGGGTCTTTAAGTCTCACCGATAGATATTGTTTTGCAAGTACCTTGCACCATCAATTTCATACTTCATGGGCTAATGAGAAGGAAATATTGACATGAACATTTAATTAACTACTATTTAAACACCAAATAACCTCATTCCTGAGCATATTGAATTTTAGAACATCATTAATTAGCATCGTCTGTAAGAAATGCTTTTAAAAAGCCATTAATTATCCTACTATTTATATTGAGATTCCTATTTATTATCAATAACAGATAATCAAGACACTCCTGAGATAGAACGTGTAACTGATCTCCCTACCACAACAGATATTCCTGCACAACTAACCCTTCAACAACTTATTGATCAGATGTTATTCCTCACCCAAATAATGTTGGTGAATCAACAAACAAAAGAAAATGTACCTCAACAAGTCTAGGAACCACCAAAACAAACCGCCACATCCTCCTTACCACCTTATATCATCAGGTCGCACCCAATGCTCATAGATGGTTACACTACCTAAAGGAATGTGAGAAGAATGAATCTATAAAAGGTTTTCAACTTTAGAGGTCATCCAACCATTCCAAAATGTATATACGCCCTTATAGCACTCAAGTGCACAATGGATATTCTAGGCGTCTACCTGCTATCACGGGAACGAGGCTAGCCATAAATCTTGATTTTCCATGCTAAAAACCTTGAGTTCCCTAAAACATTATTAACAAATGAGTGGAAAACAACCTAAAAAGGAATACATGCAAGAGGAGGCTTACACCCCCATCAAATTAAGGATTCTCCCATGTTGAGACGAGTGATGAACACTTGTATACCAAAGGATCACATCTTTACCAAGATGACCTTGAATAACTATGATGGCCTCACAGACCCAAGAGAATATGTACAGAATGTACAGAATAGCTTGGAGCTGGTTATCCAGGGTAGCCATGCCATGTGCAAGATCATCCCCATAACTTTCAGGGGGTTGATACGTGTGTGGTACAACAACTTGGAGTCAGACTCCATTACAAGCTCCAGTGATCTCTATGTCAATCTAGTGACATGATTCAATATAAAAATCTTAGCAAGGAAGAGTTCTATTAAACTCTTTGGGGTCACTCAAGCAAATGACAAGTCCACATGAGCATACCTAAAAAAGTTCAATGAGAAAATGCTCAAGGTTAAATAACTAATTAAGCCTATGACTTTTGAAGCTCTAATTAGTGGAGTGAAGGGAAAAGCTCTATGGAAAGAATTGTATGCTCTATCGAACAAAAGCTTGTTGAAAGTGAAGCAGGCCACATTCGGGTAGATGACTTCAAGAAAGTGAAGGAGTGGCCATAATATGGGAGAATCAAATAACTTCGAGAAAATGTGCCTACGCTTGTTTGAAGGGAAAAATTCCTGGTATCGGATCACCAAGGGTCCTTAAAAGAAAGAGTAGAGGTCAAAACATAAGCCGTTGAAGAATTGAGGGATGTCCCCTTTATAGAAGATGAACATGTCGCCATGAAAGTGGACTCCACCCTGACACTAGCATAATAGCAATCATTGATAGAGCTCCTTCATGTCCAAAGGTTTAATTTCACAATATACAACTTTGACATGTCAGGAATCAGTCCTGAAATTGCAACTCACCATTTGAAAGGTGGATTCAACTGTTCATTAAGTTTGCTAGAAGAAGAGGAATTTTAGGGGTGAATAACAAAAAACAATAAATAAGAGGTAGATAAGCTCATGACTACTGGCTATATTAGGAAAATGATACATTCTACCTGGTTAGCGAATGTAGTGATGATAAAAAAAAGCAACGACAAATGACAAATGTGTGTTGACTTCACAAATTTGAACAAAGTTTGCCCAAAATATAGTTATCTTCTCCCCAAGATTGACTGTTTGGTTTATAACACTGCATGTTTTGAATATTTGAGCTTCTTGGATACCAATTTTGGGTATCATCAAATTCCCATGCACCATGATGATGAGGAAAAAACAACCTTTATAATTAAAGAGGGAACTTATTGCTATAGAGCAATGCCATTCATACCGAAGAATACTAGAGCTACTTACCAATAAATAGTTAATAAGATATTCAAGAATCAACTTGGGAGACATATGGAGGGATATGTTGATGATATATTAGTAAAGAGCATGACCTTTTAGCAACACCTCATGGACCTAGAAGAATTTTTCTTCATATTAAGCTATCATCAGATGAAACTTAATCCTTCCAAGTGTGTCTTTGCCATTAAAGGAGGAAAAGACGTTGGTTTTCTAGTGAGCTTTAAGGGAATTAAGCCAAATCCAAAAACAAATTCAATCCATACAAAATATGACTCCTCCTTGGACTGTGAAGGAAGTTCAACGTCTTACAAGGAGATTAATTACCCTCAATCGATTCATAGCTTGACCGGGAGAATGCACCTTGCCATTCTTCAAGACCTTGAGGAACATAACCAACTTTGAGTGGATTACAGATTGTCAGAAGTCTTTTGATGAGCTCAAGATTCATCTTTCATCTTCTAAGATCTTGTCCCAACCGAGGGAGAATGAAAACCTTTTTCTTTACTTAGAGATGGCAGACTCAACAATAAGTTATGTTATGGCAAGGAAGGATGAAGACGCATAACATCCAATTTATTATTCTAGCTGAACTTTTCATGACGGTGAAATGATATCTAAACTTTATTATTTTCTTTATACAATTAGTCCTTTTATCTACACTCTGAGACCAATATTTAGGGTTTCTAGTGATCAAAATATTAGATAGTTACTCTATCTCTTTTCTAATGATAAAGATAAAAAATTCTGTACTCTTTCCTTTCACATCACCATAAAAATATCGATCTAGAAGAATGACCACCGCACACGTGCAACAAAGAAGATTAATGTTTCCTATTCCAAATATATCTCAATTATATATGACTTCAAGTCCACAGTGATATAAATTTTTTTTTCCTGAATTTCACAACGGTTATTTTCTTTATTTATAATAATACATTCATGAATCGACAAAAAGTACACATGCTAAGTCTTTCTCTAATTACAATTTGTCCACCACCAACCACACCAAGAAAGGAAACCACCATCAATCGTTATTTTATTATACAAATCATGAAGTTATTTATTTATTTATTTATTTATCCCTTACTAGCTGTTATTATCCATGAAAGTCATCTTTTCTTTCGGTTTTTGAAAATCTTTTACCGTGTTATTAAACAAATTAAGTAACTCATCGATCTGTAATTTATCTTCATCAAACTAGATCGTAATTTAGGTTAGGTTAGGTTTAGTAACCCAATTCTTTTATCAACAGAGTACGAGGCAATGAAATAGATGGCTAGGAAGTAAGAGAGAAGTACAATTATTGGAGTTAGTGGTACACGTGGTATTTAAACGAAAGGATCATGACTCATGAAGATGATGACGACGACAAGGGCGGCGTTTACTGGTCCCTTTCCCAAGAGTTTTGCTTGACCGGTAATACCGGTGAGGAAGGACAGAGTACGTGTCATTATCAGTAGTTTCCCCAGATTGCAAGCAAGCCCTTCTCGCTCGTGACTCTCCAGTTTTCTTCTTCTTCTTTTTAAACAGTACAAAACTAACATTTACATATTGGAATTGCCAAGAGGTACGTACCCAAAACACGAAAAATACTCCTAATCTTTCACATATATATGTTAACATCACTGACTTCTTTTGCTTTCCGCCCATCCTGTTCATTCCAATCTCTCTCTAGATCACTTATTTCTTTTGATCTGTATAAACACAAACTACATTGAGTGCACAACACCGGCCTCTTGGCACAAAGGCTCAGATGCTTACAACTTTGTGACGTAAAGAGAGAGTGATGATTTTGATAACAGTTTGGCAAAGTAATCTTCTTTTTGATCACTACTATACATATTGACATATATTTTGTTGTTGTCTTCACTAGTATTCTATGATGAATCCTCCCATTGGAGATCTCTGTGGAACTCCCTTTCTTCTCTTGGCAGTCCTATAATTCATCGCAGTTGGCGGTGGGGTTGAGGGTGTAAAGCTTTGTGCTTTGCTTTTAGCACTTCCGTTGCTGATGCCACTCATTGATTTTTCAGTGTCTGGACCATCCATCTCCTTGTACCTTTTCTTCTTCCTGAAATTCTTTGATGTCCCAACAATCTGGAATTTTTATAATTTACGGAACTATGCAATTAAAATCAGCAGCACAACAATGAACATTAGAA
>Ga0307508_10007274_pt1 | contig 10309 bp, 8 predicted proteins | sample 9_EM_MG_FD_203089 | JGI IMG/M metagenome (GOLD analysis project Ga0307508, IMG submission 203089) | Populus trichocarpa ectomycorrhiza microbial communities from riparian zone in the Pacific Northwest, United States - 9_EM | ecosystem: Host-associated > Plants > Roots > Unclassified | place...
AGTCGAGGGTGCCGGGGCCGAGGATGCTGGAGTCGGGAGTGCCGGGGCCAAGGGTGCCGGAGTCGGGAGTGCCGGCCTGGCCCGCTTGGCCCGCCATCTCATCCAGCAGGTCGTCCACCGCCGCCGCGATCAGTGGTTCGAGCGCGGGAATCCTGCGGGCCGCGAAGAACGACGAGACCAGGGACCGGAGACGGGTGTGCCGGGGCGGGTCGGTCTCCAGGAGGGAGGCGCTGATGATCCGCTGCGCGAGATGTTCGGTGCCGCCGGGGCCGGTCGCCTCGCCCGCCTCCGTACGCCGGATCCCGAAGGCGCGGTCGCGCGTCAGCCGTTCCGCTTCCTCGTAGCCGGTCACCAGTAGGACCCCGTCCCCGGCCGGCAGCACGGGCCCGAGCGTCCGGGCCCGCTCGAACAGCGGAAAAGGGTCGGCCGAGCCTTCCTGGGTGAGCAGCCCTTCGAGGACCGCGGTGGCGGTTGTGGTGTCCGTATCCGTATCCGTGGCGTGGTCCGTCGTCCGATGCGTCATGAATTCCTTCCCGCAGCCGGAACTGTTTTGACCGGCAGCTACGGGCCACTATCTGTCGGCCGACAAACCGCGCCCGACGCATTTCCCCGGAACGCCCCGGACAACAGCGGGGAAATCAAGGAAGCGGGCGGAAAGGAGCACGAGGTACGAAGGGGCGCACGGCCGGAGAACAAGGCGCCAGCGCACTACGGGTATGCGCGTCCGCGGCTTTGAACGGCCGCAGCGGCACCCCCGTACCCCCTGACATGACCCACCAGACTCACCAGACCCGTCGGCCCACCCGAGGACACACCTCCGCCTCCCGCCTGCGCCGAGGTGCCGCCCTCGCCCTGCTCCCGCTGGCCGTGGCCTGCGGCGGGGGCGAGGACAGCGCGGAGGAGAAACGCAAGTCGGCCACGGCCGCCGTAACCGCCGCTCCAGAAGCCGGAGTTGTGGCTCCCGCGAAGGTCGAGGTGATCGCCGGGCTGACCGGTTGCACCGCCGATATCCGGGTCGAGGCGGAGGAGCTGCGCGAGGGGTTGTGCCGTACGAAGCAGGGGGAGTACCGGATCACCACGTTTCCCGAGGAGCGGTTCAAGGTGACCTGGCTCGACAGTGCCGCCATGTACGGCGGCAAGTACCTCGTCGGCACCCGCTGGGTGGTCAGCGCGACGCCGGAGCTGTTGGAGGGGTTCCGTTCCCGGCTCGGCGGGACCGTGCAGGAGCTGCGCTCGATCGCGCCCACCACGGGGTCCTGAGTCACCCCTCCGTACGGAGGTGAGCCAGTACCTCCTCCAACGGCAGGTCGAACCTGTCCTTGTCCCCTGCCCACTGGCCCAGCACCGTCGCCGCCCCCTCCGCCATCTCCGGCGGTAGTCCCGCCGTGCGCAGGGTCGCCGCGATCTCCTCCAACTCCGGTGCCCAGCGCCAGGCCCGGGCGGCCACGCTGGGGAGCTGGTCGGTCTGGGCGAGGATGCTGGACGTCAACGAGCCCGCCTCGCGGGCGAGTTCATCGGCCACGCCGTGGTGCGCGGCGAGGGCGTGCGACACGGCGGCCAGGACGCGGGCCGACTTCTGGAACGAGGCGTACGCCATCTTCAGTGCCGACGCGGCACCGATCTCCGCGTCCAGCGGGCGGGCCACGACCTGCGTGTCCTTGAACGCCCCCGCAACTCGGGCGACTTGCTCCCCGTCACCGCTCAGATACAGGCGCGGGGCGCTGCCCGGTCCCGGCGGGCCGCCGACGATCGAGCCGTCGAGCATCGGTACGCCACGCTCCGCGCACGCCGCCGCGATGCGCCTCGTACGGTCCGGGCTGATCGCGTTGGCCTCGACGTACACGCCCCGGAAGGGGTGCGTGAGGACCTCGTGCGCCACGTCCTCCGCCGCGTGCGGCGGGCAGACCGACAGCACGAAGTCGCTGGCGGCCAGGGCGGATGCGAGGGACTCGACGGGCTCCAGGCCCGCCTCGCGGGCGCGTTGGAGGCTGGCGGGGCCGCGGCCTGTCGGGACGTACAGCACTCGGGTGCCCGTGCGGGTCGCCTCGCCGCCGACTTTCGCGCCCATGGCGCCGGGATGCAGCAGCGTGAAGGTGGTCGTCATGGGCCTCACCGTACGGACTTGATGTTGTTGGGAGTCGCGAGGACGAGTGTGGGGCATAGGAGAGGGGCATAGGAGATATGAGCCTCGGGAGGGCGCCATGAACCGACAGATCCGCGTTCGCGTCAGTCGCCGGCCCATCACGCCCCGCGACGACACCATCGACCGCAGGACGCCGTCGGGGCGGATCCTGCCTTACTGACACCCCGCCTCCTGCCGTACCGACACCTGCCTTCTGCCCTACCGACACCCCTCCGGCGCCGCTCTCACAGGGGCGATTGCCAACGGACCGTCGTGCCGCCACCGTCGCCGGCACCGGTCCCTCCGTCGTCGTACACCTTCAGTCGTACGGCGTCCCTGCCGTCCGGCAGGGGCGTCGTCGTGTCGATCGTGATCTCCAGGCGGGACACATCGGCGCGGCCCGACGCGGCGGCGAGGGCGCGGCGGAGGACGGCGACGAGGTGGGTCGCCACCTGGTCGGGGACGACGGTGTCCACCGGGCCCCTGAAATGGGTCGAGGGCTGGAAGCCGAGCACGGCCGATGCGCCGACCGTCTCCCGAAGTACCCTGCCTCGCAAGCTCGTTGGGGCCTCCGCCGGAGGCTGTTGCAGGGCGAAGATCGCCGTGCGGACCTCCTGGATCGTCGACTGGAGTTCGTCCACCGCGCGGCCGAGGAGCTCGTGCGCCGGGTCCTTGCCCTCGGTTCTGCGCTGCGTGGACTCCAGCAACATGCCCGTGGCGAACAGGCGTTGGACGACCAGGTCGTGCAGATCGCGGGCGATACGGTCACGGTCCTCGTACACCGCGAGGCGTTCACGGCTGTGCTGCGCGTCGGCCAGGACCAGGGCGAGCGCGGCCTGGGACGCGAACTGCGTCGCCAGCAGGCGTTCTACGGCCGTGTAGGGGCGGTCGCCCGGGCGGCGCGGGAGAGCCAGGGTGCCGATGAGGCGGCCGTCCGCCTGGAGCGGGAGCATCATGCTGGGGCCGAACCGGTGCCGTACATGCGTCGTCATGCGCGGGTCGGTCGCCGAGTCGTCGATGAACACCGGTTCGCCGCCCAGGAGTTGGACCAGGACAGGGCTGCCGGGCTCGATGGTCGTACCGACGACGTCACCCGGGTCCTCGTAGATCGAGGCCGTGACGATCTCCATGCCGCCCGCCGCCGTGCGCTGCAGGATCACGCCCGCCGCTGCGTCGGCGAGGGCCCGCGCGCCCTCCGCGACCGTCTTCAGCGCGTCGGCCGCGGCCTCGCCGGTGAGCAGCGCAGTGGTGACGGCCGCCGCGCCCTCGATCCAGCGCTCGCGCTGCCGGGCCGTCTCGTACAGGCGGGCGTTGCCGATCGCGATACCGGCCTGGGCGGCGAGCACGTGCAGCAGCTGCTCGTCCTCGGCGGTGAAGGGGGCGTCGTGCCGCTTTCCGGCGAGGTGGAGGTGGCCGAACACCTCGTCGTGGACGTGGATCGGCACGCTGAGCACCCCGGTGGGCGGCGGCTCGGCACCGCCGGTGCGGATCTCGGTGAGGCCGTCCTGCCCGGGGTCCGTGGTCCCGAGCGCCGCGTACCGCGCGCCGGTCAGCTCGGCCGCGCCGTCCACGATGTGCTGGAGCGTGGTGCGCAGTTCGAGCTCGGAACCGACGCTCAGGACGGCTTCGAGGAGGCGGGAGAGGTCGGGGACGCCGTCGCCCGCCTCGGCCGGGCCGGGGCTCAGGTGGTCGCCAGCGGGGCCAGGACCAGCGGCTCGATCTTGCCCTCCAGCATGTAACCCAGGCCCTGTACGGCACACACGTCCGGCCGCTCCGCGATGTGCACCGGCATACCGGTCGCCGCGCGCAGCATCTGGTCGAAGCCGGGGAGCAGCGCGCTGCCGCCGACCATCATGATCCCGCGGTCGGCGAGGTCGGCCACGAGATCGGGCGGGCAGTTGCGCAGCACCCGGCCGATCCCGTCGAGCACGGCGGTCAGCGGGGTCTCGATCGCGTCCCGTACGGCCGCGGTGTCGACCCGTACGGAACGGGCGAGACCGCTCGCCACGTCCCGCCCGTGGATCTCGGTGGTGGTCGGCCCGTGCGGGGTGAGACCGTTGCCGGACAGGGCGACCTGCAGCGGCCGTACGGACTGACTCGGCAGCATCAACTCGTGCTCGTGGCGCAGGTGTTGGACGATCGCGTGGTCCACGGCCTCACCGCCCACCGGAATCCGTTCGGCGGTGACGATGGAACCGAGGGACAGCACGGCGACCTGGGTCGCGGCAGCCCCGCACACCATGATCATGGTCGCCTCGGGCCGCTCGACGGGCAGCCCGCAGCCCACGGCGGCGGCGATCAGCGTGTCCACCAGCTCCACGCGGCGCGCGCCGAGCCCGACCAGCGTCTCGATCGCGGCCCGCTGGGCCAGCGGATCGGCGTCGTGCGGGGTGCAGGCGGCGGCCCGCAGCCGGGGCTTGCGGCGCAGCGCGCGGCGGACCTTGTCGCCGATCAGGTGCCGCAGCATGCGCTGCGCCATCTCGATGTCGACAACGGTCCCACCGGACACGGGCCGCACGACCCGGATGTAGTCGGGCGTACGGCCGGTCATCTTCTCCGCGAACTCTCCTACGGCGATCAGCGCGCCGGTCCGCGTGTTCACGGCGGCGGCGGACGGCTGGTCGACGACGAGCCCGGCTCCCTTGACGTAGACGCGGGTACGGGCGGCACCCAGGTCGACGGCGAAATGGCAGCGTCGCAACTGCTCCAGACTGACGGTCATGGCAGGGTCTCCCGAGAGCGCGGACCGGGGCTTCGCCGGGCGGCGGGCCTCTTTCGCATCGTGCGGCGGCGGTGGAGCGGGCGCGTCTTGTGGTGGGCCGGGTGGGGTGCCGCTAAATGGGGGTATTTGTCTGTTATGCCCTAAGTAAAGAACAAGTAAGGGGCAGATGGTGAGGTGCCGTCACTCACCCGGGCCGCGTCGTCCGGATCACCCCCAGCTCCGCCAAGTCCTGCGGCCGGACGCGGAGTTGGTCGGCCGTCGCTTCCGTCTCCTCCGGTGGCCGCTTGAGGATCGCGGCGGCAGCCTCCGGGGCGATGACCGAGAAGTAACTGTCCGGCGTGGCCCAGGTGTTGCCCGGCGCGGCCAGCGCCAACGCGCCGCCGGAGCCGCCCTCGCCGATCAGCAGCGTGGTGAGCGGGGTACGGGCGCCGGCCACCGCGCCGAACAAGTCGGCGATCGCGGCGCCCGCGCCCTCCCGCTCCGCCTCGGCGTCGTTCGCCGCGCCCGGGGTGTCCACCAACGTCAGCACCGGGATACCGAGCCGCTCCGCGAGCCGGATCAGCCGGGCGGCGGTGCGATACCCGGCCGGACGGGTCGCCGTCCCGTCCTGCGCGGCATACGCGACCGTCCGCCCCGCCCGCTCCCCGAACCCGCACAACATCCCCGCGTCGACGCCCCCGCACCGATCCCCGCTGATCGCCACCCGGTGAGTGAAGTAGACGTCCAAGTACCGCTCGGCACGCGGACGTTGAGGTGAGCGGGCACGCTGCACGGCTTCCCAGCCGGTGACTGGCAGGCTGACCGGGGTGAGCTGACCCGGCTGGGCGGGGTGCGCGGTCTCCTGGGCGGTCACCGGTGGGGCGGGCGCGGTGTGCGGAGCCGAGGGGGCGTCGTGCGCGGCCTCGGGTGGGTCGGCCGCACTGTGCTGAGCTGGTCCCGAGTCCTGCGCAGCCTCGCGTGCGGTCACCGGCGGATCCGCCGCCGTACCCCGAGCTGACAGCGCGCCCCGCGCGTCCTCCCGTGCTGCTGCTGCTGCCGCCGATCGGTCGGACGCGCCGAGGGCGTCCCGCCCCGTGGCCGGCGGGCCGCTCGCGCCGAGCGCCGCAGGCACCGGTGCCTGGCCCGACCACGGCGTGGTCAGCAGCCGTAGCCACCTCCCCAGGGTCTCCTTCAGCTCCTCCTGTCGTACGACCGTGTCGGCCGCGCCCGCTGCCACCTGGGCCTCGGCCGTGTACGCCGTCGGGTCCGCGTCCGGTGGCCGGACCCGGGAGCCCGCGAAGCCGACCTGGGCGCCGGGCAGGGCCAGGATCACATCGGCGCCCGCGCCGAGCGTGGCCCAGCCGCCGCCCGTGGTGGGGTCGCGCAGTACCGCGATCTGGGGGAGGCCGGCCTCCCTGGTGAGCACCGACTGGCGTGCCACGCGCTGGAGTTGGGTGAGGGCGATCATGCCCTCCTGCATCCTGCTGCCGCCGGTGGCGACCAACGGCACGACGGGCAGCCGGTGTTCACGGGCGTATGTGTACGCCGACTCCAGGCGGTCCCCGGTGCGTTCGCCGAGCGAGCCGCCGAGGAAGCCGAACTCGAAGGCGATCAGCACCGCCCGCGTGCCCTCCACCGTCGCCGTGCCGCACACCACCGACTCCGACTCGCCGGTGCGGTCGGCGGCACGGGCGCGCGAGGCGTCGTAGCCCTGCCAGGCGAGGGGCCCGTCGGGCTTGGACTCCCGTGCCGGGTACCGGAGTTCGGTGAAGGTGGTGTCGTCCGTGACCAGGGCGAGGAACTCGCGGGCGGACAGGCGGCGCTCAGGCATCTCGGTCAGCGGTCAGGGAGCGCTTGAGGATCTTGCCCATGTCGTTGCGGGGGAGCGCGGAGAGGTGGTGGACGACGCGGGGGCGCTTGTGCGGGGCGAGGCGGCGAGCCACATGATCGGCCAACTCGACCAGCTCCGGAGGGGATTGAGGATCCGTCGGCACGATCCAGGCCACCACCCGCTCGCCCAGGTCGGGGTCCGGTTCACCGGTGACGGCGGCCTCGCGGACCCCGGGGTGTTCCAGGAGCGCGTTCTCGATCTCGCCCGCGCCGATCTTGTAACCCCCGCTCTTGATCAGGTCGGTGGCCTTGCGGCCGACGATCCTGACGTAGCCGTCGGGGTCGCGCACGGCCATGTCGCCGGTGCGGAACCAGCCGTCGGCGGTGAAGGCGGCGGCCGTGGCGTCGGGCCGGTTGAGGTACTCGGTGAAGAGATTCGGCCCGCGCACCTGGATCTCGCCCACGCTCTCGCCGTCGTACCCGGACAGCGGAGTGCCGTCCTCCTCGACGAGCCGCAACTCCACACCGGGCAACGGGACTCCCACTGTCCCGGCGCGCGGCTCACCGTCCGCCCGGACGCTGGTGTTCATGAGGGTCTCCGTCATGCCGTAGCGCTCGATGACCCGGCGTCCGGTCGCGGACGTGATCCGTTCGTGGTCGTGGACCGGCAGCGCGGCCGAGCCGGAGACCAACAGGCGTGCCCGGCCGAGGGACTTGGCGAGCCCGGGGTCGTCGGGGAGCGTCTCCGCGATGCGGTGGTACATCGTCGGCACGCCGAACATCATGGTCGCGCCGTCGTTCAACTCCCGTGCCACGCCCTCCGTACTGAACCGGCCCAGGTGCCGCACCGACCCGCCGCGCCGCAACGGGCCCAGGATGCCCAGCACCAGCCCGTGCACATGGAACAACGGCAGCCCGTGCACGAGCACGTCGTCACCGGTCCACTGCCAGGCGTCGGCAAGCGCGTCCAACGTCGCGGCGATCGCCCGGCGCGGGATGACGGCACCCTTCGGCGGGCCGGTGGTGCCCGAGGTGTAGACGACGAGGGCGGGGTCCTCGTCGCCGGTGGAGACGGCCGGACCGTCGCCCCCGACATCCCGCACCTCGACATCGACGCGCTCCAAGTGCCGTAGAGGAGACGGAAGTTCGTCACCTGGAGCCGCCAGCACCAGCGTCGGGGCGCTGTCCGCCAGGATGTGGCCGAGTTCCTTCTCGCCCGACTTCGGGTTGAGCGGGACGGCCGCGACTCCCGCCCGCAGCACGGCGACCACGGCTACGGCCGTCTCCAGCGTCGGTGTCGCCCAGACCGCGACCCGGCCATCGGCGGTGCCGCCGCTCGCCTCGCGGAGGCGCTCGGCCAGTGCGCCGGACGCCGCCGCGAGTTCCCCGTAGGTCAGGGACCGGTCGCCGAAGCGCAGGGCGGCCTGGTCGCCCGGGCTGCCCACCAGGGCGGGAAAGAGGGAGGACACCGGCACACTCCTCGACAGATAGAACAGGTTGAGCACGACAGAGACGACAGAACCGTTCCTATCAGTACGGCGGTCAGGCTGCCGTGCGCTCCATCACCTCCCCCACCACACGGCTCCGTTAACCTGCGGATCTGTCCACAGCCCGCACCCGGATGGAGACCCCGTGCCCCGTATCGCGCTCGCCACCTACGACCCCGGACCCAAGCCCAGCAAGGACCGTGACCTTCCGGTGCTGGTGGAGGCCTTGCGGGCGGCCGGGGCCGAGGTCGTCGCCGTGCCGTGGGACGACGCCGGGATCGACTGGGGTGCCTACGATCTCGTCGTCATCCGGTCGACCTGGGACTACACCTGGCGGGCGGCCGAGTTCGTGGCCTGGGCCGAGCGGATCGCGAAGGTGACGCGGCTCGCGAATCCGGTGCAGGTCGTGCGGTGGAACACCGACAAGCGGTACCTCGGCGACCTCGCGGCGGCCGGCGTGCCCGTCGTGCCGACCCGGTATCTCGCCGCCGGTGATCCGGTCGACCTGCCCGACGACCACGAGTACGTCGTCAAGCCGACCTCCGGCGCGGGCGCCCGCTTCGCCGCCCGCTACACACCCGACGAGCACGAGACTGCCGTACGACAGCTGGAGCGCATGCATGCGGAGGGGCTCACCGCGATGGTGCAGCCGTATCTCACGCATGTGGACGTCAGCGGGGAGCGGGCGCTGCTGTTCTTCGGCGGGCGGTTCGTGCACGCCTCGCGGAAGGGCGCCGTGCTGGCGCGCGGGACGGCCTACGACGACGACAAGGTGTCCCACCCCGACCTGGAGCCATGGACCGCGACCGAGGCCGAACTCTCCGTCGCCGAGCGGGCGTTGGCCGCCGTACCGGACGCACCGGAGCTGCTGTACGCGCGCGTGGACCTCGTCGACGGGCCGGACGGGGAGCCGTGTGTGATGGAGCTGGAACTCGTCGAGCCGAACCTCTTTCTCGATCTGCATCCGGAGTCGTCGTTGACCGCGGTGGTGGAGGCGGTGCTCGCGGCTGCCGCTAGTCGCTGAGCGCTGTTCTCTGGAGCAGGCCCCAGGTGAACTCGGCCGCGCACCTGTGGCGTACGCCCTGCGCGTCCGGGGCGGTGAAGGCCAGGCCCCAGCGGGTGGGGGCCGTGCCCTCCAGGGGGCGGGCGGGGGCGAAGGCGCGGGCCGCCTCGTCGACCGTGCAGGACCAGGGGGTCAGGTCGTCCAGGGTGTGGAGGGCGGGGCCTTCCGTGCCCGGGGCGCGGACCAGCCATTCGTTCCACACGGCGCCGTTCGGAGCGGTGAGCACCTCGAAGCGGAGGTCGGGCCAGAGGGGGACCGGCCACTGCCAGGCCTCGCAGTCCAGGTCGCCGATCCGGCGTTTCGCGGACGACTCCGGGGTGCCGAGGATCGAGCGGTAGCGGGACGCGGCGGCCCGGCCTCTCGGGGAGTGCAGCATCGCCTGCCAACGCTTGTTGGCCTCGCGCATGTCGGCGATCGAGACGCCCAGCTCATGACGGGCGTTCTCGACCAGGTCCGGGTTGTGGTCTGCCATGCGGCGCAGCAGGACCAGCTGGAAGTCGAGGGGACTGAAGGGGCGGGCGGGGCGGTTCGCTTCGGGCATGCGATCCATCGTCGCGCACGGCACTGACATCGGGCCTGATAGCGGGGCTGATACCGGGGGTGCGGCCTTCGGGGAGGAACAGGACCGAGTTGACGTAGCGGGGGCCGCGCGCGAAGGGCAGGACGCGGCGCAGCAGGCCCTGGGAGACGACGTACGAGGTCCGGGCCTGATGCTCCTCCAGGGGAAAGGCCGCCAGCCTGACCCAGTCCCTGTTCCTGTTCCTGTCCGGGAGGACCCAGCCCTCGTAGCCGAGCAGCGACAGGTACTTCACCACCGGGGCGATCGGCTGAATACGGGATTCGAGTTCGACGAAGAGCGCGGGGTGGTCGCGGGTGATGAGGCCGGTCGCGCCGTGCAGGACGGCCAGTTCGCTGCCGTCGACGTCGATCTTGATGAAGCCGACGTCACGGAGGTTCAGCCCGTCGAGCGTGACGCACTGGACGTGCACGGCGCGGGCGTGGATGTCCCGGCGGACCAGCGAGGACACCCCCCGGTCGCCCTCGTCGTCCGGCGGCAGCCACAGGCGGGCGGTGCCGGGGCGGTCGGAGGCGGCGGCCGGGATCAC
>Ga0307508_10007275_pt1 | contig 10308 bp, 8 predicted proteins | sample 9_EM_MG_FD_203089 | JGI IMG/M metagenome (GOLD analysis project Ga0307508, IMG submission 203089) | Populus trichocarpa ectomycorrhiza microbial communities from riparian zone in the Pacific Northwest, United States - 9_EM | ecosystem: Host-associated > Plants > Roots > Unclassified | place...
GGGATAGAAATCGTACCTTGTAGAAGAAGTTTGCAGTCATCTCGGCAAGTCGCCGGTAAGACCACCGTCCGTGAACCAGTACAAGTCTGCTCAGGAAGCGGAACTGTCCGATCGCATAATCCGAGCACATGACGGCTTGTCTTCCTTCTTCACCGGCAATACCAACACCAACATCTGCCTCTTGGATCATAGCAACGTCGTTAGCGCCATCGCCGATTGACAGAGTCATAACATCCAATCCCTTCTTGACCATCTGGCAGACAGCCGCCTTCTGGCTAGGACTGACACGGCAACACAACACCGCCTTGCATTGTTTGCAGAGCAAGAGGAACTTCATCTTCAGTTCTTCCTCGAGGACGAGCTTGAGTGCGTCACCGTCGATAACCAGAGCATGAGTTGGCGGAGGAGGGTTGTGATCTTTCTGCGCAGCCTCCAGCTCTTCCGGTGAGCCTGTCATGTCGAAATAGTCATGCAGGTATTTATCCAGTAGCGCGGCAGCGGTTTCGGGCTTGTCCTCGTCGACCTTGAACAAAATCAAATCCATTCCGTTATCCAACAGATTGCAGGAAAATCCAATGTTGATGGCGGTTTCAACCTTGTCACCGGTAAGAACCCACAGCTTAATACCGGCCTCGGCCAAAAGGGCGATCGTGTCGGGAACACCGTCTTGCAACCGATCCTCAATGGCAGTTCCACCAAGTAGAGTAAGCTCCCTCTCGATGGCATCGGAAACCTCCTCGAGCTTCTCTTCTCTGCCGTGAACAGCGGAGTTGGCGATGTCGTGCTCCCTGCTCCAAGCTTTGTATTCCTCTTCAGTCAATTCCCTCTGGGCAATGCACAGTGTGCGCAACCCTTCGCGGGCAAAGACTTCGAGATGTTCGGCGGTTTGGCGCCGCAGTTCCTGCTGTTGGCCTTTTTTCAGCCTGGAGTAGATGACGCTGTCGGCACCCTTGCAGAAGATGAAGATCTTTCCAGTGTCCGGCATGCGTACAATGGCGCTCATCCTTTTCCTGGCCGAGTTGAATTCCAAGGTGCTGAGAACCTCGAAGTACTTCTCGACGCCCTGGACGTTGACGGTAACCCCGTGCGTGGATCTGTCCACCAGACTGTAGCCGCAGTCTCGGGCTGTAGCCACCAGTGCAGCTTCATCCGGTGATTGAGCCTTAAAGTCGACGGTCGGAGGATCCTCGGAGATACGGTCCGGTAATACCGTGTGACATAGAGCCAGGACAAGCATGAAATGCGCGTTCGCCTTGGCCTGCTCCTCGCCCGAGCTACCCCGCAAATCGGCAACATAATCCGAAGAAACAAAGGTGATCTTTTCCTCGTTCAAATAGGCGTTGTGGCTGATCTGCTTAAGGTTCTTGATCATCTCTACGCGGTCTGCCGCGATTTGGGCGCGCATCCTCGCTCCCTCCTCCTCCACGTTGATGCCTTGGCGTTTCTGCATTCCTGCTTGCGCTTCCGTGTATGCTTCTCCGTAGGGAATCCCGTTGACGGTACATTTTTTGAATTCCATCACATTCTGCGTCAAGGTACCGGTCTTATCGGAAAAGATATATTCGATCTGGCCAAGGTCATCTGAGATGTTCCAGGATTTCGGTGTGCATGGGTAGTCGAGCTTGTCGTAATACATGTTCACATCGCTGTATATGAAGAACGCCTGCGCCAGCTTGATGATCTCTATACTGATGTACAACGAGATGGGTACCAGGTTTTGGAAGAGAATTACCGCAGTCCAGAAAGTAACAATACCGTCGATCGGAGGCGAGCCGCCGATAGAGCCGAATTCGAAGTAGTTGAGCGATTCGTCTCCTTTCGCCCATGTGACTCCTTGGACGACACCAGACAGAATGCACATGATTAGCAGGATCCCGAAATTCAAGATGACCTATGTGACCCTTTAGCAGGGGATCTCCAAGCAATGAGATACGTTCCAGTGCGACTCACGTTCCAGTTAAGTTCCCTAGAGATCCTGCTGCGCTTGGAAGGTGTAATTCCGGCGTTCATCATAATCTTAGTTTCATCACCTGTGAATGCCACGATTCCAATCGCCCAATCGGTGTTCCGGAGAGTGCAGCCACGGAGAAGCAGATTATTGATAGAAACCGCCTCCGCCATCTCCACGCCGGGTTTCGTGGAATCGTGGGGATCCTTCTGGTTCCACTTGACTACTCCACTGTAGGAGTACAGATTTGCATGCGGCTCCTCGCTTTCGAGCACAAAGGAGGCGGCCTCGCAATCGCGGGCATGACGAACCTTCTTGCCGGCGCGGAGCGCATGTCGAACTTTCAGGTTTGTCTCTCCGTCGAGGTTCTTAGTCTCAACATAGCAAGCACCGTCGCTGTCGGAAGTGGAGAGAATGATAAAATCCGCGGGGATCTCCTCATCGTTGTATATGCGAACAAAATCTCCCACGCGGACATCTTTCCAGTACCCAACCTTGAACCGGGCCTTTGCCGCGACCCCGCGATGAGGATCTACCAGGTTACCGAAGTCGCGTCCGCCCGGTTTCGCGTGTCGGTCGACTGGCGCCTGCGGTGAAGGTACTGCCAGGTGCGTTGGTCGCGGGGGTACCGAATCTGTCGCGCCATTATCCGATGGAGTAAACGAGAACCTTTGCTTATCGGGCGTCGGCGAGGACACAGGTGTCATCTGGATGGATTCCGAAGCGATCGTATACACGGAGGCTCTAGTCTGGGTCCTTTGCAGGGTCAACAACTCGGGGTTTGACTTCGCCTTCTTCTTCAGCTTCTGATGCTTGTACTTGCGAACGATCCATCGCAGTCCCCGAGAAGTTGCCTTCTTGATCTGCCGCCAATACGAAATGTTCTCGTCCGTAACGTTTGGGTTGTGCCAGTTGACCAAGAGGTGCACAGGGGTATTGTTCAGCTCGTTGTCCAGCACCGTTCGCCGGTAGTCTTCGATTGCGTCCTTGATCGCGGTGATCAAAAGAATGACAATCAACGGTACGGATCCGATCTCGGGGTTCGAAGCACCAAAGATGGGGAAGATCTGAGTTTCGACGGTCGTCAGTTCGCAAGCCCCGGAGAATCAGCGCAAGGAGAGGAGGGCCGAGGGAAAACCGTACTGCAAGGATGGTAACGAAAAGGAAGTAGATGTTTGCGATATTATGGAACTGAAGCCACAAGTTCTTGGGTACGAATATTAAAGGCGTATATTTTGCTGTACGGATCTTGTTCCTCGAGAACTGCTGTAGAGGGGTTCCGTCCTCGTCAAGCAGGTCCGCGGGAAGGGGAAGGTTGACAAAGATGCGCCGCTGGGTGAGATCGTCCTCGCTTCCGGCCATGGACGCAGCTTCCTCTCCGCCATCTCCCCTCTGACCGCCCAAGTTTCCCCCCGTGTTCTCCAGATCAGCCTCGTGTTGCTTTTCTGGAGCTCTCCGCAATGACAGTGCCCTCATGATCGTGTCTCGTTTCCGTGGTCCCTCAGCGCCGGGGTGTCTTTGGGTGGCCCACCGTAGCCTTTTCGTCGCGGGAGGCTTCCCCGACATGATGGGGGAAGACTATTGTTCAAACTCCAGTCTATAAATGGCGAAGTAGATGTGTAGTGCGAAAGTCTCGTCGTAGAACGGATATATGTATTAGCGTGCGACCATATGTCGTGACAAAAAAAAAAAAAAAAAAAACTCGAGTAACAATTAACGATTGAAGGTGGCAATCGATGGTGAACGAGGGGTGAAAGGTGGCGGTTGAGAGGTGGTGGTGGGTTTGGTGGTGCTCGGAACCGGAGTTGGGATAATCGGAAAGGAATCGATCCGTGTTCGTTTGTTTTCCCCCGTTACTTGTAGTTTGTTGCTCCCTCTGCGTCCGGCGCTGGCTGCGAGGTGTAATAATACCTACAGTTTCGCACAGCGGTGCCTGCAATTCGATGGAGCTGCGAGGGGTAGGCGAGAGAAGAGAGCGTCGAAATTATTATTGTGTTTGTGAGGTATCGGTATGTTGAAGTTTCCTCAATCCAAGGCGAAAGGAAGCGAGCGTGAGTCAAAAGAGACCGTGACAGAGCAAGTACCGTAGTGAGTGCTCCTGCTTGGCTCGGGGATGTTGTACCTATTGGGGCGGGTTGGGGCAGTTGGGGTCGGTGCTCTCTTTTTCGAGCGATGCAGAGCAGCAGGAGGGCGGAATGGCGTCGAGGTTGGGGGGCAACTGGGCAGGATGGGTGGCAGCGAGGCGAATGGGTTGATTCAGCTAGACGTGCTAGGGGAGGCTGTGAGAGGGGGGCTTGGGGGGACGACACAGACGATGAGCCGACGGATGAAATATCGTGAACTCGCATTCGCTGTAAATATTAATGAGCAGGGAAAGTAGATACTTACTTGCTTAGAAATATGGTGCCACGCTCTGCTCTGAGTTCACACCCGGGCTCACATTACAACCAAGCACACAGGCAGAGCGGACGACACGACAGAGAGAAAAGACGAAAGGAGAGAGCCATTTCGCGCCTCGCAAAGACCCGAACGAGGACTAGCTCGGGGTGGATTAGGAAGCATTTTGCGCAAGATAGATGCCCACATAAATACACTCAGCTTCCAGCTGCAAACAGCCACATCCGGCACGAGCCATACCGAACTAACTTTGCTGGACCGCTCGGGTGGCGTACAGCAGCAGATACTCTACATACCTACTCCCACGCATCCAGAAGAGGAAACAATGCAAAGCCGACGAACGAGTTTGTGTGAGCGACGATCTCCTGCTGTTGTCGCGAGGCATTGGGCTTCGTGATACCAACTCGTACAACACCTATGATGCATGACAAGAGTCCTCCGCCGAAACACCGGTTCGGACACCACGTTGCAACCGCCCAATAATTACCGGATAGCCGAGTGCTGGGCCGGACGTCTCCCTTGCCCGCTGAACTACAGATCCCTACGAATTGAAGCCGAGGTGGCTGAAAGGTGGGGGGGGGGGAACCAAGGTGGGGGGGGGAACCAAACCAGCACGCGCTGTGAGCGACGTGGGATTTCTCCAGATTCAAAGAGATGACATGTGAATCCCCCGGGCGCCGTTGTCGCCAAAGGCTATAGCGATCTTGACCTACGAAAGAACCGTCTCTTCCCGCAGTTGGGGATTTCAGCACATCCCCTCACGAAGAGGTGTGCCCGCAGGCTTGTACATGGCTCTTAACGGATGACGGATCAACGAGACTGACTCCCGCCGGTCATGTGTACATATGTATGTATATATGGAATTGATTGCCGTTACCGTCCGCGCGCAGCGGTGCCGGAGAATTCGAGACGAGTCCGAAGGAGTCCCCTCTAGATCACGCCAGACAGATGGCACACCTCCCGCCTCCGGTCTGGTTCCACCTCTTCGCCCCACGCCGCTTATTCATCGCCGTCATCGGCCTCTTGGAACAGCCCACCGCAGCACGCGGACAGAGCTGCGGAGTCCCCGACCACGACAAAGTCCGAAGCCCGGAGACGGCGGTGACAGCTTCTCCCTTCGGCCATCTGCAGTCGCATCCTGTGCCGTCCAATCAACAACCGCAGTGGGTACAAGGGGCGACACGGATCGGGCTCTATTCCTGAATCTCACCTTTCCAAATGCCGGCACACAGGATGGGGGCAGGTTGGCTCGTCGCAAGGGAGGCTGTGCTGTGCATTCATCGTCGATGTTGTCTCCTGGGACGTCCCTGAAACCCGAATGCCATTATCTTTGTGCATATGTAGTGTACTGATGTTCTCGAACGTGAGCAAAGCGCCTCGGAACCAACCCCCATCGAACCCCGCGTCCTCAAACAGGATAGGTATATCTCAAGGAGTTCTTTATTCCTTTTGTCCGCACGTCGGAGGTTGCACGATGATCGGTCGGGGAAGAGAGTAGTTGCGCGGGGACCGTACCACACTGCTGCCCCAGGAGGCGAACCACAATAACCATCTCGTTCGTGTTGGTATGTAAAGAAACCGAAGGAAGTGGAGCTAGCACAGAAAGACAAGAGAACGAAAAGCGAAAATAGTTCATGTGTCGATACCTAACCTCAGCCGTCTGCATCGTGGGCGGCTGATCGATTATTATTTCCGTCTCGGGGCCACGGCCGTCAGCTCATCGTTTCCGGGGCACAAAGGGCAGCCTCTTGCTCCATATGTACTAAATGCATATATACTCTAGATACATACATACTTAGTTACTCCGCACTAAACGCCGGGATGCACTGCAACTTGCCACGCAAGAGTTCCATGAATAATCACGTTCTCCTTGCCCTGCCTTGGCTGCCTGGAGAGGCAGCAAACTGCAGACCGGAGGCTGGCAATTTGACACCCAATCCAGCATACCCTGGCGTCTGGCAGAGCGCCCTGCACAGCACGCCACCCAGATGCCCAAGAAAGAAGGCGAGGGGCAGCAGGACTCCCTTGACCCGTCCTGTATCCAAACCCGTCCTGTATCCAATCGGCCACGAGAAGGGCACTGTCGCCGCCCCCAGCCGCCTCTCTCTCTCTCTCTCTCTCTCTCTCTCTCTCTCTCTCTCTCTCTCTCTCTCTCTCTCTCTCTCTCTCTCTCTCTCTCTCTCTCTCTCGCTCACACACACAACTAACCTACGATGCATAGAGTACCTACACCCCCCCTTCCTCACTCCCGCAGCCAAGCCCACCTTCCAAACAGAAACACCGGAGTACGAACCTTTGGAGCAGCGCAAATCCACATCGTCACAAATCCCACCACCCATAAAAGTCACGCCCGTGCATCTGTAAGACTCCTCGGATACTCCCCACCACGATTTAGCCGACCAACCGCGACGAGCCAGCAGCCGTCGATCGGAGCCCGCCCGCCCGTATCTCTCCGCTCGTGGTGATAAGCACGTACCTTCTCAAGTGCTTCGACACATATCCACAGTACACAGTCCTTGAGAAGCCTCCACTCCAATCTGTAGCCCCTAGGGACGCCTAGGGAGTGCGTACACATGTTATGTATGTATGTGTGCACCTGATTTCGGTTGATGTTCACCCCCTAGCAAGTACTGTTGCTGAAACACCATGGAAGAAGGCCCCTTGAATTCGTGACGCGGCGGTGGTGGGTTGTGGGCTTAGTCATCGATTCGATGTGGTGATGGGGATCATCCCGTCGGGAAGGGGCACTGTAGATTAGCGAGTACACGACGGTGTAAAGTGTGTACACAGCAGAATGTCTAGCGAGCGCTGTGATTCCCAAGGCATAGAGTCTTCACTTCTTGAATTGCGTGTTTGATGCTCGGGGGATGCGGTCAGGAAAACCGGAACTTGGGCTGGACGATCTCCGTTGCTCCGCTCGTATCGAAAGTGAGGCGCACGAGATGGAGTGCCACCATTGGGCCATGGCTTCTGCAGCATCTCTTGGTTGACCTTGTATCTATGAATCCATGATGTATGTATGTATGTATGGCTGCACTCGTCGCTGCATGCATCCGGAATTGTTGCGATCGCCTGTTGCCCGTTGCGCTGCATGTTGCGCTGCATGTTGCGCTGACGTGCACTTCTCCTTCGTCTGTCACCTCCCCACTCCCGAAGGCAATGAAGCTGCAGCAGATGCAAAGAACAAGAAAGGCAGCGTGGCCGGACACCCATAAAGCCAACTGGACCACTGTGCGAACCCCTCCTCCGTCCCCTTCGTTCTCGAATTTGCGGTCCTTTGGCTCTCTGCCTCCCCCTTGCCTTGCACATGGCTCCTCCAAATCCGTACAGGCCTCCTTGTTTGTATTCGTAAATCGACGAAGCCAGGTCCATCAGCTTGTCCCTTGTCATTCCTGGCTCTCCAGATCAGTGCGCTTACTAACACTCGTGCAGCAGAGAATGGAGGCCTGCGCACGGCATGCGCGATGCCACTGCGAAGACACGTGCGTGGCACGAGCGTCCTTCCCGAAACCACTTCCTTATCCGGTCTATCTTATCCATCGCTCCCGGCGCTAAACGCGTCGCAGCCTGGTTGGCGGTTTGTGCGAGTGGGATTCCGACCTAGGGTTAGTTTACCGGCTCGGCAGCTTGCAGTTGGTTGCCATCCGATTGACCCAAACAATGGTCCGGCTCTATCGTCGGACATGGTTGCGCGGCGGCCTACGCCTTGGAGCGATGAGAATTCAGCAACTGTTCGCGGATCGGCGAGGAATTGGCCTCCCCTTGGTTCCCACATCGCCGCAACGCTCGTGTTCAAGGCGAGGTTGTCAGCTCGATCAGTGGTTCAAACTCTCCTCGCCATTTGGATGACGTCGTTCACTGTGCGCTGATGTCAAGTTCGCACGGCGAGGAATAAGCACTGCCTCGCTCGGTCGCTGACCGAGCGGGCTGAGATCATCCCGCCAACTTCGCGCTCTCCGCAGCCGATTTGCTCGACGAACAATGGTCGGATGAAATCCATCCCTTCTTCTTCAACTCCAACTCCTGCCGTCAGGAACCCACCATTCTCCGCCAAACTGCGCCACCACTCGAAGGCGTAAGGAAAAGCATGTGCGTGGCACATAAGGCCAACCCAGTCCATCAGCAAACATCGTGAGCGGCTGATACAATTGTTGTCTATTTTCGTCCCTGGCTCAGCCTACGACGTGGGGGGGGGCCATACCTGACCGGCTCATGAATCTTCAATGTGCGAACAATGGTTCTAACTTCCCCGCAATGAGTACCCACGTCGATACATATTCGACGGGATGAGCGGTAGCTGGTATACTACATACTATCACCAGCATGGTTCTCGGAGCTCTGCTGTATGATTACACGGGAAGATTTCAGCCAACTAGTGATCGGAAGCTGGTAGGACCGAACCCGACACCCCATGCAGAAGCAGCCAGAGTACCCCTACGTGCTGGCCGTGAAGGGCAGCGAAGCCTGCGTCTTCATCCTGCTGTATGTAGAGTAGGTATTCACATCTACATACATCCCACTCGCATTTACTCCAAGTCGGTCTCTGTCGTCGCCAGCCCTGGCTCAAGAGGACACTATATTTAGTTAACCCGCCCCCACTTCCCGCCGCATGATGGATCAGGGTCTTCCGTCGACCTCATCTTGGACATCGGCAGTACATAAACTCTCCCCTTCCGGCGCAAGCCACACAAGTCGCAATCCACCGCCGTGCCACATCTGTGCAGACGTCCTTCGGACGCTTTCGGTGATTGCGCAGCGTTGCCCCAAACACTCAATTTTTATCCGACCGCTTTGTATGTAGTTACTCGACTTGGGCCCCGACGCAGATCAGAACCTGCACGCATCTACCGTGCGTGTGCGTACGGAACACCCCCATAGGAGGAGAGATACATATGACAGAAAGGGAGAAAGAGAACACGTTTGATTTGCGTCGTTCCGCTTTCCCTGCAGTCTCTACGGAGGTGGAACAGTGAAACAGTGAAACAGCCCCCTAGATCCGACGCGGTCTTGGTCGTCGGTTTACTCATCCCACCCGTCGCGCTTGGTGGATTCGCCGTAAAACACCTGCTCTGCAGTTATGCTGCGGACAGAGTGAGTACGTATGTGGGTACATATCATCGTCAAAAGAAAAGGCGCCGCAGATAGAGTCTCTTTCCAGCCTCTTTGTTCCCCAGGGCTTCCCACCACGTACGTCAGGCCCAATGGAGTGGAGCAGAGTATGATGGTATTTGGACAACGCGGCGAATGATTAGTTACTCTCAGCAATCACGCTTCTCCAGGACCCATAGGATGTCGGCAGGGCGCATCAAACCTCACGCGTCGTCGGAGCTGCGGCGTTCGGGAATACACAGGCGAGCTCTGGACACTCTACATAGCACTGCCGACAACCGTCGTTGGGGTTTAATTACTCGTCTGATAAGACAGTGAAGTTCACGAGTGGTCACTCGTATCGGCCAATTCAAATGCTGTCAGTAGAGTGATGTGTAGAAGAGATGGTTGTCTATACTGGGACTGGCGCCGCTGCTCTAGATGTACGGCATGTGATCCGACTAAGCATACAATGTGACATACGACAACAAATGCTTCCCCCAAATTGGGCCTGCACTGGTGTATGGACGGAGATGCGCTGCCTCGAGCTCTGGGAGTATTGGGGACTTCGGGGGACCGCCCACCGCCAGCTGCGGCTATGAATTGGTGGCCATGAACGTCCACCTGGCTTGCGAACTCTGACTTTGGTGACGCTGGTACCTGACTTATACACCTAAGACGTCCACACATCTTATAACCAGGACGCAGCTGTAAAGCACAACCGATCACTGACTCCACTGAGCCAATTGCTATCAAGATATGTGTGTATCGGTATACAGTATATTCAGTGTAGAGCGAACGTCCCGGCGCGGGACGCCCCATTATATCGGTCTCCGTGGCTATTCCACCGGAGGCCGGTATGCCGACGCTATCGG
>Ga0307508_10007276_pt1 | contig 10308 bp, 12 predicted proteins | sample 9_EM_MG_FD_203089 | JGI IMG/M metagenome (GOLD analysis project Ga0307508, IMG submission 203089) | Populus trichocarpa ectomycorrhiza microbial communities from riparian zone in the Pacific Northwest, United States - 9_EM | ecosystem: Host-associated > Plants > Roots > Unclassified | place...
AACGGGCGCGCCGGGTGTCACGGCCCGGCCGGTCCCCGAGCCGCCAGCCGCTCGGCTCCACGCGCGCGTACAGCTCGACGAGCATGCCCGCGGTGCGGCCGATCATGTCGGCGCCGGGACCGCGGGCGGGGAGTTCGGCGAGGAACGGGAAGTCCTCGAAGGAGCCGGTCGCGGTCTTGGCGGCCTCTAGGGCGTCGGTCCCGGGGAGGGAGCCGATGGCGGTGGCGGGGGCGAAGCGGAAGTCTGCGGTCACGTGCGAAGCCTACGTAGGTGGCGGGGAGGTGCTTTCGCCCCCGCCGTCAGCGCCCCGGCCGCACCGTCAAGTCGTTGACCTCCGCGTCCCTCGGCAGATCCAGCGCCATCACGATCGTCGTCGCCACCGACTCCGGGTCGATCCACCGGGACGCGTCGTACTCCTTGCCCTCCTGCTGGTGGACCTTGGCCTGCATGGGGCTGGCCGTGCGGCCGGGGTAGACGGAGGTGACGCGGACGCCGGCCTCGTGCTCCTCGTTGCGCAAGGAGTCCGCGAGGGCCTTGAGACCGTGCTTGGAGGCGGCGTAGGCCGACCACTCCGCGCTCGCGCGCAGCCCCGCACCCGAGTTGACGAACACCACATGCCCCTGGGACACCCGGAGTTGGGGCAGGAGGTGGCGGGTCAGCTCGGCGGGGGAAACGAGGTTGACGTTGAGCTGGTGGCGCCAGGACTTCGGGGTGAGGTCACCGACCGGGCCGAGGTCGACCACGCCCGCGATGTGGAGCAGGGAGTCCACACGGTCCGGCAGGGACTGGTGCGAGAAGGCCCACGAGAGCTTGTCGGGGTCCGCCAGATCGCCGACCAGGGTCCGCGCCCCGGGGAACTCCGCCGCCAGCTCCTTCGCACGGCCCGCGTCGCGCGCGTGCAGCACGAGTTCGTCCCCGCGCGCGTGCAGACGGCGGGCGACGGCCGCGCCGATGCCGGAGCCCGCTCCGGTGATCACATGTGTAGCCATGGGCGTCATCGTCGCATCAGGCGACGCCCGCGCTCTCCTCCAGGTACGCCAGCGCCCCCACCGGCTCCTCCGCGAAGAACACCAGGTCGGTCAGGGGCCTCGGCAGGAACCCCTCCGACTCCATGCGGCGGAACTGCTCCTTCAACCCGTCGTAGAAGCCCGCCGTGTTCAGCAGCACCACCGGCTTGTCGGTGTGCCCGTGCTTCTTCAGCTCCAGGATCTCGGTGGCCTCGTCGAGGGTGCCGGTGCCGCCCACCATGACGACGACCGCGTCGGCCTTCTCCACGAGCAGCCTCTTGCGTTCGGCGAGGTCGGCGGCGATCACCATCTCGTCGACGCCCGGACGGGCCTTGGCGGCCAGGAACTGCACGGAGACTCCGACGAGCCGTCCGCCCGCCTCCTGCACACCGTCCGCGACGACCTTCATCAGGCCCACGTCCGAGCCGCCCCACACGAGCGTGTGCCCGCCCTTGCCCAGCAGCTTCGCGAACTCGCGCGCGGGGCGCGTGTAGCGGTCGTCGAGGTCGGCGGCGGAGAGGAAGACGCAGATTCGCATGAGGTCACCGTACGCGGGAAGAACCGGGGGCCCGCGAGCGCTTTTCCGGTATGGCAGACGGACACACGATCACCATCGAGCAAGCCGACCAGCACGTGCGCGTGGTGCACGGCGACCAGGTCCTGGCGGAGAGCGAACGACCGCTGGTCCTCAGGGAGACGGGCTGTCCCGCGCGGTACTACCTCCCCGCCGAGGACGTACGACTCGACCTGCTGGCCCCCTCCGACACCCACACCTACTGCCCCTTCAAGGGCACCGCGTCCTATTGGTCGCTCCCGGACGCACCCGACCTGGTGTGGTCCTATCCCGAGCCCAAGCCCGCGGTCGCCGAGATCAAGGACCACCTCTGCTTCTACGAGGTCGACGTGTCCTGACCGATGACCTCCGTGCCCTGCGGCAGTCTCCACAGGCATGGACAAGAAGACTCTCTCGCGCGACGGCACACCGATCGCGTACGAACGCACCGGACAGGGCCCGGCGGTCGTCCTCGTCAGCGGCGCGATGTCCACGGGCGGCACGGTCGCGCCCCTGGCCGTGCCGCTGTCGGACCACTTCACCGTCCTCGTGTACGACCGCCGGGGCCGCGGCGAGAGCGGCGACACGGCCCCCTACGCGGTGGCCCGTGAGGTCGAGGATCTCGCCGCGCTCATCGACGCGGCGGGCGGCGAGGCCTGTCTGTGCGGTGTCTCGTCCGGCGGCGCGCTGGTCCTGGAGGCCGCGGCGAGCGGGCTGCCGGTGCGCCGGGCCGCCGTGTACGAGACGCCGTTCGCCGACTTCCTGGACGACGGTGCCGAGCGGAACGCCGAGTACACCGAGCACCTCACCGCGGCGCTCGCCGAGGGCCGGCGCGGGGACGCGGTGGAACTGTTCCTGCGGCTCACCGGCATGGGCCAGGACATGATCCGGGGCGCCCGCCACTCCCCCATGTGGCCCGGCATGGAGTCCGTCGCACCGTCACTCGCGTACGACAACGCGGTCATGGCCGGCGGTCTGGTCCCCCGGGACCGGCTGGCCTCGGTCACGGTCCCGGTGCTGGCCGTCGCGGGCGGGGCGAGCCCCGAGTGGCTGCGCGAGGGCACCAGGGCCGTGGCGGAGGCGTCGCCGAGTGGGTCGTATCGCGTCCTGGAGGGTCAGACCCACATGGTGGACCCGCAGGCCCTCGCGCCCGTGCTGGCCGAGTTCTTCACGCCGTAGCGCCCGCCGTCGCGCGCGTGGTCGACGCGATCGTCGCCGAGCCGACCACGCGCGTGCCGTCGTACAGCACGATCGCCTGACCGGGGGCCACGCCGCGGACGGACTCCGCGAACGCCACCCGCAACTCGCCGTCCACCAGCTCCGCCGTGACCTCGGTCTCGCCGCCGTGGGCGCGCAGTTGGGCGGTGTAGGTGCCGGGGCCCGTCGGGGCCGCGCCGCACCAGCGGGGCTTGATCGCGGTCAGGGCGTTCACGTCCAGGGCGGCGGCCGGGCCGACCGTCACCGTGTTGTTCACCGGGGAGATGTCCAGGACGTAGCGCGGCTTGCCGTCGTCGGCCGGGGTGCCGATGCGCAGCCCCTTGCGCTGGCCGATGGTGAAGCCGAACGCGCCCTCGTGGGTGCCGAGGACCGCGCCGGACTCGTCGACGATGTCGCCCTCCGCCTTGCCGAGGCGGTTCGCGAGGAAGCCCTGGGTGTCGCCGTCCGCGATGAAGCAGATGTCGTGGGAGTCGGGCTTCTTGGCCACCGCAAGGCCCCGGCGCTCGGCCTCCGCGCGGATCTCGTCCTTGGTGGTGACGGTGTCGCCGAGCGGGAACAGCGCGTGGGCGAGCTGCCGGTCGTCCAGGACGCCGAGGACGTAGGACTGGTCCTTGGCCATGTCGGAGGCGCGGTGCAGCTCGCGCGTGCCGTCGTCCCGGACGATCACCTGGGCGTAGTGGCCGGTGCAGACCGCGTCGAAGCCGAGCGCCAGGGCCTTGTCGAGCAGGGCGGCGAACTTGATCTTCTCGTTGCAGCGCAGGCAGGGGTTGGGGGTGCGCCCTGCCTCGTACTCGGCGACGAAGTCCTCGACGACGTCCTCGCGGAAGCGGTCGGCGAGGTCCCAGACGTAGAACGGGATGCCGATGACGTCGGCGGCGCGGCGGGCGTCGCGGGAGTCCTCGATGGTGCAACAGCCACGCGCGCCCGTGCGGAACGATTGAGGGTTCGCGGAGAGCGCGAGGTGGACGCCGGTCACGTCGTGGCCGGCTTCGGCGGCACGGGCGGCGGCGACGGCGGAGTCCACTCCGCCGGACATGGCGGCGAGAACACGAAGGGGGCGCGGCGTGGTGTCAGTCATAACCCCTCAAGGGTACGGGGGCGCGGGAACCGAAGCCCACGAGTATCCGTTGACGATCACATGGGGGAGAAACAGGCATCCCGGGACGGCGACCGACGCATCGGGCGGCGGGCCCTGCTCATCGGCGGGGCGGCGGCGGCCGTGGGTTCGGCGGTGCTGGCCCGTGACGAGCTGGCGCGGCTGTGGTGGCGGGCGCCGGGTGTGGAGAAGCCGCGCGTCGAGGGCGCGGTCGACTTCCGCGGCGCACAGTGGGTGGCGGCCTCCGACGCGAACTGGCGGCGCGCGGACCGGCCCGACGACTACGGCGTGGACATGGTGATCATCCATGTCACCCAGGGCAGCTTCGACAGCGCGGTCAAGGTGTTCCAGGACCCGGGGCACGGCGCGGCCGCGCACTACATCGTCCGTAAGGACGGGCACATCACCCAGATGATCCGCGAGCTGGACGTGGCGTACCACGCGGGCAACCGCGCCTACAACGAACGCAGTGTCGGCGTCGAGCACGAGGGCTTCGTGGACCGCCCGCAGGACTTCACGGACAAGATGTACGCGGCCTCGGCGCGGCTCACGGCCGGGATATGCGCGCGGTACGACATCCCCCTCGACCGCGAGCACATCATCGGCCATGTCGAGGTGCCGGGGACCGACCACACCGACCCGGGTGAGCACTGGGACTGGGACCGGTACATGAAGCTGGTCAAAGCGGCGCGTACAACATCAACTTGAGCCATCACTGTGACGTAGGTCACTCTCTCTCATGATCGTGAACAAACGATGAGACCCGGCCGTCCGATGTGTCCCACGCGCCGATCCTGACCTGCGACGTGCCAACTTGGCCTTTCTTCAGGGGAGTTGAAGATCGAAGAGGCACGTTAAGCGTCCACAGGATCCCTGGCTCGCTCCTAACTTCGACTCAGTCTTCCCATAGCCCTTGGACCAAGGCTCCGTGGCCATGACACACACCACAGAACCCGACAAGGGCGCACACGCGAGAGACGGTCTGGGGGCCAGGGGCGAGCACTCCAAGGAGAGCCGCGGCCACAAGAAGGGCCTGCACCGGCGCAAGTTCCTCGGCGGAATGGCCGGGGTCGGCCTGGCCGCGGTCGGCGCGGCCGGCGCCACGTTCTCCCTGCTGACCGAGGGCACCCGCAACAAGGCGGCCGCGGCCGAGGGCACCCTGGTCATCCCCGAGCTGCTGGAGGGCACCGCCTCCGACGGCACCACCACGTTCACGCTGGCGACCCAGACCGGCACGAGTGAAGTGCTCAGCGGGGTCACCAGCACCACGTCCGGCTACAACCAGTCGTTCCTCGGCCCGACCATGAAGTGGACCAAGGGCGACACGGTCCTGATGAACATCACCAACAACCTGGACGAGGACACCACCGTCCACTTCCACGGCGCGCACGTCCCGCCCAAGATGGACGGCGGTCCGCAGAACGCCTTCTCCGCCGGGGCGACCTGGGCACCCACCTTCACCGTCCTGGACGAGGCCAAGACCCTCTGGTACCACCCGCACGCCCTGGGCACCACGGCCAAGCAGGCCGTCCACGGCCTCGCCGGGATGATCATCGTGGAGGACGACTCCGACACCTCCGCCGCCCTGCCCAGCGACTACGGCGTCGACGACATCCCGCTCGTCTTCCAGTGCCTGGCCGTCGACAGCGCCGGAGACATCAAGTACGACCAGACCGGCTACCTCACCAGCGGCCTCAGCTTCCCGGTCCTGGTGAACGGCACCAACGTCGACGACACCACGCTCGGCTTCAGCGCCACCAAGACCCGCAACCGCTTCCGGGCGCTCAACGCCTCGCCCTCGGACATCATCACCATCCAGCGCAGCGACGGCGGCACGCTGACCCAGATCGCCACCGAGCAGGGCTATCTGACGGAAGCCGCCGAGGTGACCAGTATCCGGCTGGTGGCCGGTTCCCGGGCCGAGTTCGTCATGGACGTCACCGCGGACGTCACCCTCCAGGTCGTCATCACCACCGGCTGGATCCGCGGTGGCTCCGGCACCTACGACTTCCTCACCGTCTCCGCGGGCGGCACCGACACACCGGACGACCTGCCGAGCACCCTCAACACCATCGAGCGGTACGACACCAGCGACTTCACGGCGCGCACGATCACGCTCAGCAACACGGGCGCGACCATGAAGATCAACGGCACGGCCGGTCTGACCATGGCCAGCATGACCATGATCAGCACCACGCTGGGCGCCAAGGAGATCTGGACGATCACCAACGCCAGCCAGCTGGAGCACTCGTTCCATCTGCACGACGTGCCCTATCAGCTCGTCTCGATCAACGGGGAGGCCCCCACCGGGGTCGACCTCGGCTGGCGCGACACCTATGAGGTCGTCGGTGGCGGTTCGATCGTGATCGCCATGGAGTTCACCGACTTCGCCGACGACACGTACATGTACATGCTCCACTGCCATCTGTTGCAGCACGAGGACGAGGGAATGATGGCCTCCCTCATGGTCACGGAGAGCTAGGACCCGCCGCCCCCGAGGACGGCTGCCGCCGGCAGTGGAAGTGCCGGCGGCAGCCTGCTGAGGGGGCTAGCAGGTGCCCTTGAACACGTCGACCACTCCCTGGGTGCTGTTCGCCACCGCGAGATCGCGTACGCCGTCGCCGTCCAGGTCGGCCGCCGCGGCATCGTAGGCGCCGGTCGCGGACAGCTCGGCGAGCACGGTGAGTTGACCTTCTGTCACCCCCTGGAAGAGGGTCACGGAGCCGCCCCGCAGGGAGGACACCATGATGTCCGTGACGCCGTCGCCGTCGAGGTCGGCGGCGCCCACCGCGACCGGCAGCGCGGAGGTGGCGTACGTGGTCGCCGTACCGAAGGTCCCGTCACCGCTGCCGAGCAGGACGTCCAACGCGTTCGCGCCGTTGCTCACCGCGGCCAGGTCCAGGATGCCGTCGCCGTCGAAGTCGCCCTCCGCGAGGGAGTAGAGGCGAGCGGTGGCCGCGTACTCGACGGAGTCGCCGAGGGCACCCGTGCCGTCGCCCAGCAGGACGCTGACCCCGGCGCTGCCCACGCTCGCGGTGGCCACGTCCGCCGTACCGTCCCCGTCGAAGTCGCCGACGACGACGCCGTGCGGCTGGCTGCCCGTGGCGGTCTGCCCCGCGTCCTCGAAGGTGCCGTCGCCGCGCCCGCGCAGGACCCGCACCGTGCTCGAACTCTGCTCGGCGACCACGAGATCGGGGACGCCGTCGCCGTCGAGGTCCCCGGTGGCCAGGGCGCGCGGCGAGGCACTGACGTCGAGGGCGGAGGCGGCGCCGAACGTGCCGTCACCCGCGTTGAGCAGCACGCTGACCTGGGCGCCACCGAAGTCGGCCGTCGCGAGGTCCGGGCTGCCGTCGCCGTCGAAGTCGGCGACCACGGTCTGGTACGGGTGCGAGCCGACCGCGTAGGAGACCCCGTCGGCGAAGGTCCCGTCACCGGCGCCGAGCAGCACGGTCACCGAGTCGGCTTCGAGGTTGGCGGCGACCACGTCCTGCGCGCCGTCGCCGTCGAGGTCCGCGGTGACCACATGGCGGGTGTTGGTGCCGGCCGACGCCGAGGTGGCCGACGGGGTGTACGCCGGGACACAGGAACCGCTCACGGCGGCGGCCGGTGAAGCGGTCAGGGTGCCGAGCACGGCCAGAACGGCACAGCCGGCCAGAACGATCCGAGGCATCTGCATCGCAGGAAAGTAGCCCGAGATCTCACTTACTGTCGACACCTTGGACACATATTGATAGCTGGACCATAGAATGGTCCCGAGTGTCGACAGTTACCCACATGCTTGACCTACGGCACTCGCCCTACGTCAGCCCCGCCGCCCGCGCCCGCTCCACCGCCGGTCCGATGGCCTTCGCGACCGCCTCGACGTCGGCCTCGGTGGAGGTGTGGCCGAGGGAGAAGCGGAGGGTGCCGCGGGCCAGGTCGGGATCGGTGCCGGTGGCCAGGAGGACATGGCTGGGCTGGGCGACGCCCGCGGTGCAGGCGGAGCCGGTGGAGCACTCGATGCCCTGGGCGTCCAGGAGGAGGAGCAGGGAGTCGCCCTCGCAGCCCGGGAAGGTGAAGTGGGCGTTGGCCGGGAGGCGGCCCCCCGGTGCCGGGTCGCCGCCGAGGATCGCGTCCGGGACCGCCGTACGGACCGCCTCGACCAGGGCGTCGCGCAGGGTGCCGATCTCCGTGGCGAACCACGCGCGTTGTTCGGCGGCGAGGCGGCCGGCGACCGCGAAGGAGGCGATGGCGGGGACGTCGAGGGTGCCGGAGCGGACGTGGCGCTCCTGGCCGCCGCCGTGCAGGACGGGGACGGGGGTGTACTCGCGGCCCAGGAGGAGGGCGCCGATGCCGTACGGGCCGCCGATCTTGTGGCCCGAGACCGTCATCGCGGCGAGTCCCGAGGCGGCGAAGTCGACGGGGACCTGGCCGAAGGCCTGGACGGCGTCGGCGTGCAGCGGGACGCCGGACTCCGCGGCGGCGTCGGCGAGTTCGCGGACCGGCAGGACCGTGCCGATCTCGTTGTTGGCCCACATCACGGTGGCCAGGGCGACGTCGTCGGGGTTGCGGGCGATCGCCTCGCGCAGGGCGTCGGGGTGGACCCGGCCGTACTTGTCGACGGGGAGGTACTCGACGGTGGCGCCCTCGTGTTCACCGAGCCAGTGGACGGCGTCGAGGACGGCGTGGTGCTCGACGGGGCTGGCGAGGACGCGGGTGCGGGCGGGGTCGGCGTCGCGCCGGGACCAGTACAGGCCCTTCACGGCGAGGTTGTCGGCCTCCGTGCCGCCCGAGGTGAGGACGACTTCGCTGGGGCGGGCGCCGAGTGCCTCCGCGAGGGTCTCGCGGGATTCCTCGACCGTACGGCGGGCCTTGCGGCCGGACGCGTGGAGGGAGGAGGCGTTGCCGGTGACGCTCAGGTGCGCGGTGAGTGCCTCGACCGCCTCGGGGAGCATCGGCGTGGTCGCGGCGTGGTCGAGGTATGCCATGGTGACGCCGATTCTACGGGCCGTGTCCGACCGGTCTCGTGCCAGGACCGGCCGATGGCGCTCGCCTCAGAAGCTCCAGGAGACCGTGCTGTCGAACTGCATGAAGGCCACCAGGACCAGGAGGTCGGCCACACCGAGGCCCAGGCCCAGGTAGGCGCGGCCGCGGCGGGCGGTGCCGCGCCACAGGGCCACCGACGCCAGCACGATGGCGATCGGGCCCAGGAAGAGGTTGAGGACGAGAAGGCCCACGAGGCCGAGGATGAAGGAGGCCACGGCCATGCCGTCGGCGTCACGGGCGCCGGTGCGGACGGGAGTGGTGGCCTGAGCGGTGAGCTGCATGGTGATCAGTGCTCCGGGGTTCGGTGGTGCCGGGGGTGGGTGGTGCCGGGGGTCAGTGGGCCGCGGTGCGGCGGCGGGCGTGGCGCTCGCGGAGCGCGAAGATGCCCAGCCAGGCGGCGATCACGGCGGCGGCGACGGCGGTGAAGGCGAACGGCGCGTGGGCGACGGTGCCCAGGACCACACCGAGCAGCATGAGTGCGGCGACGAGGAACAGCATGGGACGGATCCCCCTTCGAGAAGACTCTCGTTACGTTTGGGTGAACAGTTGTAGTAACAGTTGTTCACTGACTCCAGAGTCTAGCGCGCCCCACGGCTTTCCAATTACGGAGAACAGTTGTTAACTGGATGACATGAGTCACACCCTCGGCATCCGGCAGGCACAGAAGCAGAAGACCCGACAGGCGCTCCTGGACGCGGCGTTGGGGCTGCTGGAGGAGCAGAGTCTGAGCAGTCTGGGCCTGCGCGAGGTCACCCGTGCCGTCGGCGTCGCCCCGACCGCCTTCTACCGGCACTTCCGCTCCACCGAGGACCTCGGCGTGGCCCTGGTCGAGGAGGCGCTGGGCAGCCTGCACCCGATGATCCGCACGACGGTGGCCGTGGACGACCACGACCAACGCATCGAGCGGGCCATCGAGTTGATCTCCGGACATGTGCAGGCGCACCCCGCCCACGTCCGCTTCATCGCCCGCGAACGGCACGGCGGGGTCCAGCCGGTGCGCGAGGCGATCCGCGACCAACTGGCCCGTTTCGGCCAGGAGGTGCGGGACGAACTCGCCAAGGACCCCGTGTCCGAGGGCTGGAGCGACGACGACCTGCTGATGCTGGCCAATCTGTACGTCGACCAGATGCTGATCACCTCCTCCCTGTTCCTGGAGGCGCTGGAGGCCTCGGACGAGGAGCGGGAGCAGGTCTGCCGGGTGGCGGAGCGGCAGATGCGGCTGATCAGCGTCGGCCGCCTGCACTGGCTGGACTGAGCCGGGCGACACACAGGGGCGGCACCCCCGTTCACCGGGAGTGCCGCCCCTGTCGTACGACGTCCCAGGACGCCCGGCGTCAGCTCTTCGTGGCCGCCGCGCTCGGGGCACCGCTGGGGGCGCCGCTCGGAGCGGCACCGCCGCCGCCCTGACC
>Ga0307508_10007277_pt1 | contig 10307 bp, 9 predicted proteins | sample 9_EM_MG_FD_203089 | JGI IMG/M metagenome (GOLD analysis project Ga0307508, IMG submission 203089) | Populus trichocarpa ectomycorrhiza microbial communities from riparian zone in the Pacific Northwest, United States - 9_EM | ecosystem: Host-associated > Plants > Roots > Unclassified | place...
ATGGTCTCCCGGGCGCTCACCGCCGCCGAGGCGCTGCGCGCCGAGGGCATCGGCCTGCGGGTGCTGAACATGACCTTCGTCGAGCCGATGGACATCGACGCGGTGCTGCGCGCCGCCCGCGAGACCCGCGGCATCGTCACCGCCGAGGAGGCGACCACCACGGGCGGGCTCGGCGCGGCGGTGGCCAGCGTCGTCGCCCAGAACCATCCGGCGCCCATGCGGATTCTGGGCGTGCCCCGGCGGTTCGCCCCCACCGGCAGCGCCTCCTTCCTGCTGGAACACTTCGGCCTGACCGCCGACGGCATCGCCGCCGCCGTCCGGGAGCTGCTGTCCCATGAGCACCGCTGAACCGCTCGTCCTCGCCATCGACCAGGGCACCAGCGCGACCAAGGCGATCCTGGTAGACCGGCGCGGAGACATCGTCGCCCGCGGCTCCGTCCCGCTGGAGCTGTCCACCCCCGCCCCGGGCTGGGTCGAACAGTCGGCGGAGGAGATCTGGGCGGGCTGCGGGCGGGCCGTCGCCGCTTGCCTCGACGGCCAGGACGCCTCGCGCGTCGCCGCCATCGGCCTGAGCACCCAGCGCGAATCGCTGCTGCTGTGGGACCGGGCGACCGGTGAACCGCTGAGTCCGCTGATCAGCTGGCTGGACAAGCGCACCGCGGGCGATCCGGCGCTGCTGCGGGCCGAGCCCAGCGCGGAGCTGGTCCGCGAGGTCAGCGGGCTGCCGCTGGACCCGATGTTCTCCGCCCCCAAGGCCGCCTGGCTGCTGGACCGTTACGACCCCGACCGCCGCCGCGGCCGCGCGGGCGAACTGTGCCTGGGCACGGTCGACTCCTGGCTGCTGTTCAAGCTCGGCGGCGCTCACCTCATCGAGGTCGGCAACGCGGCGCGCACCCAGCTGCTCGATGTCCGCCGGTGCGCCTGGGACCGGCGGCTGACCGAGATCTTCGACGTACCGCCGGAGGTGCTGCCCGAGGTCGTACCGTCGCAGGGCCCGTTCCCCGGCACCCGCGGACTGGCGCCGCTGGCCGACGGGGTGCCGGTCACCGCGGTGCTCGGCGACTCCCACGCGGCGCTGTTCGCCCACGCGGGCTGGGCGCCGGGGACGGTCAAGGCGACGTACGGGACCGGGTCGTCGGTGATGGCCGTGGTCCCCTCCGCGGCCCGGGTCTCCTCCGGGCTGTGCCTGACCGTCGCCTGGCAGACCGGTGGCAGCCCGACCTGGGCGGTGGAGGGAAACGTACGCTCCACCGGCGCCACGGTGAACTGGCTGGCGGGCGTGCTCGGCCGCGGCCCCGCAGAGCTGGCGGAGCTGGCCGCCGACAGCAGCGAGGGCGTGGTCGTCGTACCCGCCTTCGGCGGTCTTGGCGCGCCCTGGTGGGACGAGAACGCGGTGGGGCTGATCAGCGGTCTCACCCTGGGCACCCACGCCGGGCATCTCGCGCGGGCCGCGCTGGAGTCGATCGCGTTCCAGGTCGAGGACGTGGTGGCGGCGGTCGAGCGCGAGACCGGCCCCGTCACCCGGCTGCTCGCGGACGGCGGGCCGACCGGCAACCCGGTGCTGATGCGGCTCCAGGCCGACACCAGCGGGCGGATCGTCGAACGGGCCCTGGCCCGCGACCTGTCGGCGCTGGGCGCCGCCCACCTCGCGGGGCTGACCCGAGGGGTGTGGGACCGGGCCGCCCTGGAACGGCTGGAGCGCCCCCGCGAGAGCTACGCGCCCCACGGCGACGAGGCCGCCCGGACCAGGAGGGTCGCGCACTGGCACACGGCGGTACGGCGCGCCCGCCTCCAGGCCGCCACCGCCAAGTACGGCCCCACCCCACCACCCCCACCACCCCCGCCGCGGGCCGCCGCCGCACCGCACCGCACCCCCGAGCCCTCGGCCGTCGAAGGAGCGTCATGACAGCGCGATACGCGGGACAGGGCGTCGTGGTCACCGGGGCCGCGCGCGGCATCGGGCTGGGCATCGCCGCCCGGTTCGCGGGCGAGGGCGCGAACGTGCTGCTGGTGGACGCGGCCGCCTCCGTCGAGGACACGGCCCGGGAGCTGGCCGCCGACAGCGGCACCCAGACCCTCGGCGTCCGGGCCGATGTCACCTCCCCCGAGGACGTGGCCGGTGCCTTCGCGCTCGCCGAGTCCGCCTGGGGGCGGCTCGACGTCCTGGTCAACAACGCGGGCATCATCACCATCAGCAAGCTTGAGGACCTGACCCACGACGACTGGCAGAAGGTCCTCGCCGTCAACACCACCGGAACCTTCCTGTGCGCCCAGGCCGCCGCGGCCGCCATGCGGCGGCACGGACGCGGCGGGCGCATCCTCAACGCGGCCTCGGGACAGGCGCGGCAGGGGTTCGTCTACACACCGCACTACGCGGCCAGCAAGTTCGGGGTGGTCGGCCTCACCCAGTCCCTGGCCAAGGAGCTGGCCGCGGACCGGATCACGGTCAACGCCTACTCCCCCGGGATCGTCGGCAGCGACATGTGGGACTACAACGACCGCGCGTGGGGCCGGCTGCTCGGCGGCTACGCGCCCGGGGAACTGATGGCCGAGTGGATCGCGGGAATCCCCCTCGGGCGCGCCGGAACCCCTGACGACATCGCCAACCTGCTGCTCTTCCTCGCCTCGTCGGAGGCGGAGTACATCACCGGCCAGACGATCAACGTCGACGGCGGGATGTTCATGAACTAGCTCCGACGACGTCGGAGACCACTCGGAGGTTTCGATGAGCACGACCGGCAACGCCGCAACGGCCGTTGACGCACCACCACCTTCACCGGACAACCCCCGCCCCCGGCTGCCGTCCTGGGTGACGGGCGTCCTCACCGGATCGCGCGGTCCCGCCCTCGGCCTGCTCGCCATGTGCGTCGTCTTCTTCATCGCGACGCCGTACTTCCTCACCCAGAGCAATCTGCTCAACATCGTCGACCAGACCGCCGTCCTCGGTCTGCTCGCGCTCGGCATGACCGCGGTCATCGTCATGGGCGGCATCGACCTCTCCGTCGGCGCCACGCTGGCCCTCGCGACCATGGTGGTCGGCTGGCTCTCGCACGACCAGGGGTGGCCGCTGTGGCTGAGCGCGGTGGTCGCGATCGGTGTCGCGGGCGGGTGCGGGCTCGCCAACGGACTGGGCATCACCTACACCAAGCTGCCGCCGTTCATCGCCACGCTGGCCATGATGTCGATCGCCCGTGGCCTGGCCAACGTCATCACCGACGGTCAGCAGATCGTCGGGTTCCCCGACTGGTTCGACAACCTGTCCACCACCCGGTTCGTCGGCGTCTTCACCGCGTGCACCGCCGTACTCGCCGCGCTGTACGTGGCGGGGTGGGCGTATATGCGCTACCGGAGCGGGGGCCGCGCCCTGTACGCGATCGGCGGCAGCGCCGAGGTCGCCCGGCTCGCCGGGATCGACGTCAAGAAGCGGACCGTGCTGGTCTACACCGTGACCGGTCTGCTGGCGGGCGTGGCCGGGATCTTCCTGACGATGCGTCTGGACTCCTCCCAGCCGAGCGCGGGCACCGGCTACGAACTCGACACCATCGCCGCCGTGGTGATCGGCGGGGCCAGCCTCAGCGGCGGTGTCGGCTCGGTCACCGGAACCCTGTTCGGCGTGCTGATCATCGGGGTCCTGCGCAACGGCCTCAACCTGCTGGGGGTTTCCCCGTTCATCCAGCAGATCGTCATCGGGCTGGTGATCGCGCTGGCCGTCATGCTCGATGTGCTCCGCCGCCGCGAGACGCGCTGACCGCGCCCCGCTCCATACCTCTCCCCCACTTCTCCTCTCTCCCCCGGGCACAAGCCAAGGAGTTGGTTCCCATGAACACACGAGTGACGACACGCGTCGTCATAGCCGCCGGGATCGCGGTCACCATGGTCGCGGGCGCCACCGCCTGCGGACGCGGCGGCGGCGGTGCGAAGACCGCCGACGGCAAGCAGATCACCATCGGGCTGGCCGTGGCCAACCTCCAGGCCGACTTCTTCAACCAGATCAAGCAGTCCGTGACCGCGGAGGCGAAGAAGAAGGGCATCAAGGTCATCGTCTCCGACGCACACGGCGACGCGGCCACCCAGGTCAACCAGATCCAGGACTTCATCAGCCGTCAGGTGAGCGCCATCGTCTACATCCCGGCGGGCGCGACGGCGGCCGGGGTCCCCGTGAAGGCGGCCAACCGCGCCAAGATCCCCGTCGTCACCGTGGACCGCAACCCACCCGGCGAGCCCGGCAAGTCGTTCATCGCCAGCGACAGCGTCGCGGCCGCCCGGACACTGGGCGGCTACGTGGCCAAGGAGTCCGGGGGCAAGGGGCAGCTCGCCATCCTCCAGGGCCAGATCGGCACCACCCCGCAGGTGGACCGGCAGAAGGGGTTCGGCCAGGCGCTCAAGAAGGCGCCCGGCATCAAGGTGGTGTCCCAGCAGCCCGCCGACTGGGCACAGGACAAGGCGTACTCCGTGGCCCAGGACATGCTGCAGGCCCACCCCGGCATCGACATCCTGTGGGGCCAGGCCGACGCGATGGCACTCGGCGCCGCCCAGGCCGTCAAGGCGTCCGGCTCGCACAAGAAGCACCTGATCGTCGGCTTCGACGGGGACGTCGCCGGACTCAAGGCGGTCCGCCAGGGCACCATCGACGCCACCATGGTGCAGCAGACCCGCAAGATGGGCCGGATGTCGGTGAACACCGTCGTGGACATCATCAAGGGCAAGAAGGTCCCGGCCGAACAGCTTCAGCCCGCTTTCCTCCTGACCAGCAAGGACAAGAAGAAGGCCACCCAGTTCATCAACACCCACCCGTAGACGACAGCAGGGCGGAGGCGTGACGACGATGACAGACGTCAGTCGGCACCCGGCGGCGGAGCCCTCCCCGGGGCTGGTCGTACAGGGGATATCCAAGCGGTTCGGGGTCACCCAGGCACTCGACCGGTTCGACCTGGAGGTGCGCCCCGGGGAAGTGGTGGCGCTGCTCGGCGAGAACGGCGCGGGCAAGTCCACCGTGTCCAACGTCATCGCGGGCACCTTCCCCTCCGACACCGGCGGGATGACCTGGCAGGGACGGCCGTACGAACCCAAGTCCCCCGGGGACGCCATCAGCCACGGCATCGGCCTGATCCACCAGGAGATGCGCCTGCTGCCGGACCTGTCCGTGGCCGAGAACGTGTTCCTGGGGCGGCTGTTGCGCCGGGGCGGCCGGATCGACCGCGGCGAGATGAACCGGCGGGCCCAGGAACAGCTGCGGCGGCTGGGCCTCGACATCTCCCCGACCCGTCTGGTGCGCACCCTGCGGGTGGCCGAGCAGCAGCAGGTCGAGATCGCCAAGGCGCTGACCCTGAACGCGCGCCTGCTGATCCTCGACGAGCCGACGGCCGCCCTCGGCGGCGAGGAGACCGAACATCTCTTCGAGCGGATCGACGCCCTCCGCGGCGAGGGCATGTCGTTCGTCTATGTGAGCCACCGGCTGGAGGAGATCGCCCGGATCTGCGACCGCGTCGTGGTGATGCGCGACGGACAGCTCGTCGCCGCCCATGACACCGCGCAGGTGCCGGTGGTCCAGTTGGTGGAGGAGATGGTCGGGCGCAGCATCGAACGCATCTTCCCCGACACCGGAACCGCCCGCCCCCGGGAAGTGCTCCAGGTGCGGAACCTGACCGGCCCCTCGTTCCAGGACGTGTCGTTCAGCGTCCACGAAGGCGAGGTCCTCGGCATCGCGGGCATCGTGGGCGCGGGCCGTACCGAACTGGTGCGGGCCGTCGCGGGCGTCGATCCGGTGACCGGCGGCACGGTCTCCGTCGACGGCCGGGTCTTGAGGCTGCGCGGGCCCAAGGACGCCATCGCGGCGGGTGTGGTGCTGGTGCCCGAGGACCGCAAGGGCCAGGGCGCCGTCCTGGACCTGTCGATCGGCGACAACGTGGCCCTGCCCAACCTCGACCGCATCTCCCGCCGCGGCTGGCTGAGCCCGCGCCGGGTGGCGGCGGTCGCCGGTGAGGCGATCAGCCTGATGACCGTCAAGGGGCGGGCCGGGCAGCCGGTGCGGACGCTCTCCGGCGGCAACCAGCAGAAGGTCGTCATCGCCAAGTGGCTGGAGCGCAAGCCCAAGGTCGTCATCCTGGACGAGCCGACCCGCGGCATCGACGTCGGCGCACGGGCCGCGATCTACGAGGTGATCGCGGACCTGGCCCGCTCCGGCATGGCCGTCGTCGTGGTCAGCTCCGACCTCGACGAGGTCCTGGGCCTGTCCCACCGGGTGCTCGTCCTCAGCCGGGGGCGGCAGCGAGGCGTCCTTCCGGCGGCCGAGGCGACCGACGCCGCGGTCATGCGCCTGGCCACGGCATGATGCCGTTATGAATCACCGCGACAGGACCGGTATCCCCATGACCCGCACCACGCGCATGGCGACCAGCGATGAGCAGTTGCGGCTGATGACCCGGATCGCCCGGCTGTATCACGAGCAGGGGATGCGGCAGCCGCGCATCGCCGAGGAGCTGCACATCTCCCAGGCGCGCGTCTCCCGGCTGCTCACCCAGGCCGCCAAACTCGGGATCGTGCGGACCATCGTGGTGCCGCCCGAGGGGGTCTTCGCCGAGCTGGAGGAGGAGATCGCGGCCCGGTACGGGCTGCGTGACGTGGTGGTCGTCGATGTCGAGGGCGAGGCCGACTCCGTCATCCCGGCGCTCGGCGCGGCGACCGCGGTCTATCTGGAGACCACGCTCATGGAGGGCGACCGGCTCGGTATCTCGTCGTGGAGCGCCACCCTGCTCGCCGCCGTCGAGGCGATGCGGTCCCGGCCGGGCGGGCGGTTCCTGGAGGAGGTCGTCCAGCTGATGGGCGGGGTGGGCGACCCGCAGGTCCAGGTCCAGGCGACCCGGCTGATGGGGCGGCTCGCCGAGCTGACCGGCGCGGAACCGGTCTTCATGTCGGCCCCGGGGCTGGTGGCCGACGCCACCGTCCGGGACGCCATACTCGCCGACCCGAAGGTGAGCAGCGTGGCCGCGGCGTGGAAGAACCTCACCATCGCCATCGTGGGCATCGGCAGCCTCGACCCCTCACCGCTGCTGCGCCGCAGCGGCAACATCTTCTCCGACGACGACCAGCAACAGCTGCGCGGGCTCGGCGCGGTGGGCGACATCTGCCTGCACTTCTTCGACGAGGACGGCACCCTGCTCGACACCGAGCTGAACGACCGCGTCATCGGCATCACCCCCGACGTCTACCGCGCCGTGCCGCGCCGTGTCGCGGTGGCCGGGGGCGACCGCAAGTACGCGGCGATACGGGCCGCGGTGCTGGGCGGCTGGGTCGATGTCCTGATCACCGACCTGGGCGTGGCCCGCCGACTGGCGGGCCGCCCCGACCGAACGGAACGACAAGCGCCGTAGCAGCGGCGCATCGACCCATCGAGGAGTCCTCATGCCCGTCCCCTCCTTCCGTCTCGACGACAGCGTGGCCCTGGTGACCGGAGCCGGGAGCGGCATCGGCCGACGGCTCGCCATCGGGCTCGCCGAGACGGGGGCCGACGTCGGATGCCTGGACCTGCCGGGCAGCGATCTGGCCGGTACCGTCACGGCGATCGAGGAGTCGGGGCGGCGCGCGGTCGCCCTCCCCGCCGATGTGACCCGGGCGGAGGACCTGGCGGAAGCGGTGGCCGTGGCCGAACGCGAACTGGGCCCCCTCCGGCTCGCGGTCAACGCCGCGGGCATCGCCAACGCGGCCCCGGCCGAGGACATGCCGCTGGAGCAGTGGACCCGGGTCGTGGACGTGAACCTCACCGGTGTGTTCCTCTCGTGCCAGGCCGAGGGCCGGGCGCTGCTCCGCAACGGCGGCGGCGCCATCGTGAACATCGCCTCGATGTCGGGCACCATCGCCAACCGGGGGCTGACCCAGGCCCACTACAACGCGTCCAAGGCGGCCGTGATGCACCTGACGAAGAGCCTGGCCACGGAGTGGTGCACCCGAGGCGTCCGGGTCAACAGCGTGAGCCCCGGCTATACCGCCACTCCGATGAACCTGCGCCCCGAAGTGGCGACACGCGTCGCCCAGTTCGAGGCGGACACCCCGCTGGGCCGCATGGCGACGGTGGACGAGATGGTGGGCCCGACGGTGTTCCTGCTGAGTGACGCGGCGAGCTTCGTCACCGGTGCGGACCTGCTGGTGGACGGCGGGGTCACCTGCTGGTAGGAGGGCTCCCCAAGGTGTCATGTCCCGGCTAAAGTGAAGGGTCTGGGAGCGCTCCCACCCCCTTCCCGTCCCCCGCCGGAGGTTCCGATGCCCCTCGCGCCGTACCGCCGCCGCACCCTGTCAGCCGCCGTCGCCGCCCTGGCCATGACCGGCCTCGCCGCTCCCGCCGCGACGGCCACGCCCGCCGCCTCGGCCACGCCCACCCCGGGCAGCTCCGCGGCGGCCTGCGGCGCCACCGGATTCTGCGAGGACTTCGAGTCCCAGACCGGCACCACCCCCGGCGGCCGGTGGAGCACGACGGTCGCCAACTGCTCGGGCACCGGCACCGCCGCCGTCGACTCGACGGTGGCCCACGCGGGCGCCAAGTCGGTGCGGGTGACCGGCAGGGCGGGCTACTGCAACCACGCCTTCGCCGGAACCTCACTCTCCGGCCTGCCCACGACCGGTGACCTCTACGTGCGCCTCTGGGTCCGGCACACCACCGCCTTACCCGCCCAGCACGTCACGTTCGCGGCCCTGAAGGACCCGGGCGACAACGGCAAGGACCTGCGCATGGGCGGCCAGAACAAGGCGCTCCAGTGGAACCGCGAATCGGACGACGCCACCCTCCCCGCCCAGAGCCCCGCGGGCGTCGCCCTCAGCACGCCCCTGCCCGTCAACGCCTGGACCTGTCTGGAGTTCCGCCTCGACCGCACCGCGGGCCGCCTCGACACCTGGGTGAACGGCGCGCTCGTCCCCGGCCTGGTCGTCGACGGCACCCCGACCCAGGACGTCGACCAGCAGTGGCTGAACCGGGGCGGCTGGCGGCCCGCACCGGCCGATCTGCGGCTGGGCTGGGAGAGCTACGGCGAGGGCGACGACACCCTCTGGTACGACGACGTGGCCGTGGGCACCGCCCGCAACGGCTGCGGTTGAGGCGCACTCACGTATTTCCGGCCGTGCACGCCGAAAAATACCCCTCCGCCCGGAAGGGGCTTTCGGTGCTTTCCGGATTGGCGCCAACAGCGGCTGCCCGGCTAGAATTTGGGCGACTTCAAGAAAAGGGGAAGCAGTGGCAGTTCGCTTTGTGCAGGTTCCGGAAACCGAGAAGAACGAGGAGGGTGTTCAGGAAACCGTCACGTCGGTTGTCGTCAACGGACAGACGGTGGAAACACGAATCTATGGCCGTACGGTAATTCACTGCGACCTCGAACCCGATGTCATGTCGGACGTGCATTCGGTCGAAATTCTGGTCCCCACCTGGGTCGACGAGGAGTACGAGACCGGGGAGCAGAACGAGGACGGCAGCAACACCATCGCCGTACGACCGGCCCTGCGGGAGGAGCGCCGGGTCGTGGACCTGGGGGCGGATTCCCTGAAGGCCCTTCAGGAGGCGCTGCAGCCCTTCGCGGCGGTGTCCCGTCCGGCGGAGGCGCCCGCCGCCAAGAAGCGCGGCCGCCCCGCGAAGAAGGCGGCCCCGGCCCAGACCCCGCCGAGCGCGAGCTGAATCGGAAGGTCCCCAACCTCCTTTGCGAGATCGGGGACCTTCGGAACAGGGACGCAATTCCCTGAACTCGTTCTCCGCATTCCGAATGCGTGCTCAGCCGATGACCAGCGGGCGCAGGGTGCGGTGGGCGATCCGCAAGCCCTGGACGACCTTTTCGTCGGTTCCGCCCCAGACCGGGTCCTCGTGCTCGACGGAGAGCGTTCCGGTGAAGCCGTGCTCGTAGAGGCGGTCGACGACGCGCGTCCAGTCGACCTGGCCGAGCCCCGGCACCCGGTAGCGCCACCAGCCGTTGTCCCAGGGGTCGGGGCGGTCCACCGCCTTGCCGAAGAAGCCGTATCGGTCGATGTCGCCGCTGCCCAGCTCGACGTCCTTGGCCTGGGCGTGCACGATGCGGTCGATGTAGGGCGCGATGGTCTTCACCGGGTCGATGCCGATCCAGGTGAGGTGCGAGGGGTCCCAGTTGAGGTAGAGGTCCAGCGAGAACATCCACTCCCACAGCTCCGGGGAGTAGGCCAGGTTGCCCGGGTAGCCGTCGGGGTGCCAGCCCTCCATGACGCAGTTCTCGATGATGATCTTCACGCCGCGTTCGCCCGCGTAGTCGACGAGTTCGGGGAAGACGCGCTCGGCTTCCCTGAGGTTGTCCGCGACCGGC
>Ga0307508_10007279_pt1 | contig 10307 bp, 7 predicted proteins | sample 9_EM_MG_FD_203089 | JGI IMG/M metagenome (GOLD analysis project Ga0307508, IMG submission 203089) | Populus trichocarpa ectomycorrhiza microbial communities from riparian zone in the Pacific Northwest, United States - 9_EM | ecosystem: Host-associated > Plants > Roots > Unclassified | place...
CTCGCCGGGCAGCAGGTCGTCGTGCACGGCCTCGCGGACCAGGGCGTGCCGGAACTCGTATCCGCCGTCGGGACTCACCAGGATCAGCTGGGCGGCCACAGCCACCCGCAGCGCCGACTCCAGCTCGCCCTCCACGGTGCCGCCCGGCCGGTCGTCCCGGCCCGCGACCCGGGTCAGCAGGTCGTGGCCGAACCGGGTGCCGCCCACGGCGGCCATCCGCAGCACCCGCTGCGCGGCGTCGCTCAGCGCGTCCACCCGGGCCAGCAGCAGATCGCGCAGGCTGTCCGGGATGTCGCTGCAGTCGGGGCCGCTCGCGGCGAACTGCTCGATGAAGAACGGATTGCCCTGGGTCCGCTCGACGATGGTCTCGACCGTGCGCGGCTCGGGCTCGGCGCCGAGCAGCTGGGTCAGCATCTCGGCGGTGCCGTCGCGGTCGAGCCGGTCCAGCTCCAGGCGCTCCACCCCGCGGACCCGGTCCAGCTCGGCGAGGAACGGCCGCAGCGGGTGGCCGCGGTGCAGCTCGTCGGTGCGATAGGTGGCCACCAGCAGAAGGCGTGGCAGCCGGGCGGCGCGGAGCAGGAAGCCGATCAGATCGCGGGTGGACCGGTCGGCCCAGTGCAGATCCTCGATCACCAGGACCAGCGGGCGCTCGGCGGAGATCCGGGCGAACAGGGCGGCGACCAGCTCGAAGAGCTGCCCGCGGCGGGCGTCGCCGGCGCCGGCCGGGCCCAGCTCGGGCAGCAGCCGGGCGAACTCGTGCTCGCGGCCCTCGAGCACCGCCGGGCCGGCGCGCTGCACCAGCTCGCGCAGGGCGCCGGCGAACGGCGCGTAGGGCAGGCCCTCCTCGCCGAGCTCGAGACAATGACCGGTGAGCACCTGCGCGACCCCGGCGACGGAGCGAGAGAACTCCTCGACGAGCCGGCTCTTGCCGACGCCGGCCTCGCCGCCGACCAGCACGGCCGACGGCTCGGCGCTGCGGGTGCGTTTCAGCGCGTCGCGCAGCGCGGCGAGGTCGGCCTCCCGGCCGACGATCACCTCGCTGCTCGCACGTGCTGTCATGGGATCGAGCATGTCACGCCACACCATGCCCGGGCCTCCCATAAACCACGCCTGTGGATAACCCGCCGGCACGGGCCGTGCCTGTGGATACGCCCACGGCGGCCGCCCCGGCGGATAGCGTGCCGGGGAACGAAGCCACCGCCGTCACGGCGCCACCGGGGCGCGCACCGGGCGGGGGCGCCGGGAGAACAGGTGCCGCCGGGTCCCGCGCGGCAGCCCACGGGCGAGCCGGTGGGCGGCCGCCTCCCGGCGCAGTTCGGCGGCGTGCTGGTTGTGCAGGTCTAGCTGGAATTGAGGATCGGTGTACGGGAACATCTCGGTCTCCTTCGCGGAAGGTCGCTCCTTGCTGATGTCGACTCTTCGCGGGAAGGTGCCGGTGCCACATGGGGACTACGCCCGATATCCGGCGGGCGGGGTACCTTACGGCTGGCTGCGGAGGTGCCCGGCGGGCGTAAGGGACTCAGTGGCCCACTACACTTTCGGGTATGGCAAAACCCCAGGAGAAGGTGTCGTTCGTCGAACGCCTGAAGCAGATCGGCCAGGTGTTCACGTTCACCGCAAAGCAGGACAAGTGGTTCGTCCCGCTGCTGATGGCGGCGGTGCTGATCCCGCTCGCCCTCACCGTTCTCGTGGTGCTCCTGGGTCTGGGCTGGACGTGGATCCCGATCGGCATCCTGGTCGCCCTGTTCGCCGGCCTGATCGTGCTCAACCTGCGCTCCAACGCCGCGATGATGAACGCGGCCGAGGGCCAGCCGGGCGCCGCCGCCCAGATCGTGGAGAACATGCGCGGCGACTGGCGGGTCCGGCCGGCGGCGAGTTCGACGACGCAGTTCGACATGGTGCACGTGGTGATCGGCCGGCCGGGCGTGATCCTGCTCGGCGAGGGCCAGCCCCAGCGGGTGCGCAGCCTGATGGGCCAGGAGAAGCGCCGCCTCACCAAGGTCATCGGCAACGCCCCGCTGTACGACTACGTGATCGGCAAGGGCGAGGGCGAGCTGTCGGTCCGCAAGCTGCGCAGCACGGTGATGAAACTCCCCCGCAACCTCACCGGCAAGGACGTCAACGCGCTGGACAAGCGCCTCGGTGCGCTGATGGCCCGCCCGCAGATGCCCAAGGGCGCGATCCCGAAGAGCATGCGCCCGTCCAAGGGCCAGTTCCGCCAGCAGCGGCCCCGCTGACCGGTCGCCGCCGCACGGCTACCGGCGCGCCGATCCGGCTGCGCCCGATCCGACTATGCGCCGGCCGGGGCGAGCTAGCCGCGCGGCTTGACGATCACGACCGAGCCGCCGGCCCGGTCGTGCCAGCCCCGGCGGGCGGCGTCCATGACGACCGCGGGGATCAGCAGGGCCAGCAGCACCGCGCGCAGCAGCGCCCGCGGCAGCCCGATCGCGCCGCCGTCCACGACGGAGACGCACCGCAGCCCGGCCAGCGCCATGCCCGGCGTCTGTCCGAACAGGCCGATACCGATCGTGTTCAGCACGATCAGCACGATCACCGGCGGCCAGGCGACCGCCTGCGGGTTGGCGTAGAAGGAGGCCACCAGCAGGCACAGCGCCCAGTCGATGAGCAGCGCGCCGAACCGGCGGCCGAAGTTGGCCGGCCGCACCGTGGTCAGGTCGAACGACGCGGGTTGGGGCACGCCGTCGAGCGTACCGATGGCCGGGTCTTTGCCCGACACGGCCCAACCTTTCTCACAGCGGCCGTAACATGGCAGAAACAATAGGGACACGCTCGGGCAACGGCATCGCCATACCGTCGCCTCGAGATCTAACTACGTGGCGGCGACGCCGCCCCCGTTTGTAAATCATGTGCCAGGAGGACGTGTGTTCGCCAATCCCGAGGAACTCCTGCGATACCTCAAAGACGAGGACGTGAAGTTCGTCGACGTACGATTCTGTGATCTTCCCGGCGTGATGCAGCACTTCAATACGCCGGTAGAGTCGTTCGACGACAGTGTCGTCACCGACGGCCTCGCCTTCGACGGATCGTCGATCCGGGGGTTCCAGGCCATCCACGAGTCCGACATGATGCTCCTGCCGGACGTGACCACGGCCTTCATCGACCCGTTCCGGGCGCAGAAGACGCTGGCCCTCAACTTCTTCATCCACGACCCGTTCACCCGCGAGGCCTACTCGCGTGACCCGCGGAACGTGGCGAAGAAGGCCGAGACCTACCTGGCCTCCAGCGGCATCGCCGACACCGCCTACTTCGGCGCCGAGGCGGAGTTCTACATCTTCGACTCGATCCGGCACGAGACGGCTTCTAACCGTGCCTTCTACTACATCGACTCGATCGAGGGCGCCTGGAACTCGGGCAAGGACGAGGAGGGCGGCAACCGCGGGTACAAGACCGCGTACAAGGGCGGCTACTTCCCCGTCTCGCCGCTGGACCACTACTCCGACCTGCGCGACAGCATGGTCCGCCGGCTGATCGACGCCGGTTTCACCGTCGAGCGCTCGCACCACGAGGTCGGCACCGCGGGCCAGGCCGAGATCAACTACAAGTTCTCGACGCTGCTGCACGCCGGCGACCAGATGCAGCTGTTCAAGTACATCGTCAAGAACACGGCGTGGGAGCACGGCAAGACCGCGACCTTCATGCCCAAGCCGCTGTTCGGTGACAACGGCTCCGGCATGCACACCCACCAGAGCCTCTGGCTGGGCGGCGAGCCGCTGTTCTACGACGAGACCGGCTACGCCGGGCTGTCCGACACGGCCCGCTGGTACATCGGCGGCCTGCTGCACCACGCGCCGTCGCTGCTCGCGTTCACCAACCCGACCGTCAACTCGTACCGGCGCCTGGTGCCCGGCTACGAGGCCCCGGTCAACCTGGTCTACTCGCAGCGCAACCGCTCCGCCTGCACCCGCATCCCGGTGACCGGCAGCAACCCGAAGGCCAAGCGCGTCGAGTTCCGCGTGCCCGACCCGTCGTCGAACCCGTATCTGGCGTTCGCCTCGATGATGATGGCCGGCCTGGACGGCATCAAGAACAAGATCGAGCCGCCGGCCCCGATCGACAAGGACCTCTACGACCTCCCGCCGGAGGAGTGGGGCAACGTCAAGCAGGTGCCGGGTTCGCTCGACGCCGTGCTCGAGTCGCTCGAGACCGACCACGAGTTCCTGACCGCCGGTGGCGTCTTCACCGACGACCTGATCTCGACGTGGATCGACTACAAGCGCACCAACGAGATCGACCCGGTGCGCCTGCGCCCGACCCCGCACGAGTTCGAGATGTACTACAACGTCTGACAGGTAACTGACGAGAACGGCCCGGCGCGGATGTGCCGGGCCGTTCTTGTGTGACGACGAACGTAAGGCGTTTGCCGGGGAAGGCAGAATCAGACCCGTGGACATCGCGGTGCTCGGGCCGATCGAGCTGCGCTCCGACGCCGGTGAGCCGGTGCCGGTCGCGGGCGCTCGGCTGCGTACGCTGCTGCTCCTGCTCGCCCTGGAGGCCGGCCGCGCGGTCTCCGCGGACCGGCTCGTCGACGGCATCTGGGCCGGCGACCCACCGGCCGCCGCGAGCAACGCGCTGCAGGCGCTGGTGTCCCGGCTGCGCCGCGCGGGCCTGACCATCGAGGCCGCCCCGGCCGGCTACCGCCTGCTGATCGATCCCGACCGGGTCGACGCCCACCGGTTCACCCTCCTGGCCACCGGCGCGGCCGGCGACGCGGCGGCGCTGCGGGATGCGCTCGTGCTGTGGCGCGGCCCGCTCGACTTTCCCGACGTCGCGCGCGCCGCCGCGGCGCGGCTCGAGCAGCTGCATCTGGCGACCGTGCAGGAGCGGATCGCCGCCGAGCTGCGGCTGGGCCGGGCCGCCGACCTGGTGCCCGAGCTCGAGGAACTGGCCGCCGCGCACCCGCTGCACGAGCCGCTCACCGCGCTGTTGATCCGGGCGCTGACCGCGGCCGGGCGGCCCGGCCGGGCGCTCGAGGTCTACGAGCGCACCCGCCGGGAGCTCGCCGACACGCTCGGCGCCGACCCCTCCCCCGCCCTCGCCGAGCTGCACCTCGATCTGCTCGGGACCCGGTCACGTGGCAACCTGCCCGCCGAGGTCAGCAGCTTCGTCGGCCGGGACGCCGACGTCCGCACGGTACGCGAGCTGGTCGCCCGGCACCGGCTGGTCACCCTGACCGGGCCCGGCGGCAGCGGCAAGACCCGGCTCTCCGTCGAGGTGGGACCCGCGCCGGCCGGCGCCCATCCGGACGGCGTCTGGCGGGTGGAGCTGGCCCCGGTCACCGACCCCGCCGAGGTCCCGCAGGCGATCCTCACCGCGCTCGGGTTGCGCAGCCAGGTGCTGATCGCCCGGCCCGGCCGCGAGTCGCTGCCCCCGTTGCAGCGGCTGTGCGACGCCCTGGCCGGCAAGACCATGCTGGTCATCCTCGACAACTGCGAGCATCTGATCGGCGCGGTCGCCGGCGTCGCCGACACCCTGCTGCGCGCCGCGCCCGGGTTACGGCTGCTCGCCACCAGCCGGGAGCCGCTCGGCATCCCCGGCGAGCGGCTGTGGCCGGTCGAGCCGCTCGCGCTGCCGCCCGGCGACGCCGATCCGGCCACCGCCGCCACCTTTCCGGCCGTCCGGCTGCTGCTCGACCGGGCCGCCGGCTTCACCCTGACCGCCGCGACCACCGGGCCGGCCGTGCGGATCTGCCGCGCCCTGGACGGGATGCCGCTGGCGATCGAGCTCGCCGCCGCCCGGCTGCGCACCCTCCCGGTGGACGTGCTCGCCGACCGCCTCGCCGACCGGTTCCGGCTGCTCACCGGGGGCAGCCGCACCGCGCTGCCCCGGCACCGGACGCTGCGTGCCGTCGTGGACTGGAGCTGGGACCTGCTCGCCGAGCCGGAACGCGAGCTGTGGCGCCGGTTCGCGGTCTTCCACGGCGGCGCGGACGTGACCGCCGTGGAACGGGTCTGCGGCGCCGACATCGACTTGCTCGGCGCCCTGGTCGACAAGTCGCTGCTGGTCCTCGGCGCCGACGGGCGCTACCGGATGCTGGAGACGATCCGCGAGTACGGCCTGGAGCGGCTCGCGGCGGCCGGCGAGACCGAGCGGCTGCGGCTGGCCCACGCCGGCTACCTGCTGGCCCTGGCGGGCGAGGCCGAGCCGCAACTGCGCGGCCCCGACCAGTTGCGCTGGCTGAGCCGGCTGGCCGCCGACCACGACAATCTGCACGCCGCCCTGCACGCCGCGATCGGGGCCGGCGATGCCGCGACGGCCGTGGCCATGACCGCGCGGCTGGGCTGGTACTGGTGGCTGCGCGGGCACCGGGCCGAGGGCTCGAAGCTGGCCGGCGCGGCGGTCGCCCTGCCCGGCCCGGCGTCCGACGAGGATCGTGCGGTGACCTACACGATGGCCGCCGTGAACGGCCTCGAGGGCGCGGCCACCTTCGGCGAGATCCGGTCCTGGTTCGAGGCGGCCGAGCGGCTCTCCACCGGCCTGGAGATGCGGCATCCGGTGCTGCGGCTGCTGCGCCCGCTGACGGAGATCTTCAAGGCCGAGGGCGAGGTGATCGGCTTCGAGACGGTCGAGCCGCTGTACGACGATCCGGACGCCTGGCTGCGGGCGATCGCCAAGATGATCGTCGCCCAGCTGCGGCTCAACTTCGGCCAGAGCGCCGAGACGGCCGAGGCCGAGATGCGCGAGGCGCTGGCCGGGTTCCGGTCGGTCGGCGAACGCTGGGGCATGGGCTTCGCGTTGAGCCTGCTCGCCGACCTGGCCGCGGCGCGCGGCGACTTCGGCACCGCGGTGGCCTGGCAGCGGGAGGCGATCGAGCTGGTCCGGGAGGTGGGCATCCGGGAGGACGTGCCGCAGTTCGAGGTGAAGCTGGCGCACCGGCTGTGGCTGGCCGGCGACCGCGCCGAGGCCCGCCGGATGCTCAAGCAGGCCCGCCAGTCCGCCGAGGACGTCGGGTTGCCCGAGGTGATGGCCTCGGTGGAGTACGGCAGCGCCACGATCGCGCGCGAGGAGGGCGCCCTGGCCGAGGCCCGCGATCGGATCGACGCCGCGGTGGCCCTGATCGACCGGTCCACCTTCTCACCGCAGTTCCGCGCCATCGCCCAGTCGATGCGGGGCCTGATCGCGGCGGCGGCCGGCGACCTGGCAACAGCCCGGGAGTTCCACGCGCAAGCGGTCGAGATCGCGGTGACGTCCAAGGACGCGCCGGTCGTGGCCCAGATCCTGGCCGGCGTCGCCGATTTCGCGCTACGCGGCGGCGACCCGGCCCGCGCGGCCCGGCTGCTCGGCGCGGCCGACGGGGTCCGCGGGTCGCGCGACCGGTCGGTCGCGGACGTGGACCGGATCGAGGCAGCGGCCCGCGCCGCCCTCGGCGACGCGGGCTTCTCCCGGGCGTATCAGGACGGCACCGCGGTGACGACCGCGACCGCGGTTGCGGCGGCCGGCCTCACACCCGGCGCTTGAACGCCCACACCGCGAGCGGGGCGAAGACCACCATCAGCCCACCCGCCCAGAGCAGCGACTGGATCACCGGCCCCGCGACCGGCCCGCCGACCAGCAGGCCGCGGGTGGCGTCCGCGAGGATCGACACCGGGTTGACCTTGACCCAGGCCTGCATCCAGCCGGGCATCGTCGCGGTCGGCGCGAACGCGTTGCTCGCGAAGGTGAGCGGGAAGAGCAGCACGAAGCCGAAGATCTGCACCTTCTCGGGCGCGCTGACCACCATCCCGACCAGCACCGACATCCAGGACGCGGCGAGCGCGAAGACGATCAGCAGCCCGAACGCGGCGAGCACCTGCAGCGGCCCGGTGCCGACCCGGAAACCCAGGATCATGCCGAGCCCGAGCAGCAGCCCCACGGCCCAGGTCTGCTTGGCCACATCCGCGACGATCCGGCCGGCCAACGGCGAGAACCGGGCGATCGGCAACGATCGGAGCCGGTCGAAGACGCCCTTCGTCAGGTCGGTGTTCAGCCCGACCCCGGTGTTCATGGTCGCGAAGAGCATGTTCTGCACGATGATCCCGGACAGGCCGAACTTCAGGTATTCGCCCGGCGAGCCGGAGATCGCGCCGCCGAACACGTAGGTGAAGAGCAGCAGGAACATGATCGGCTGGACGCTGAAGTCGAACAGCTCGAACGGGTTGTGCTTGATCTGCACCAAGGTGCGCCAGGCCAGTGTCAAAGTGTTGCGCAGGCCCAGGATGAGGCCGACCCGCTTGTCGGGCACCATGACGATCGCGGTCACGCGACGCTCCCTTCCAAGGCGGTCAAGGTCAGGAAGACCTCGTCCAAGCTGGGCTTGTGCAACGACAGCTCGGCGACGACGAGGCCCCGCTCGTCGAGGCCGCGGATCAGCCGGGCGAGCGCGCCCGGGTCGGCGACCGGCGCGCTGATCAGCGGCCCGCGGATGTCGACCGGCCCCGCGGCGATCAGGCCGATCACGTCGGCGACGGCGTCCCGGTCCGCCTCCGAGACGGGCCGTACGGTCACCGTCTGCGCGCCGGTGCGGGACTTGAGCTCCTCTGGGGTGCCGGTGGCGATGACCCGGCCGTGGTCGATGACGACGATCTCGTGCGCCAACTGGTCGGCCTCGTCCAGATACTGCGTGGTGAGCAGCACGGTCACGCCGTCGGCGACCAGCAGCCGGATGATGTCCCACATGTCGTTGCGGCTGCGCGGGTCGAGGCCGGTGGTGGGCTCGTCCAGATAGAGCATCCGGGGCCGGCCGACCAGGCTCGCGGCCAGGTCGAGGCGGCGCCGCATGCCGCCGGAGTAGGCCCGGGCCGCCTTGTCCGCGGCGTCGGCGAGGCGGAACTGCTCGAGCAGCTCCCGGGCCCGGCCGCGGGCGTCCCGGCGGGACAGACCGACCAGCCGGCCGATCAGGATCAGATTTTCCGTGCCGGTCAGGGTCTCGTCGACCGAGGCGTACTGGCCGGTGAGGCCGATCAGCCGGCGGACCTGATGGGCCTGGCGGACCACGTCGTAGCCGCCCACCTCGGCATGGCCCGCGTCGGGCCGCAGCAGGGTGGCGAGCACCCGGACGGCGGTGGTCTTCCCCGCGCCGTTCGGGCCGAGCAGGCCGAGCACCGTCCCCGTGCGGACGGCGAGGTCGACGCCGGCCAGGGCGGTGGTGTCGCCGAAGCGTTTCACCAGCCCTTCGGCGACGATCGCGTTCGTCATGATGTCTCTCCTGTCGAGTCGTTGACGGGAGTCTGGCAACCGCGGCTGACACGGCGCTGATATGCCGACCGGCCCCATGTCAGCGCGGCCGACCCAGAGGATCAAGACCTTTTTCTCGTACGCGCAAAGGGTCTTGCCGGGGCCGAGCGTTCCGCTATGGGGTGGCGTGGTCCGGCTCGGGTTCCCGCTCCGGTGTGCTCGCCGTCTTGCGCCAGGTCAGCTCCGGCTTGCCGGCCGGGTCGCCGATCGGCAGCCACGCGAGCAGCGCGAGGCTGAACCAGAAGTAGAGGTTGCTGCCGAGCAGTTCCAGCGGCGGGCGCGGGCGCTTCTCCCAGACCCAGAGCAGCCTCGAAGTCATCAGCAGATACGCCGCCCCGCCGAGGTAGAGCGGCCGCTTGTCGGTCCGGGACGACAGTCCGGCGTCGACGCAGCGGATGATCGCGGGCAGCAGCCAGACGCAGTGGTGGACCCAGGTGACCGGGCTGATCAGGCAGCCCAGGATGCCGGTCAGCGCGAGGCCGCCCAACTCGTCGTGGCGCGCCGCGGCCGCACGGACCCGCCAGGCCCAGAAACCGAGCAGCACCAGCACGCCGAGGATCCAGACCCGGGACGCCACCGAGTCGATCGGCAGCCGGGCCAGGAAGCCGCGCAGCGACTGGTTGGAGACATAGGACAGCACGCCGACCCGGCCGGTGTCCCACAGCGCCGACGTCCAGAACTCGCGGGACTGGTCGGTCGCTGCGGCCCCGGAGGCCAGGGTCGCGGCCGCGGCCGTCACGATCGCGGTCGCCGCGGCCCGCCAGCGCTTCGTCACCAGCAGGTAGAGGATGAAGACCCCGGGGGTGAGCTTGACCGCGGTGGCCAGCCCGATGCCGATGCCGCCCCAGCGCTTGCCCTTCGCGACGCCGAACAGCAGGTCACCGGCGACCAGCGCCAGCAGCAACGTGTTCACCTGGCCGAAGGTCAGCGTCTCGCGGACCGGCTCGAAGCTGACCGCGAAGCACACCGCGACCCCGAACCCGAACCACATCGGCCAACCCGCCCGGCGGATCATCGGACCGACCAGCCAGCGGACCACCAGCGCGGTGGTGGCGAGGGTCGCGACGCTGGCGATC
>Ga0307508_10007280_pt1 | contig 10305 bp, 8 predicted proteins | sample 9_EM_MG_FD_203089 | JGI IMG/M metagenome (GOLD analysis project Ga0307508, IMG submission 203089) | Populus trichocarpa ectomycorrhiza microbial communities from riparian zone in the Pacific Northwest, United States - 9_EM | ecosystem: Host-associated > Plants > Roots > Unclassified | place...
GCACCCACATGATCTGCCCCTCTTTTGACACCATTTTGTGTTGATGTTGCAACTTCACAATTTTTTCATCCACCATCAAACCACATCCCAGCAATCAGCAGCACTCACAGCTCACTAGAAACCTCCCTGGGAGATGCATTTGGAGTATATCTGGACAATAAGTGTGCATTTATACACATTAGGAGGCCCTAGTCAACACTATTGTCTCAAATACAGTTATTGAATCCCTGAATGTATCAAATTTTCGAAACAAAAACACGTTTTCTTCTGCAACCACTCAAGCACACCCCACTAAATATGTATGAGTATCCATAAGATCATAACAAGTATATTTAAGGCACTAAGTACAATAATCTAGCATTTGGAAGAGCAGTTAGAAAGCAATTCATCATTGAACATCAAATTCATTGAGCCGTAATGCACTGTATATCATGGGCGAGGGCAGCAGTGCCACACACATCTGAAGCAGCCGCACTTCAGGTTATTGCCTGCACATTGGACTCTACCTGAGACACCAACAATCCCACTTGGATTAGTACATGTAGGCACTTTACAACAACTTCTTGTAAAATAGTGTACACCGCCCTGAGCACTGCCCCTTGCCTTTCTGCCACCCTCCACTGAAGTAACTATCCTGTAGCTAGCAAGCTTTTTCCCCACTGAGGTTTTTTAACGCTGCCCAAGCTAGTCTTCCAGTAATTGCATAGTCACTAGCGTCTCTCTTGTTTGTATGAGCGTCGCGGGGACAACAGTTCCTTCACTCTCCGTACACTGTTCCTACGACCAGGTGTGCCCCGTTCTGGTTTATTGGGAGGTGCCTCAACAGCAAAGGAAATCTCCGGCTCCTCATCGCTGTCCCATTCGACTGAGCTATCGCGAACGTTGCCACCAAAGGATCGAGAGGTGGCATTGTGCGGAGGGTGATGAGATCCATGGTCATATGCAACGTCAGAGCGAACAGCATCCACTTCTCCATCAGATTCCTCGGCAGTTCGCATGAAGTTGCGATGAAGCTCATCGGTTGGATTGTACGATGTAGGCGAGCTGAAAAGGTCAACGAAAGGAGTAGGTGGAATAGCCCATGATGCAGATGTATCCGCGGAACCCCCGCTTGGATCAAAGAGGTCTTGTTTATTCGCGCGCGCCAGTGATCGTGATAAAATTACCGCGACCCTGCGTGCGGCATCATCTTGATCGTTGGCGGGCATAGCACGAGCCGGTTGAATTGGCACATCCGATTGAAAAAAGTTGCTTAAATCATGAAGTGTGTTTACGAGCTCCCCCAAAGATATAGTGTCTGTCGAAGGTTGTGACCGGTGCACGACGATGTCAGCTTCACTTCTTGACGGTTGATCCTCTCGAGCGAAAAAGATAGTTGACATGGTTCCGGACGGGTGTTTCACAAGCGACAAAGACGAAGTCACCACTGCCACCACATTCTTCCGGCATGCCTTTGTCTGATCATCAGAGGCCGCAATGCACCAACCCGATGGGCCAGGGGTGCCGAATATTACCACCTCCGAGGCGGCCTCGGCCGACGAAAGGCCGTGAATGCTCATTCGGACGACGTGTGAAGCGCTTGGGCCGCCAGTGATAATCATCGGAGTGTCCAGCACTTCCATCGCCTGTGACGCCATGTCGGTAGAAAGAAGTCGAAGAAGAGGGAGCAAAAGCTCTGACCCCGCAAGCTGAAAAGGGTTTCGCAAATCAATGTTCTGCATGAGAGCCTTCAGCAGCTGCAATGCTTTCGTGCGCATCCAACCCTCGCTGTTCAGGACGCAGCCCATGAGAATCGTCATGATTTCGGTCGAAAATTCACCCCAGTAATTGTCACGAAGAGCAGATGCCGCCTGCCGAAGGAAGTCTTCCTTCCTCTTGAATCGATTTTTGGCGACTGAGGTCATAATACGACTGATATCAAGGCGGTTCTCGTCTTCTGCAAGCATCGCGATGCTAGTGGAAAGCTGCATAAGTTTAACGTCGGTAATGCCGTCTTCAATTGAGCGCAACGCCATGGGCAAGCATGCCGTATACAGATAACGCAGGCGACTGTCGTTAGACTCCACGACATCATGACCCGCCGTTTCTGCAATGCGGCTGAGGAGTGCGTAGGTTGCTTCGGCGGTCTCGGAAGATCGCAGGCCAAAATAGACAAGGCGTTCCATGCAAAGTTCGGTATCTCCCCAGTCCAACGGCTTGTTGGTGCGGAGGAGTTCTATGACCGAAGGATCTTTGACGTCTAAGATGTCAAGAACGGTGTTCATGAATTGGATCGCCAAAGCAAACTCTGCCTCGACGGCTGTAGATAGACAAGCGGAAGCGCACCAAAATAGGGCGGCCTTGGTAGGGCTGGACATGGAAGGGGATTTCGAAAACCTAATAAGGGACAGGAGTATCTCCTTCGCGAATTTTGTGTCGATGTTTGAAACATCTGAAATTGTACTGGATAGTCGTTCCATCATATCAATCGCCATGTGAGGTTGACCCTCGACAGAGAGTGCTCGGAAGATCTGCAGAGAACGACACGCGGAGTCGCGCACCGGACATCGATTGCCCCACATAACCGCTGTTTCTGCCCAGCTCCGCTGGATGCCCGGATGGATCGGACGCATCAAGGAGATGATAGATTCGCAGAGGTACGATAACTTTTCAGCAACTTCTGTTGGTGTTTTCGTGCTCTGGCTCCAGAAAAGATCGGGATCCCCCTCCATCTGGTCGATGGTTCTGAAAACATCTTCGCTGGCTTCAAGATGCTCAGGGTTGTGGAAGTATCCAATGCACCAGCTGCGCAATATTTGAAATAGATATCGACGCATCTGAGACCGAACGTAGAGATTTTTGTGATCCACTAACGTCACCATGACATGCAACAAAGTGGGCAACTGGTCATCATGCTCCCAAGGCGCCTCCGGGACCGAGTCGCTCATGTAAGCAACGGCTAATTCGGCGATGGAAAGGTGCTGGCGAGCTTTAGGGATAGGAAGGAGGCTATCGAGATTCTCCACAAAGTGAGCATCCTCGCCCGGTGGCACGTTAACTTTGGAATTCGTAACAACCAACATTGCATCCGGCGTAAGAACGGAGCACAAATGATCGAATAGTGTCGGACCGAGCGAAGTGCGCGATAAGTACGCAACTATTTTTCTTGCGAACGAGACGAACGCAGGGTTAGCTCGCGCAGCAGCTTCTTGCAAGAGGAACTCCACTACTGGCTTGCAATACGATGCCCGGTTATCAGCCACCAACGTACTCCACAGAAGCTGCAGCGCGTCGGCATGGGATTCTCCATAACGAACGGTGAGCGAAAAAAGATTGTGCAATGCTCCATATCCATCAATGGACAACGAACCCTGTTCGGAAAGAATGGGTACACTGGGTATCCAGGCCTCCAGAGCTAGCAGGGCATGTCGTTCTTGCCCGTCACGATTCTGTGGCAAACGTAATGTGCACTCCGCCAAAACTCCACAGGCGGCTTCAGGATTTGCCGTCGCAAGAAGGGATGAAACCTGTTGCTGCGCCTGGAAATAAACATTGGGAGCGGTGCTGCGAATCATACTCTGGATGCGGGCAATTGTTGGCGGGGAGCAATTCACCAAATGCGAAGCTTGCAGTATTCGCAGGGCTTTGCACCTTACATCAACGTCAGGTCGGCTCAGGTGCACGAGGCCCAACCACAGAGACTGATAATATGTGAAGTGATGATGCGGAGCACTCGTCAACGCATCTACCACCTCCTCGTAGTATAAAGAGCTAGAAGGTATGGCGGTGTTCACAAACGACCTCCGGACAATGGCATGCATAAGGTCGGCATTATGCTGCTCATGCGTCAATACGGCGCGTAAGGCCATCCTGAAATGGAAAATAAGTAGACTTTCAAGACTCGTGGAGGAGCAAGTACCTTCCAGAGCTGACCACATTTTTGAATGTCTTGGTATCAGCAGAGAGCAGAGCGCTGATCCAATCCACCAACTCGACAACTTTCAGAGGAGAGGGCTCCATACCCTGTGTGGGAGAGCCGGGCTGATCGGTAGGACAGTAAAACGCCCGCGCCTAAATCAAATTAAGACGCAAGTCCGGCATTAACAACTTGAGTGCTCACGGAAAGGCGTGCCATCGCAGACGCTGCTGCAGAGCCTAGGTCGGTTTCTTCGGCTTTGAAGCGGACCTCCGCTTGCTTGCGCTCCACTGGATTGCGAAACATTGTGCTCATCGAGTTATCGATAAGTGCCTGTTGCTCCCGTAAAGCCACCGACGTTCCGAACGGGCACCATTCTTCACACAGACGATAGAGGCTGAGGTAAGATCGAGCTGGCACAATTCCGTGAAGTCGTTCATCTGGTACACTGAACAGTTGTTCAACAATGTGACAGAAGCATCGACGCAGGCGGTTAAGTTCCCAGTCCACACGCACATCCTGCCTGCTCAGGAAATTCTGCGTAGTCTGGACAAAATCCCATAATAATGAGACAGTTGTACTGTCATGATTGACGCTCGAGCTATTGATAAACTCAGCAGTAAGAGCGTAGACTCTAACTACAGCGATGTGAACACGATCCTGCTCGCGAGTACGTCGTGCGCCAGGCTTGGTGAGACCAAGAAGCTTCCCATCATCATAGATATGGGCAGTGATGCTACGAAGATCATCAAGTAGAGTGCGGAATGTGGCTGCATGTGTGCACCCCAGGGCGCCAACGACGGCATCACGAAAAAGGCTGTATTCGCTGGCCAGAAAAGGGATCAAATGCCGGAATAGACCTTTTGCGGTCGACAGTCGCTCTCGGGAGCTGGATGTATCAGACGGAAGTCGAGCATGATCCTTCGTCGAATGGGGCTTATCCTCTGACGCTACTGCACAAGCACACAATGCCATTATCCAAACTCTCCACTGCCCAACATCATTGCGTTGTTCGTTCGTCAGCTCGTGGTTGAAAAGGACTGGGCCACGCGAAGGGGCAATCGGCCCGCGCGCTGTTGCGGAGGGCACTTTGCTGCTCATCCCAGCGAGTGCAGACATCATGGGATGATAGCGAAGCACCGAGGCATTGAGTGAGTCGCGGCAAAGGTCGAGAACGGTAGGAAAGGAAACTACACATTCCCGGACGAGGGACGGTAACATGCTACTCCACAGTAAGTGGTCGAGGGGGTTATCACTCTCCACGAAACGGACGAGGTAGTCCGGGAGTCTAGATTCTCGCCACTTATTCATACGAAGTGATTCTTGTTCCGAGAGCGCAAGGCTCCCTTCGATCGGCATGGGCAAAATCAATGATTTGCCGGTGAGGATGTCAATGATGGATGATGTAGTAGATGATATCTGATGTGATGGAGGAGAGGAGTACCGTTGCCGCAATCCAGGCACTGCTCGCAAAACTCGCAGTCCGAACGGCCGGACTGCGACATCTGTGGATGCCAACAAGAATAACCCACCGGCCTCAATTTCATCCATGACCTGACCCGCGGGGATATCTAGCAAGACAGGGTCTGGGGCACACTGCTTACCAGCATCCAGCGGTGCATCTTTCATTTCAGCCCAGCCGAGGACCAATTTTACCCATAGCTCGACACGTTGGGTGTGCTCTGTGACTATGCGCCAATTAGTGTCAGCCAACAGACTACTGGCCGAGAAGAGCGACCGGCCATAGAGCTTGAGGACGAGAAGCACGTATCGATGATCAGCTGCAAATCGGAGAAGGCACTGAGTGGCGGCAACCGCAACTGAAGGTTCCGCATGAGCGACGGCTCGGATAGCACCGTCTATGACGTCCATAGGGGTAAGAGATGGATGCAAGCATCTTGGCCAAGTCTCGAAGCAGGATCGCAGGAGGTCCAGTTGCGGCACAAGCAGCTTGGAGAAAGAACAGATAGTCCCATCCGGGTGATGGCGAACGACAAGTTGCTCGCGTTCATCCAATGACAAAGTGTGCTCGAAACGAAACCGCAAATCAAGCACGGACATGTTGCCCACTGCGCGCATCGCCATTCTGCCTAACTTCCCAACGGCTGCTGCAAATTTCTCCAGCAGTTGTGCAACCTCTGTTCCTGTGATAGCATCATCCGGAAATGAAGTGGCCTCGGAAGGATAGTCAAGAATGGACAAAGGTGAAGAGAAGTCGGAGCCAGACGGCCAAACAGGTGTTAGACCGTTGGCTAAACAAGGGAGTGAGAGCATGGCTGCTCGAATGCCTACCGCGATACGATCCGGGGAGGATACTTCGTGCAAGTTGGAGGCATTGGACAGGGAAGACTCTTGCATGAGCTCCAAAACAAGATCCTGCCCGTATTGGAGATTGGGACGCGCCATGATGAAATGGCAAATGTAGACCAATGGCTCGAGGCTATCATCAGTCGACCGTCTACCTTGTGGGAACAGGTGGCGCATCATGCCTTCTAGTTTGGTCGATTTTGCTGAATTACTTTCTTTGCAACGGAAGATGTACGTCCATATTAACCTTGTTAGGCCATTGTACGCAATCGTCCGAGCATTGCGTTCCTAAAAACATTCGATGTCAAGCTCGATGGCGGTGCAACTTTTCACTGACCTTGAATTTCGCAAAGGAGGAATCGCATAAAGCGGACCAATTGCGCGCAAAGTAATCTTGAGCAGATACACACAGACTAGTGACTGCCAGAGGGTATGCTGCTGTCCAGTATCTCGGTTTCGCCATCATAGTCATCGCCTTCGTGTGTATACTCTCAACTGCCTGCGCCCACTGAGGCTCATCCAGCTCTTCTTGTGCGTCCTGAGTAGGAAGCGTCTAACATAGTGACGTGCAGCAGCCAAGGCAAAGCCATACTTTATTGATTGGGTGCAGCAAGAGCGTTAAAGTTTCGGCAAACGCAGATTTTAATTTCGGCCCGTGCGCGTTTTGAAACGCTCGCGCCAGCGATTCGATGAGTTCCGATGCTTCTTCAAAGCGTTCATGAGGCCATACCTGAGTGGGAACGGTCAGAAGCGGCTATTTCAGCAGTAGCAAATACGCGACCCACTTTCATCTCGATGGATCGTAAGCCAGCAACAAGATGCTCAAATCTCGGGTCTCCGTCGCGGGGCACAAGCCCGTTTGAAACCGGCGCCAATTCCTCAACGAAATGATCAGCAACGCTCAAAAATCTGACCAGAAAAATTGTCTCAGCGAATGAAATTGGTCAATTGTCATAGTCTCACCTGGCCTTGGCGAGATGACCGAGAACTGCAGAGAACAGCCGGGCGATTGCGTGTTGGTTAGGTGACGGTACCACAGATCTCCGAGAGTTCTGTTAGTGAGAGACACTCAACCGCAGAGATAATTCGCGCATACGAGTCTTCAGCTCTCATGTACTCCACAAACATCAAATCTTGCAATGTGACGGCAAAGTTATCGTCCAGCGAATCTTTTCCAGCCGTCGAGACGACTGCAATCAGGGCCCTGCAATACACGTAGGTTGAAGTTATCTGTTTCATCCCGTAATAGACCCTTCAGCAGCCAAATTGCTTGAGACAGGCTAAGCTGCGTACCTCTCGTCGTCGAATAAGTCGATCCTTGATGTCAAGTCGCCTCGTTCTGTCTACATGCTCAGGCATATGCCGCCGCATCACCGAATCCGGCAAATGTTGTTCGCTGGTTTGACTCCTGCGCCAACGGGTGATCGCTTCAATAACCAACTTCGCCTGTTTCAGTGCAACACGACCAACAGAGTCTAGGATCGTATCAAATTCCGGGTCGGCGCCAGGGCCTAGGGCGTCGGTTAGAAGAGTCTCCACATCCTTGGGTTTAAGGATTCTAGTCAATCAAGCGTGATGCCGCGCGATTTAACCAACTAACCAATCGATCTTGAAGTAAGCGTTCGATTCTTCGTTCAGCATTGGTGACAAAATGTGTAAGGACAACGTTCAGTGCGTATTCAGCTGGAGTACTTGGCTCCACATGGGGTGAAGTTTCCGAAATGAAGGATGGTGCGGGACGATGAAAACTGAGCGAACGTGAAACTTGGTGCGGTGCGGAGGGCCCAGGTGCAGAAGGCCTTCTTCGTCCGATGGCAAGTGGTGACGGTGACCCTTGTGATGGCGCAGCATATGGACGCGATGACGCGGTTCGATTGAATGGATTCCGAAGAGCAACATTGGACTCCAAGGGTGGTACGGGGGGCGCGTCCTGCGCAAGAAGCTTCCCTGTTTTGAATGCATTTTTGATAGATGCGAAGGATGACTTGCGTGTCGGAGTTGAGTGTGTGGTAGCATGTCCCGAAGAGCTGGATTTTGGGGGGTTAAAGGATGAAGGGGGCTTGCCGTGCCCAAAGGACGACGATTCTGACGCCAAAGAATCACCGCGTGTATGGAATGACTCAGGAAGACCACTGTTCAACTCCCAATTTTGTTGCAACACGCTGGTGGAATTATTTGAAGGGGAGGACGAGAAAGGCTGCTGGCCAAATTGAAAGTTCTGGGGTCGACCAAAGGGTATGGGTGCATTGACAAAATCATCATCTTCGTCCAGTGCTGGGTTGCCGTGTTTAGCGAATTGTTCAACCAGGAAATTTCGCAATTGCTCTTACATGGAATTTCGATCTGGAACCCCTCACTCATTGTGGCAGAACGTCAATCGCGACAGCAGACACGTCGTTGCGACTCGGCGCTAACCTCCTCGGACAGTCGGAAAGTGCCGTCGACTTGCCCAAAACAGGATCAACCGCCACGTCGTCACGTCCGTCATGACAAGCCGAATCAACATAAACCGGGTACCGCAGAGCTATACTCCTGCGTACGATGCGCCGCGCGCTCGCCCATACGTTGACTCCTCTGCCTCTTTCCAAGACGACCCAGTGGCAAAGATCCGCGCCTTCGCCACCAATGTCGAAGACTGGATCGACATTTACTCACAACCTCTCCGACCGCATCTTCCAGCAATTGGTCGCTTTCTCATTGTTGTAACCTTCTTGGAAGATGCCCTACGGATTATGACTCAATGGGGCGACCAACTCTGGTATCTTCAACGGTGAGAATGACAGCGTTGGTGTTATATTCCTGGAGCTAACCTGCGCTGTCGTGTCACAGACATCGTAGCTTCCCGTGGGGCATCAGTCATATCTTCCTCCTGATCAATCTTATCGTGCGTCACTTTTTTGTTTGACAGAACGCTGGCCAACAAATGAGTTGAACTGTAGGTCATGTTCGGCGCTTCTGGTGCCGTTATGGCTCAGAAATACACGGAGTTCGCTGTCGGAGGCTTACTTGGCGTCGTTATTCTACAGGGATTCGGTTATGGGCTTATTTTTGATCTCAACTTTTTCCTGCGCAACCTTTCCGTCATTGGAGGCCTATTAATGGTATTCAGCGAATCCATGTCGAAGAGGAAGGCACGCTTCGCTGGCATCCCATCGCTGAATGAACACGACCGCCGACAGTAGTAAGTCAACTGTTGCTGCGGGGTTAATGGAATTCACCTAAAATGACCGATTTATCAGTTTCCAGTTGACCGGCCGTATTCTCCTCATCTTCCTGTTCATCGGCTTTATCATTCAAGGTAAATGGTCGATCGCACGCGTATTTGTATCGATCATTGGACTTGCCGCGTGTGGCATGATCGCTGTTGGCTTCAAGGCCAAGTGGGCGGGAGCATTCCTTGTGGTATTGTTGTCCATATTCAACGTGTTCATCAACAATTGGTGGAGCGTGCATTCTATGCACCCTCAACGCGATTTCCTTAAGTACGCCGATTGACATTCCCACATTGTGACGTGCGACTAACGTTTTGGATCAGGTACGACTTCTTCCAGACACTATCTATTGTTGGCGGGCTACTGCTCTTGGTGAGCCAAGGGCCGGGCGGCTTTTCAGTCGATGAGAAGAAAAAGGAGTACTAGACGACTAGTGTGGATTGCTACCGGGACTCGTCCAGACACTGCATGGATTTCCCCGTCAATCCAAGCTTGGCTCCATTTCCTTGCCTCGGACACACGTGGTACATGTATATTCCTGTAGGTTTGACAGTTGTGCGATGACCCTTTAAATTACGGGAAGCTGGCGTGAACGTCGTCCTGCTCCTGCCTGTAGAGTTGCGTGACGAATTTCTAGAGTTTCAATACGGTAAACCTCCCACCCGGTAATTGTATCCGAAACTGGAAGCACGTGGCACGTAGATCACGTGCCGTAAGAGGGTCTCGGAGAAACCACGAATCTTAGGGGTCCCGGCGGATCGGATCGGATCCATCCGAGTCGGATGAGCTCACACAGAAGCTCCATCCGCATCCGCGGATAGTCGGATGATGAATTGATTTTGAGGTCTGATGATCAGGACTGCTCATTCTGGATATATTTATCTACATGGA
>Ga0307508_10007281_pt1 | contig 10305 bp, 7 predicted proteins | sample 9_EM_MG_FD_203089 | JGI IMG/M metagenome (GOLD analysis project Ga0307508, IMG submission 203089) | Populus trichocarpa ectomycorrhiza microbial communities from riparian zone in the Pacific Northwest, United States - 9_EM | ecosystem: Host-associated > Plants > Roots > Unclassified | place...
AAGACACCACTTACCATCCCGCCGAATGCTCGATTCGACATTTTCGATCCAGTTGAAGAGGGTGTTGTCACAGACGTCACGCTCCAGACTGTACCACACATGGCAGACTCTGCTCACAAAACCGGGCATAATAGCAATAGGCCCTATTCTGACCAGAGTCAGCGTCAAATATCCAACCAATATCAGCCAATGCATCCACCAGTTCCATTCCAACAGTTCGAATATTCTTTTCCCCCAACCTTTCCCGCAGACCAACTCCTCCCTCACGTACCACCAGAATCATCTGCAACTGCCGACCTCTTTTCGGCAACGGAACATACGAACCTACTTGGTTTTTTGGACCAGTTCGAGTGGCAGTTTGATCCCTTGTTGCCCACGGGCCTTCCCTCCTTTAACGCTCCTACAAGTGGCAACTCGGACACTGCAGCTCGTCATCCTTCGTCGCAGTCTCAATCCGTCTCATCACGCGGAGGGCCACATTCTTCTTCGCCTCCCCTTTTAATGGCTGGAGGGAGCGTGCAGCATCACACTTCTACTCAAAGTTCCCCAATGAGATCTAATAATCCTCAGATTTCTGGATCAGTTTATATGGCCGCGCCTCCTGGTTCCAACTCCTATCCCCCTCCTTCCACAACCGCGCCCTTCCAAAGCGTCACTCATATTCATTCACATCACCAAACGTCGTATACACATGCTCTACCACCCCAACCTAAACTCGAGCCGACGGACGACGGTAACCCAAATTTGCCGGATGATCAACAACAACAATCGCTTCTCGGTGGCAGTGCCGATCTGCCTAATGACGATCATAGCAATATACGCCTAGTCATACCGGGTTCCGAAAGCATTGGTGAAACCGGTAGTATTGGTGTTGGCAGCGGAGGAGGTGGTGGGAATCTTGCCGGTGGACGTCCCCAGAAGCCTGTGTTGACAACACCGGAGAAACGCGTACGGCATATCCTTTCAGAACAACGTCGACGGAATACGATTCGCGATGGGTACACACAGCTCACTACGATGCTGGCGCCTCATCCTTCTGCTGTGGCGCGGCCTGCTCCTGTTAAACCTCCGCGAGGTGGGCCGGGCGGACGTCCGAAAGGAGCAAGGGGAAGAACGAGAGGGAAAGGGAAAAGCGGAGTCTTATTTAAGGCAGTGGAATATATCAGGTGGCTGCAGGAGAGTGTAGAAGATCTAACAGCCGAGGTAGTGAAACTCGAAGCCGCGACAGGGTCCTTGGTCTCCATGACGTGAAACGATGGTTTGCGTACTTGCTCCATCTCATATACCCTATGCACCCTGGTATAGTGCGTTACATGTACACAGATCTAACTGCTTGAGAGCGAGGAAAATGAGGCATGATATTAGGCTCGATGTGTGAGAGCGTAACGTGTTGACTAAATGTTATGGATACATGCAGGATGTGGTATAAGGGGCCAGAAATGGAAATGAAATGGTTGTAATGCAAGACAAGAACGGGACGTTGCGGTGGCACAGGGGTGAATGCAGGAGTATAATGCCCGAGTCAATCAATCATCATAATGCACGGGGAGCGCCAGACCGTCCACTCATAAAGGAGAATGCAGATGGCGTTCGCGGAACGTGTGAACTTGGGTCGTCGAATGGGGACGGGGAACCCACAAAGGGGTTCTCAATCTGTCCTTGACCCCCACCAAGAGAGCTGTTGGAGCGATAGCGACTTCTCCGCTTCGTAGTCTCCGCCCCGGGGCTATGAGGCGTCAAGGTGCGAGAGGTAGCAAGGCCTGGGGGTGGGAAGGTTGAACGACTGGGGCGGGGTCGATGTCCTTGCGTTACGTCACGTTCGTCATCCTCAAAAGGATTCGATTCGGATTCGGCAGACTCGGCAAGCTCGGTTGAGATAAATTGATGATGAATAGGCAAAGGATTATTACTTCGTTCCGCGTAGTACTGCGTGGATAGGTGATGTGATCGCTCGTGTTCGGTGGGAGGCGAGAGGGACATATCCACAGCAATGGGGGCCGCGCTTGGTGGAGCAGATGCGAAGCCAAATTCACCATCAATATTCTGCACGCTTTGCGGGAAGTCTGCGCGACGCGAGCTCACGGACAGCGGGGTGTCTACGGGGGTAGGGACTGGAACCGCTGCGGGAGCCGCCGCTAGGCGCACACGAGGTGGAGGGGGGGCTCCTAAGGTAAACATAGAAGCGGGATGCTGAGGAGGTGGTGTGGCGAATATGCTTTGGTGATGCAACTGGCGGTCCTTGTGTCCCTCGTCACTGTCGGGGTTGATGACGCGGCGCTCAGTCGGTTTTCCCATAGCCTCCTCGACATGATAGGGCTCAATAACAGAAGCGTCATTGCGCGATGTCTTATTGCCGCCCCACAAAGCACCCACGGCACGAGCAAACCAGCCATTCGAAGATGTCTCGGCGGCGGGCGAGTGCTCGAACTTACTGACAAGTATATTGTTGTCGAAATCCCAAGGCTCGCGAGCGGTCACACGACGAGAATCATTTCGAAGTTTGCCGTTGATGACTCCCCAACTGAATCCACGAGACTTCTTACGATCAAGACCTTTCTCGGCATCCTTAGCCGCGCCCTGGGGATCCATGAAGGAGTCCCAACTCGGCTTTGGCCTTGGAGGCAAGTTGGCGAACGAGTTTGCTGCCGAGTAAGGATTATATGTTGAGGCTACGGCAGTGTCGGAGGTAGGGAACGTGGTTGCAGAGGGTTTAGGAGTCTGGAGTGGCGTAAATGTGCGGAGGTTCTCAGGAAGTGGCGTCTTCTCCCCTTGATCATAATCTTCCGAAGGACCCTGATAACGCCTGTCTTCGTGCTGTGAGAGGGTACGTGACCCACCGAGATGGGCGGTCGACGAAAGATAGGCGTGGGCGATGGCAGCGTCCCGCGCAAGGATGCCGTCTGAACGGCGATCTGCTTGTACAGTTGGGGGTGCGAGATGACCATCATCATGATGACGCTGAGGGAAAGGGCCATTGACTACGGGAGCAACATTCCTCTTCGGCGGGCTCCATGGGGTTACGGTGGTGGCCACTCCGCCGCCATAAGCACTGCGTGTGTCCTCGGCGAAGCCCATCTTTCGATTGTAACGTTTGCGCTTCCATTCCTGCACCTTGTGGACACCATACGAATGCCATAGGATTATGCAGATAGCACAGAGTGCGACGAATAGCCAAATCGCAAGGAAAATGGCGTACATGATGCGTTCGCGATGCAATGCGACCACGTAGCGGGCAATAAGTTTGCCGACGAGACCATCCGGGTGTGGCTGGGCCGCAGCTGGGGTTGAAGTGCCATTGGAAGGAGCACCGATAGCAGCATTGGCAATCGGTTGCGTGACTTCACCGACGGTTGCGTTGGATAGTATCAATGTATTGGGGTTCATCGTTGGCAGGTTCACCTAAAATTGCGAGATCAATCAACATGGCGAGCCCCGATAATCTGACAGTAGCGACTTGCCTTGAAGTTGTCATGCAAAAATGTCAAAGCATCTTCGATACTCTTAACCTTAGTGCCAATCATGCACCTGACGAACTCTTGAGCGGGACTGTCCAGAATCGTGCCCCCAAAGGTTGAGTTGACGATATTTTGAACACTGGCGTAGAATCCCACAACTGTGTTGTTCAGACTCGTGGTGGTTTGGTTGACCCATGCGAAAACGCCATTGTTAAGATTGGTCTGGACATCTGTGATGTGGGCGTTGACCTGCGCCGCATACGTTGCGCTATCATTAAACATGCCCGAAGAGATTTGGGCAGCTATCTGCGCATTGAAAGAGCTAACACCGGCAGACGCTTTGGCAGCGTAGTGGGCTTGCAATGGGTGGATCGCGGCCAGTTGAATCTGCACACTCAGCAACCCAACAAGGCCGATCAACAAACAGACGAGCGCAGGGGGAAACGTGGTGTATGAGATGAAGAAACGTGCTTTGGTGTGCTGAGCAGGAGTCAACTTGAAGCGTGCGGAGAATTGATCAAGGATACGGGAGATCAAGGGGTGTTCAGAGGTGTTGATAAAAACAAGTAGGTTGTGGTTCGTCATGCTTAAAGTGGGAGCCGTGGCGCCGCGTAGTTCGGCGACCTTAGGAGAGCGCGAAACTGTTGGATCGGCGTTCCAGGCTTCCCGAATGTATTCGAGGTGGTTTTGGAGAGAGCGCCAGCGCCACCATTGCAGAAACATATTCCCGAGAATGATCAAAATGGCAGCCGCAACAATGAGCCCCGCACCAACTCGTGCGATCTTGACCAAGTCTCGCCCGAGGTCATCAACAAATGAAGTGTCCATTTGGTCGCAAAAGGTGAGAGTGCGCTCTGCAGGCAAAGCAAACGTGCTGGCGTTAAAAGAAATGGAAGCGAATGTGTCGTTGATGTCGACTTTGACAATGTCGAAGGGTTTCTCGATGCTATGAAGCCACTTGCGTCAGATCAGATCAATGGGGTGGATGTTGGAATGGTGACATACATAGAATCCAGCTCGTCTCGCAGAGTATCGAGAGTCGGCAACGAATTGTTTAGCTTGATTAACGCATCCTCAAACCCAGTCGGTAATGTTACATTGGAGAGGGCGTCCAGGGAGGGAATGGTGAATTGAGGTACGTTCAAATTGACGTTCACGATGGAGGTGACTTTGTTGATAGCAGCCACCGCAGCCTGAATGACTTTATTTGCGGTGGCGACGTCGTTCTGAATGTTCGTGCGAATGCCAGAAAGGGCGGACGTAACGAAATCAGAGATCTGGGCCACCATGCAAACTCAGCAAAATTCTCAAAATTACAAAGGTTTGGCCTTCTCACCGTTTGCACAGCACCAATGAGAATCCCGAGACTCCCGCGCACGATGAGTTCAAGGAAACAAAGGAAAGTGCTCTTATAGATATCAATGACGAATTCGATGATAGCCTCGACAATTGTCAGACTAATCAGACAGCGTTGAGTAAGAACTAGCACGCTTGATTCGAAAACGACTCACCTCAGTATCATTGTGAGGCGGGCGGCTTCCATGCTGGCATTGACGGTAGCCTGGATCGCTTCGTTGCTGCCAATGGCAAGGTACCTTGGCATACTAGCAGCCGACGAAGCGGCGCGTTGGGCGGCAAGGCAGCTCGACAGAAGGTTGGCCTTTGCATCGGCCACGCCATCCTTGGCGTTGGATGTGGAGTCGATGAGTCGAAACGCAACAAAAAACAGGGATATAACAGGATAAGCGAGCCAAGTGAGCGAGAGAAGATGCGGTAATGTGAGGTAAGGCGTCAGAGCAGTCCGATGTGGGACTTGTGCAGGCTGAACGTCGTCGAGATTCACTGTGGAAGTGGACGCGTGCATCGAGTGCGAAAACGTGTCATTGTGGTCGTCGTTCATGTTGTAATGAGGTGGAGGCGAAGTAAAGTGAGTGGTCATGTCTAAATGATCTTCCTCGTCGTCGATGAGAATAGCCCAGTGCCTGCAGGCTGCTGTCGATGCCGACCAGCGACAAGTGGGGAGGAGGAGAAACAGACGAAAGGGAGAGAATTAGAAGGCGTGCACAGGCCGCCCAGCTATAGGGATTCTGCGCGGTGGGCATAAGAACATCCTATTGTTCTGACAGGAGAATAGGTTGGCCTTTGTCGCCGGCACGCTCTGTTGTTAGGGACCCTATCGCCGCACTTTGTCCCGAGACCGCCCACCTCATGCTACCGAGACCTTTGACGACAGCAATGGCAGGCTTCATGGTGGCTAAAAGGACTGACGGTCGACGTTGGCGTTGGCAGTGAACTCAACATCAGATTCGTTGTTCTCCATGTGATGTCACGTGTTACGTCACGCACGACTTTTGTCTGCGTTCTTGTCTTCTGTTCACCACACGTCTTTTGCATACACCCTTCCATCATGCCACGTGTTTTGTTTGGGCCTCATGATAATCCTAATCGTTCAACCTGTGAACTGCTAGTTGGTTTTGGACCCGCCATGATTGCTGTCACCCAGTTTTCTCATCCTCATCCATCGGCGCCCTTCTCTACCCCGAACATCGATTCTAGTTCCTACAAATTCAAATCACCCTTATACGTATCATTTTCAAAGATGTATCTACAACAGTGCTGTTGGGCCGTGGGTCACCGGCCAATTCTCCTCCCAGCATGCTCATCGAGAGACGCGGCAGCCAAACCAGAACCAGGAACGACACCAATAGCTATCGGATTGGCAGATCACAACTCATGCTATCGCACCGACAACCTCTGCTTCAGAGGCGTAGGCCGTCCGATGGATAGTCGTGGGCATTGTCATTGAAAACGTATCGCATTGTGTTACCATTCTGGTGCACAATGATTCCGAGCTAGGGAAGCCCCCAACGAGACTACTTGTAACCAAATTTACAATGATTCCTGATACATTCAAGACCAGTGGATAGTCCCGAGTACTTTGCAGGGTGTATATGCTGTATATACGCTTCTCAATCATACTGGTGGTGCTCAGTCTTCTTTCGTGATATGAATATTATATTCTAACTCCGACAACAATGGTGGGTTTGAGAAGAGAAGACTCAAAGAGATCAGGTCACCTCTTATCTTTCCTCCAGTTGTTATGAGTGTATCAGAGTCAATGATGTGAAGTCGCCAGCTGTTGATATACAGACACTGGCATTTGCAATTCCTTACCCGTTGTATTATATTAGTACTCTATACAAATCGAACGTTCCATTTACATGTGAGCTTTGCCGAGATTCTCACTGTAGGGTTATGGTTAGAACAGAACAGCGAAAAGAAAAAGCCCAAAGATTCCCCCAAAAGGGAATCCCTGACAACGCCCACCAGTTGTGCAATAGAGGGGTCATCACGCTGTCAACCGTGCAAGCAGGGGATCAACAAGCAGGATTCAAAAATAAGATAACCATATAAAGACCTCAATGAGGTCGTTTTAGTGGTTAAACTAAAAAGAACAGATACTACACTTGATCTAAGCCAAAAGGCCCGAGTGGTAAGGAAAACAGGAGGGTCTGGGGTCCCCTTGCTTAAGTACTAAAGATATTACTTGGCCCGTGCGCAGCGCTGTTTCTGTGAGACTTCGATGTAAACACAGTGTTACCAACAAACCCCTGGTGCCGAACTATAGAACACGTTGGGTCACGAACAATTTGCGGATTGTAGCTGGAAAATAGCGTGCTCTTCTGGAGTGTCCATTGGCACTCGCTGTTCGACCTGATCAACCACAACTTGTTTCCAAATTTGGATAATATATTTCCGCAGCGTGTTGGATCCATCGCTGCCGCTTTGATAATGGAGTAATGAAGGAGTTTTTCGTAGCCGAAGCTTGGGGCCCGGGTGCACGACGGATTGCGGACGTTGTGACATTTGCGATATTTTGTGCAGCTTATTGCTATTTTTATATTTTCCTGATTTACATGTGCAGTCTGGTCACGAGACTGCGCTCGGTTGGTCTCCAAGTGGACATCGTTGGCCTTCACAGCCCCGTAGGGGCATTATACACGCAGTGGAATGCAGCACGCAAACCATCTTCCACGTGCGCTAGCAAATCCCCCCTTCCACGCTAGTCAGGATTCTTGTCAACATACTACTCTGTGATTGGAGATAGAGAGATACTCGTAGGTGAGGTGTCGGGCCTGATATTGGCTGTTCATAATTCGGGGTACGCATTCAACGGCGAGGAGGATTTGTCGTACGCTGATGATATGTGGAGGGTAGGAGCGGCCGGCTTGAGAAGCGCTCAGCCCGTCCTGTTATGGTTGGTCGACACCCACGTACATTGTTGACTGAACGCAGGCTGTCATTTGGTAGTGTTCTCATATTCGTATGCGGCATCTTCGTGGGGCGATCAGGTCACAAAGGAAAGACAATCAGATTGCACCTTACGGGCAATTGCGCATACCCGAGCAAGCCTTGCTGCGGGATACACAACCGTGCGGTATGGACTACAGCATCTCATATACTGAAATCGTTGACCCTCTGTCGTTTTCAGTGACCTTGGAACAAAAGGCGCAGACGATGCGACGTTGCCTTGCGTAAATGCATCTCCGCACCGTTGAAACTCCTCCATGGCTCGAGATACTTCATTGACAATCGTGCAATGGCGCGGGCTGGTGGTTATGGTAAAGTTCTCATTTATTTTCTCTCCGCCAATCCGGTCGGAAGGCTGAAAATGCCACTCTAATTCTTTATGACCTTGAAGAGGCCAAAGCACGACAGGTGGGTGTAGATGGAGTCACTAATGTCATTATAGCCGACGGTGTTGACGGTGCTCGAATGGCCGTGCGCAAGCAACCTGGCGCCGGTGCAGATTGGATCAAGTTTTACGCTGGTACTTACATTTTTGTTACGCCGTCGACGGAATTCCCTTGATGCTGTTATTGTCTCAGGCTACCACATGCGTCCCAGATGAGCCCTGTCCTTTGGGCAACAGAAGAAATACAGGCCATCATCCGTCGGGCCGTACAAAAGTGGACCCACGTCAAAACTTCGACGCTTTTGAACAGCTAATGCAGTGCACTAGCATGGGCGCACCAGTCGACAACATTGAGCACGGAACGGATATCTTGCATGGGACTTACCCATTCTCCAAACTGCCGTCGACTGTCGCAGACTATCCTGATCAGATTCAAAGATCACGCGAGGGCGCCAAGTCCTCATCTGGAAAGCTTTCGAGCTTCCGGCGCATAATGGAATATTGTGGACCGCGACCCTTGCGGCCTACGAATTGCTAGGCGGCTTGGGAGAACGCCAACCGCGCATTCCATGCGGCTCCGGATCCCCAAGGCGGGTTCAACCCGAGGCAACTCAAAATTACATGTGGAGGTAACACTGGTGTATTTCCTCGTGGTAACAATGCTCGGGAAATGCTGTACATGGTCAATTTAGGCGTGAGGCCCATGGCGGTGCTTTCGCGGGCAACGCATGAGGAATGGCGATGGATTGTGCAACGAGCTTGGATAGATCTTGCCGACGCCAGGTCAATTGACCAGACCGAATCATGGCTAGGCCAAAGATTTCTCCGCGCCGTCAAAGCATCGGGTCGTAAACTAATCGATCTGACTTAGGTGACAACTCTGTACCATTTGGCGCTATCCGACCCGGCTTTGCCGCTGATATCATCGCAATTGGAGGTGAACCTGGCGAGCTTGAGGGTAGCCCTTCCAGTTTCGAAAGGCGCCCAGCTCGGGCGATGTGTTTTTTTGTAGTGAAGGGAGACGGCGGTTTAGGAGGCAAATCAACGTAGCGGCTCCTAATCAGGAAACTTTGCGTCGCTCCGGATTGTGATGCGCAAGCTTTCGCACACGGCGTCCATTTTTGACATTTCTATGATGTTAAGAAAAATACGAATGAGATTGAACCATGATGGATGCAGGGCCGAGTAAAATGAGACACGAGGTCGAGGGTACTGTACAGTTATTTGCTTCGACAACCATTCAATCGATGCAACTCCTGAACAAGTGAATTCCCCTGCCTTTGTCGTTTTCACCATTTTCTTCGTCTCCATCACCGACGACGCTCGCCTTTCTTGTAATGTCGCTGTATGAAACGCTATAAACTTGCTGGCGACATTGGGAACGACTCTTCGCCACCCCCAACCTGCTTGTACTACCTTATTCCGCTTGTTTGTCACTTCATCACTGAGGCATGTTCATCCAGCTCTCTCATTACGACATGCTCTACCGTCGGAACAGCCAAGCCGACGTCGTGCGCTTGCACCGTCTTCCCAATGAAGTCCTTTCCAACATAATGCGTGTCGGATTGGACCAGTCATCCGACGAGCCCGCTCGCGCGCAATGGCTCGTCACCGTTTCATCAATATGTGCGTTATGGCGTCAAATCGCTTTACGAACGCCTTGCCTGTGGACACGCGTTGCATTCTACCTGGAGGAGGACACGGACGAACCGGCTGATGCGGAGGCGGATGCTTACTTTGAGCGAAGGATCCGGAGAGACCTTGATATGGCGGAGGCTTTTTTTCGACGCTCCGGAGCGCTCAAACTGCACCTCACAATTGACTGGTCCAGCATCAATTCCCTTCCTCGCGGCATAGCGCAGTTCGTCTCACTTCTTACAGCAAATTCACACCGAATCGGATCACTCGCTTTCCGAGGTCAATGTGCTCCGGATTTGCTCCCGGGACTCGAAGCGCCATTACCGTCATCCTTACCCAACCTGGCTTCCCTTGAACTCCATACCGAAATTGTCGATATCGGCGCGGACGGTGTTCCTCATGTTTTTCCCACGTTCCTCCATTTGTCAGATGCCGAATCTGGAAACATCAGAATCGACTACGCCTCGCCATGGAATATCAACACCATACGAGCACCGAGACTGAAGCAGCTCTCGT
>Ga0307508_10007282_pt1 | contig 10304 bp, 8 predicted proteins | sample 9_EM_MG_FD_203089 | JGI IMG/M metagenome (GOLD analysis project Ga0307508, IMG submission 203089) | Populus trichocarpa ectomycorrhiza microbial communities from riparian zone in the Pacific Northwest, United States - 9_EM | ecosystem: Host-associated > Plants > Roots > Unclassified | place...
GTAGTTGGCTGAATTGTCGGAAGAGCGTCAGGCGGCCAACTGTGGTGTTTGCAGTGTCCATCTGTTCTTTCAGTATTGCCCACATCCTCACAGGGTCCTGAACCTGGTTGAGATGTGTCTTGACTTCAGGGCTACACGATCTGTAAATGATAGTACCAGCTTGGGCCTTCCGCGTAGTGAAGTCCTCATAGACCTTGCGTCCATGGATGACGGCCTTGGTCATTCCTTCGGAGTTCTCGGGTTCTGCTTCATCTTCTGTGACGATTCTCCAGGCCTTTATTCCTTGCAAGACCTGTTCGCAGTCTGCCTTCCAAGATGTGTAGTTCGTGTCATTGAGTAGGGTGATGGTCCCAAGCGGATGCTTGAAGACCTTCTCATTCGTGGATTCGGTGGAGGACATGATGTTTTGATGGCTAAGGCTTTCTTGATGGTTTCGTTTTTCGATCCTTCTTTCGCGTGTGGTTACGGCTCCGGGCTCATAACCTGTTGAAAGAATACCGATTAGCGATGAGGATAGAAATGAACGATAGGAGTTCGATCAGTCTGAATGCTGTATGAGATGAGGAAACATGAGGCGTATGGATTCTGGTACTTCAAGCGGTTCACAACTTCGTTGTAGTATTCGATGGTGTAGAACAAAAGAAGAAGAGAAAGAACCCGCTGAACAAAGATCCTCCGCTCACGCAATCGTGTCCTCAACAAACTCTGTCCTCAACAAACTCTAAGGCACAAGCGCCAAATCTAAACGATGCGCGAGAAGCATTTCCAACAGTGGCGGCCTTCCGTCCTGCTCGGCATGGCAGTCAGTGTGCACGGCAGGCTTCCTTCATGCATGGCGGTCTTCCGTTCTGCCCGGTGCGGCTGTCAGTAAGCGTGACGGTCTTTCTCCCTGTCCGGTACGGCTGTCGGTGTACGCAGCCGGCTTCCTTCATGCACGGAAGTCTTGTGTCCTGCCCGTCACGACCATCGATATGCATGGTGATCTTCCGTTCTGTCCGGCGCGACCATCGGTAGGCACGGCAGTCACCCCGAGGGGCTTCTGGTGTGAGCGTCTGTCTTTGGTCGTACCGTACGAGGTGTTTTGGGTTCGTCGTAGGTGATTCCGGATCATTTCGCCGCACTGCTGGATGACCCGGTGGTCACCGGTGCAGGTGATCCGAGATCCCGGTACTTGTCTCGGTATGCCGCTCAGAGATGTGTGAAGGTAGGCTAGGTATGTGGATAATATATTGCGTGGAGAAGAATCTCCAGACAAGCTAGTACACCCTCCTGTTATACCCATTCCTCCCTTTCCTACCTCATCATGGCCTGACCGCAAGCCTGACATGACTCCTTCCGCCGACCGCTTTCCAACTACTCGGAAACACAAGATAGCACTTGCAGACCATGTAACAACACTCAACCCAAAACGCATACGCAATGAGGAAGGGAAGAAGGACACGCAAGCATAACAAAGCACAGACAGCATACGTAACGACAACAGGAGAAAGGACGCATAACATAATAAAGCATAGACAGCATACGTAACGACAAAGGAGAAAGTACGCGCAATCGCAATATAATGGAAACATAGGCCGGAGCAGTAGTCGGGTCGAGGCCCTTCCAGATGTTGGCTACTAGAGTGGCATGGTGGCGAGGGCGCAGGGGCGCAACGGTTAGCCGTGTAGGGCAAGAGAGGTGGTGGCGCTAGCAGCGGCGGCGGAAACGAGGATGACCCATAGGCCGGCTATGGTTATAGTGGTGCCGGTAGCGATGCTAAGAAGCCTGTCATGCCAGGTTTGTGGTACCGGCAATACCGCAAACATCCCGTGGCGTGCCGCGCGTCATGCAATACTGCGAACATCCCATTGCGTGTGGAGCATCCAGTAACGCTGAAAACATCTTGTTGCGCATGGAGAATTCAGCTACAGAGCATATCCCCAGCCAAAAGATTCCTACGAACTCTAATCATCCAGTAACGCCGCAAACATCCTGTTGGGTGCCGAGCATCTGCCACTCAGCAGATATCCAGCCATAACATCTTCTGGAACTCTGATTATCCAGTAATGCCGCAAACATTCCATTGCGTGCCTCGTATCCAGTTATGCAGAACAGATCCCGCCAAAATATCCATTTGAACGCCGATCATTTAGTCTAGCGGCTAAACATCCTGTCGATCATTGAGTATCAAGTAATGGCACAAACATTCTATTACCTCCCGAGAATCCAGCAACGCTGCCAAAATCCTGTCGAGCACCGAGCATCCAGCCACCTAGCAGACATCCAGCTAAAGCATCCTGGCGAACTCCAATCATCCAGTGTCAAAAACCTTGACCCCGACTTCCATTCTCTGTCTTGTGCTTGACCGGCAACGTAGTTCCTCGTTCTACCTACTCTGTAGGGCTTTCATCTGCTATGGAGGGTGGTTCGGCTCTTGGGCTGTTTTCGTTCACCTCTCTGGCACGGGCAAGTACTTCCCACTTTTTCAGGTGAAGTCTAAGGATGTCCCTCGGCGTAGCCCTTGGTGCCGGTAAGTCGTCGTGCTTCCAGTCTTCTCTGCTGCCGTAGGAGGTCATATTCTATCCCTCGTCTACTGGCACCCAGTGGTCTTGCGTAGCATGGTTACGTTCTCTCGTTGCTGCTCGTGTCCCAGTGTCGTTTGATGCACATGATTACAGATCACTTGTCATGCTCATTCCATCAGTTGACTGGGTTGCGCTGCAATCTCCATCACGCCCGGCATGGCATTGTCGCAGTGGCCTTCTTCATGTCTTGCGTGGTATCACGGTAGTCGTTTTCCCGCCCGGCATGGTATCGTCACGGTAATGTTCCTCACGCCTTGGGTGGGATCGTTGTTCTTCACGTCTGGCATTGTATTGTTGTTCCTCACACCTGGCGTGGCATCGCGGTAGTCATCCCCATGCCCGGCGTGGTATCATCGCAGTAATCTTCTTCACGCCTTGCATGGTATCCATGGTGTACCGTCCTGCCCAGCGTGGCCTTCGGTATGTGCAGCGGTCCTCCGTCCTATACCGCGTGGCTGTCAGTGTGCACAGCAGACTTTCTTCATGCGCGGTGGTCTTCTGTTGTGGCCGGCTCGGAATACGGGGCGGACTTCCATTCGGCCCGGCGCGGTACACGTGGCGGTCCTCAGTTCTGCCTGGCACCGTATACGTGACGTTCTTCTGTTTGGCCCATCATGGCATACGCGGCAGTCTTTCGTTCTGCCTAGCGAGGCCTTCGGTATGCGCGACGGTCTTCCTCCCTCTCCGGCGCGGCTGTCGGTGTGCATGGCTGACTTCCTTCATGCGTGACGGTCTTCTCTTCCTGCCCGGTATGGCCATCGGTATGCGCGGCGGTCTTCCTTTCTTACCTGACACCGCCGTCGGTTTGTGTGGCGCTCTTCTACCCGGCGCAGCATGGGCGGCGGTCTCCCGTCTTACCCGGTGCAGCTGCCGGTGTACGCGGCAGACTTCCTTCATGCGCGGTGGTCTTCGATTCTGCCCGGAGCAGTCCACATGGTGGTCTTCCATTCTACCCAGCACGGCTATTGGTGTATGCAACCGGCTTCCTTCATGCCGTGCGTGGTGTTGCGGGTTCGTCACATGTGGTCCCAGATCACTTGTCAGGTTGTCAGATAACCCGGTGGTCATCGGCGCGAGTGATCCGAGATCCGGGCGCTCGTCACGCCACTCAGATATGTGTGAAGGTAGGTCTAGGTATGTAGATAATATATTGCGTGGAGAAGAATCTCCAGACTAGCTACTGCACCCTCCTTTTATACCTATCCCTCCTTTTCCTGGCTCATCATAGCTGGTCCGCAAGCCTGTCATGACTCCCTCCACCTACCGCTTCGCTACCACAGGAAAACACAAGATTGCACTCGCAGACCACGATACAACACTCAACCCTAAACGCATACGCAATGGAACAGGAGAAAGGACGTGAAACCATAATAAAGCGGAGATAGCATACTTAACGACAAAGGAGAAAGAACATGCAATCGCAATATAATGGAAACATGGGCCGGGACGGCAGTCGGGTCGAGGTCCTTCCAGATGTTGGCTACCAGAGTGGCATTGTGGCGAGGGCGTAGGGGCACGACGGCTAGCCGTACAGGGCGAGGGAGGTGGCGGCGGCGGCAGTGACAGCTGTGGAAATGAGGATGACCCACAAGCCGGCTATGGTTATAGTGGCACCGGTAGCGGCACTATGAAGCCTGTCATGCCAAGTTCATGACATCCGGTCATGCCGCAAACATTCCATTGTGTGCCAGGCATGCTGCAACACCGCAAAGATCAGGACGCCCTCCGAGCATCCAGTCATATCGAAAATATCACGACAAGCACCGAGTGTCCGGCAGTGCTGCAGGCGTCCCATTGTACGCTGAGTATTCAGCAAATCCACAAACATCCCATTGTGTGGCAGGCATCCCGCACAGGGCATCCAGCTACGCTGCATTCATTTTGTCACGCACCGCTTACAGTCCAAATATCTGTTGCCCGCTAGGCAATCGAAATATAATGCTACCTCTGACTATTACTAGTTTAATATTCTCCTTGTGGGCTTGTATGATAGTTTGCCAAAATATCCACTCCATCTATTATTTTTTTTGGCAGGAAACGAAATAACAAAATTGCTACCATGAACAGTTGCACACCAATGCTCACTCGCAGACCAACCATGTCGCACGCACTGCGGATCTAGTCATTCTTGTAGGACATGGATGTAAGTGGAGATAGGTGAGGCCTTGGTTGTCAGGGTGGATATTGTGTGGGAATACAATGGAAAATTTAAACAGAAAAAGAGTATTTGGAGTAAATATAAATTTCAGATCTGATCAACACTAACCCTAGTGGTGGCAATGCCAAGCCTGCCCCCGGTAGTTTCTGGTTACACAAAGAGTTCGCAGTTTTTTGGGATGCTCTTGTGTAACCAGAACTTTACTTGTGAAATCACTCGGTTATTTGCCTTGCCTGCTACACCACTTGCTGATTTGCTCAGGTACTTCCTTTTCCCATTGCCCACGAGGATCACTCAGGTAGTATTTCTCTTGCCAGCCACGCTGGTTGTCAAGTAACTGCAATAGAACAGAAGGAAAAGAAAAACAAGAGACGACAGGAACTGAATCCCTTAGTTTAATCTGTTGTGAATTGTTGAAAACCTGACAATATCTCTGTTATTAACTCTACTGTGACTCCAATGATGCATGTACACCTCAGTCACAATCACTAACTCCAATCTCAATATATAACAGCATCAAATCACAGAAATTATGATTTTGTGCGCTTACATGACGGCTTGCTGGTCGGATGACATGTCAGATATGTAATGGTGGCGGCCAAGACGGGGTTCTAAAGTACTCTGATGGATTCAAAATGCAAGCGGAGCGAGAACGGGAGCAGGAGCGGAAAACGGGAATGGACGGGAACGGGGAACCGGACAGAACCGGGACAGGAATGGGGAACGGGATGGGAACGCAACTGGAACGGGAACGAGAACTATCGTCACATCACTCGTCGTATTGTTGCCTTTCATACACTCGTTGACGGCTTTCCCGGCGGCTCGCTCGTCGGATTGCTCACTGGATAACGTCTCTTTTCTTTTCGCAGTAGGTAGCCCGTCGGATACTTGTCGGATTGCGTCTCTTTTTTTTACACTCGGTGACGGCTTTCATGGTGGCTCTCTCGACGGTTTACTCATTGGATTGCTTGTCTCTTTTCTTAGTTGATGGCGGAGACTCGCCGGTCAGATTACTTGTCGGATTGCTCGTCTCGCTTATGATACTGATCAACTGCTTTCGTAGCAGCTCGCTCGTCAGATTACTCGTCAGATTGCGCCTCTCTTTTCTTACACTTGTCGATGGCTTTCGCAGCAGCTCACTCGTTAGATTACTTGTCAGATTGCGTGTCTCCTTCTTTTACTCATCAGCGGCTTTTATGGCGGCTCGCCCGTCGGATTACTCGTCAGATTGCTCCTTTCTTTTCTTACAATCTTCGACAGCTTTCCCCGCGGCTCACTTTACAGATTACTTGTATGATTGCGTGTCTCTTTTCTTACTCTCCTCGACCGCTTTGGCGTCGGCTCACTTGTCAGATTACTCGTCAGATTGTGCATCTCTTTCCTTACACTCATCGTCAGCTTTTGCAGTGGCTAGCTTATTGGATTACTAGTCGGATTACACGTCACTTTTCTTACTCTCCACGACAGCTTTCACGGTAGCTCACTCGTCAGATTACTCGCACCGCAATGGTTGTCGAATAGTGCATCGGAATGCTCATGGCTTCCACTCATTGACGGCTATCACTATGGTTTGCACGACGCCATGCTCATCGAATGGTGTGTGGGATCGCTCATCGATTCCGCTCGTCGACGGCTATTCCTGTGGTTTACATGATGCCATGCTCGTCGACAGCTGTAGCGACGGTTTGCACATCGCAATGCTCGTCGACAGCCTTCACGATGGTTTGCGCGCCGTACTTGTCGTCCAATAGCGCATTGGGTCACTCATTGCTTCCGCTTGTCGCCGGCTATCCCTACGGTTTGCACGCCGCAATGCTTGTCGACAGCTGTAGCGATGGTTTGTGCGCTGCAATACTTCACCATGGCTTTGACAATGGTTTGCGCGACGCCATGCTCATCGAATGGCGCATGGGATCGCTCATCGATTCCACTCGTCGACAGTTATCCCTACGGTTTGCATGACGCCGTGCTTGTCAACAGCTGTAGCGACGGTTTGCACACTGCAATACTTCACCACGGCTTTGACAATGGTTTGCGCGATGCCATGCTCGTTGAATGGCGCGTCGGATCGCTCATCGATTCCACTCGTCAACGGCTATCCCTACGGTTTACGCGCTTCGATACTTCCCCACGGCTATCCCTATAGTTTGCGTGACGCCATGTGCGTCGAGTAGAGCGTCAGCTAGCGGATGTGGAAGCGGAAGATGACACGGGGAGCAAGGTGTCGGAATGGGAGCTCCAGGAGCGCCAGGATCGGGAAGAGGAAAGGAGGGTGGAGAAGCATGGTGCCGAGGAGTAGCCGGGGTCCGGGGAAGGAACACCGCTGTTCCTACCCACCCAGCCCTTTATGGCATCGGCGGATGGATAGCAGGGGGGGGGGGGCGTCATGACTCTGTTGTTCTTTGTTTTGTGATTTCCGTTGTGCGCTCTGACATCTTCGTGGGATAGGCTTAGGCGGAGGGTAAGGGTGAGCCTACGCTATGCCGCTACGCGTGGACTACGGCCGAGAAACGGACTGTAGATACTCCTCGCCATGATCTATCTAGGTCGCATGAGAGTAATGAACAAACCAAAATAATATTCACTGGCTTGCGGATCCGATTGCACTTATGTACGAATGTTAGGCGGGCTGCGCCTAAAAGGTGGGTCTCTCTTAAGAACGTGTGATGATGTCTATTCTTCTCCTCTTTTCCTAACTTCAAGATCTATCTAACTTCTCCTTGGCACCAAGTGCTACCTTAGTCAGCCGTGTCTTGGCGTGGCCCTCTCCTTCCTCCATAACAGTCGCCCCGGACCCAAATTCTCGCCGACCCCGGTGACCCTTCATCAAGACCCACGCTCAAAGCTTTCCAAATCAAACGAAACAAACCGACCAACAAAACAAAAGTGACAGGAGTATTAAGGCATGCTTTTATCGAAACCAGACGCAAATACGGCAAATCAACACAACACACAAAACAAAAAACAAGGTTCCTTCGTAATCCTCTTCCATCAAACAACTTCCTTCCTCGCTTTCAGCACCCTATGCTCCGTATCGTAGGCCAGGATCATGTCCTTCGCGTCTCCCAAGTCGCGCCTCGGCATCCATCGATCGTATTCCGCTCCAACTCCCTGCCACCGAACCAAATACTCTATCGGCTTGTTCTTCTGATGTCTCTTGTCCAGGATTGCTTCCACTTGCCATGCAACACTCTCGTTGTTCGGAAGACCAACGACTGGTGAGAGCAAATCGACTCCGAGGGTTCCCTTCTATGGGTCGTCGTCCGGCGCCGGCGCGGGTTCAAGGTGTATGATCGATATGACATTATGGATGGTGAAATGTTTCGGTAGCTGCAACGCAAATGCGCGTCCTTTCCCGTGAACACTGAGGATTTTAAATGGGCCGATCTTCTGTGGGGCCAGCTTCAGCTTGTTGATACCTGGTAGGCTGTATCCGTTGCCGAGCTTCAGGAACGCCCATCCGGACTCGAATACCGGTATCGGCGCATGCTTTTGATCGTAGAATCTCGCCATCGCCTTCCGTGCCAGATGGACCGTATCCTCTACCTGCCTCCATAGCACCTCGCGTTGCTCCACTATTCCCAGCACCATTCTCGAGGCTTTGTCCTTCTGCCCCAGCACCACATCTAAACCCAAACGGACCCGCTTGCCCATCAGCATCTCATTCGGTGACAGCCCCGTCGTCGTCGAGGGCATATTATTGATCGCGGATTGCAGAAAACGTAACCGTACAAGCCATGCCTTCTGCTCGGTATCCACGAAGAAGTGCAGCATCACCTCAACGGTTTGATTGGTCCGTTCTGCTTGTCCATCGGCTGCCGGATGATATGCTGCCGTTGCGATAGACTGAACACCTGCCATCTTGAACAAAGATTGCCATAAGGCAGAGAGAAAACGCCTGTCCCTGTCACTGACAATTGTAGCCGGATACCCCCATCCGGCCAACACCATTCCTTCATGAAGGGCCTCCGCCCACTTCTCCGAGCCCCAATCCTTTCTTTCTGGGATTAACTTTACAGCTTTCGAATACCGATCCGTAACCGTCAATATCGAGTCGCAGCGCGGGCCTCCCTCTACGCTCGCTTCGTCTGGCAGATCTGTCACAATATCGATGTTGACTGTATCGAATGGCTCGTTAGGTGACAATACAGGCTGCAGTGCACCGTACGGTCTATGATGCGAAGGCTTATTCCGCAAGCACTCTGGGCAGTATCGCAAGTAACGCATCAAGTCCTTGCCCATCCCTGTCCGGTAGTAGCCTTCCAACAGTGCGTAGGAACGTGCCAATCCTGTGTGAGAATAGTTATGGGCCAAGGCCATTGCTTCGTCTTGCAATGACTTCGCAGGCAAGACCAACCTCAGTGAACCGTTCTGTCCTTTAAAATAAAGCAGGTCTTCCTTCAAGACATACGCCGACACCGCAAGCTCCATATATCCCTCGGTATGCTGGAGGCCGATGTCCTTCAAGGTCGCTCGTATCCGACTCCACTTCTGATCGGCTGCCAGTGCCTCCGATACCCGAGCTCGAAAGGTCCCGGACAATTCCACCGTTGCGGCTATTTCTTCGGTTATCATGGTGGCGCTAAATCCTTCATACACCTCAAATTCTTTCATAGAATCAGGTGCCGTCGCCCCCATCTGGGCTGCCGCCTCCTGTAAGGCCCTAGTGCTAGCTCCGACACGCGTCTTCAACCTTAACAGAGCATCCAGACACGACAACGTCTCGCCCCTGGCATACACCACCTTCATCCTATCCCGAAACATTCCGATGAAGTTGCTCCACGTCTGCAACCGCAAACTACTACGGGCAGTTGATGTCGTAGCCAGCGACTTCATCTTCGCTAGGTCGGCTGCCGGCTGGTGGTCGGTAACAAATGTAATGAAAGCCTGTTCCAGGTAGGGCCTGCACCGGTGCACTGCCCATACCAAACCGCTCATCTCCATGTCCGTTGGCCAGTACCGTTTCTTGGCGTCGGTAAGCTCTCTCGACATGAAATGGAGTGGGACCAATCGTGCTTTCTCATATGTGGACTGATCGCCCATCAGTTGATATACCGCCAAACCACATCCATATTCCTTTGAGGAATCCAGGAATGCATAAGTAGGGCAGCCAGGCTCGAAATGATACCGGCGTGGCCGGTCGACAAGCGCTCCCTTTACGTCCTCAAACGATCGCCTAACATTGTCCGATTCCACGATGGGTGTCCGCGAGGCATATTCTTTTCTTGTGCGGCCACCAAGAGGTGCTCCCCATAACAACTGCGTCTTGAGACGCTGCAACGGCTCCATCCTCTGAGAGAAGAATGGGATTAGGTGGCGGTTCCAATTTACCAAACCTATGAAGTATTCCAGCTGCGTAAGAGTGACCGGGAACGCAATGTTGCGTATCGCTTCTGCTTTATTGGTGGTGGTTGTACTCCCGAATCGATCCACCAAATATCCCAGCAATTCCAGACTATGGAAACCTAGAAAACACTTCTTCGCCTTGAGTGTAATACCCAGATTCGATAGGATGGTGAACACCTCCTCGCAGGCCTGTAAGAATTTGGCGAATGTGTCTGCATATATGCAAATGTCATCGA
>Ga0307508_10007283_pt1 | contig 10304 bp, 15 predicted proteins | sample 9_EM_MG_FD_203089 | JGI IMG/M metagenome (GOLD analysis project Ga0307508, IMG submission 203089) | Populus trichocarpa ectomycorrhiza microbial communities from riparian zone in the Pacific Northwest, United States - 9_EM | ecosystem: Host-associated > Plants > Roots > Unclassified | place...
GTAAACAGAAATATGAACGTTGTGGGGGCCAAGGAACTTTAGCAGCACCGGCATTTCCATGAGCAAACTGGGCAATATTGACGCTGCGTTCACGAGGTTCAGCGCAAGGAGGATGGTCCTTGACTCTGAGCCGGATGGTCGGAGAGCGGCATATCGTGCATTGTGCCATGATTTTAGTTCACAGGCGAGGTTGGGTCGAGAGGTGAGTCGGAATGCAGCCTCCTGGGCGCGTAAAATGGCAGACGAGTTATATCTCGGCGTGCCAGTGCCGCTCTGAGGTGGTCGTCGAAGTTCAAAGGATTCGGGGGGTCGTATCGAAGGGATAGGGCTGAAGTCGAGTTTGCGAACAGCGAAGCGAGCGAAAGAGACGCTGATGATGATTAAAACAAACACTGCAAGGTAGAAAAATGTCTGGAGTGCGCTGCGTTTGGTCCAGGTTCTGAGCTTTGTCTCATCTACCCCTCCAGCCAGCGGCAAGGCAGAGTACTTGACGCGTGGACGGCGGGACCACCACCACCACATGGAATATTGAAGGTCAGAAGAGGTAGAAACCAACATATGGCGGTGCCAGGAGCTTTTATGTTACTGCGCAGCGGCGCACCCCGCGAACCACTGGCACTGTCCGGTTTGCTCCACATCTACCAGGGTTCGAACTCTCAGAAGTCAGAAGCCTCGGTCTGATTTCGGAAGGCCTTGTTTTGACTTCGTCAGAAGTCGCGCAGGCGGTCGAAGTGCACAAACAGTACAGAAAAGGCAAGAAATATGACATAAAGAAACAAGGTTGCCCCAGAAGGTATATGTGACCATTGGCAATTATCCATCGACAGCTGCCGCTATCCCATGCATGCCAGGGCCGCGTCGCGCGTACGTGCGAACGTATACGACTCAGGGGAAACACGTTTTGGCATCCGCCTAACAACAATTGTTGATGCCACTCGAAGCCATCTTATTTGTCATCTTTGATATGATACCCCTCCTTGCATGCGGCGGTAAATAAATCTCCATTTCCGCAGCGCAAGCGTGTCGGTGTGAAACACGTACCCACATGCTGCCCGTCTCACCATCACCATCCTTGTCGCTTGAGCGAGCACTAAATTTCAGCAATCACCACGAATGTAACGTTGGATTCACCGTTTCCTTCCCCCGAAATCTCATCCATTTTCCCGTCAACTGTTATATCAACCCGAACTTGTACTGTACGGTAAAAGTTTGAAAATTCCGGAACCGTAATACGGATGATATGCATCAAGGTTTCGTGGCTTGTAAATGACAAGCCACAAACTTGATGCATTTGACATAGCAATTTTGACTGGGAATCATCTAGCATCGCCTGTCTTGTGCAACCGCCACACGTACAGGAGTGAGAATTTTTTTGATGACAGCTCAACTGGAATTTGAGTGTCATTTCGGAACTTTGGTGAGTTAGATTTAGAGCCGTGCCCATCCCCCAATGATCATCATCGCAATGTGCATGGCATCATGATTGACAGAGACTGAAAACTCCTCAGGGTGCTCGGGATGTTGGACAAGGTGTCAAATTGTTGCGAGAACCTGCAACATACTATGGCACTGATAACACCAGCCACCGAAGGTGGCATGAATGCCTTGCCTAGGCCTGCTTTTAAGGCCCCAGCAAATCCAACCCAAATCCAACCTCGCAACACCAACACCAACACCAACTACAACTCCCTCACCCGCCCACACCATGCATAACACAACAATCACCCGATCCCACAACTGGAACGAGAACCAAACGCCAAACGCGAACCATGACGAACAAAATCGACGATGCTGAAGGAAGAAGCCATGCAATAAGTTCCTTGCGACCACATTAAAATTTTCGACGCCTATGAATTGGGGGCGCCTCGATGAACTTTTGGAGCGGAACGGGGGAATAGGTATGTGAGAGGAACAGCACCATGGTGCCATGACGCCAGCTCCCAGGAGCCCGTCGCTGACCAAGCCGAAAATGGAAGATGGGAATTTTGCAGATAAAGAAAGACCACAATAAGTTAGGCCGAACGAGATCCTCAGCACAGCAGTTTCGAGCAGAAAGCCCAACCGATACAGCAGTCTGAGGTTTTGTTCGTGCTGGGGTCGGAGCAAACCGTCGAAAGTGGGTCTTCTTACAATGATTTGCGTTGCCAGAAAATCGTCAGCCGAAATATAAATAAAAGGCAGTCGCAGCTCGCCAGAGTTGGCAGTCGGTCATCGCGCCTCGTCTCGTCTCTCGTTCTTTGGTGGGGGACCGGCTTTTCACGCCTCTCCCATTAGGACATTCCAACAGTTCCCATTCTCATCACATGGGCACATGCACCGCCCATGCTACACCACGGCAATCACGTCCACTCTTTACCTCACAACGCACCACACGCAATGTTCAGCGGCCACCCGGAGGAGGAATGCGTTGACCGCTCAACCCCATGCCGCCAGCTCCGGGTAAGGGCCCCCGTTGCATCATCTGAGGAGGCGGGAGCTGATACTGGGACGGCGGATACCCCTGCTGCGGAGGCGGCGCGGGATATTGGCCATAATAACCTTGCCCTTGCAGCGGCGGGGGTCCACCGTTCAACGGCGACTGCATCGACGGGATCGGAGCCGCTGGAGGCTGGAATTGCAGCTGAGATTGCTGCTGCTGTGCTTGAGGGTATTGCTGAACGGGAAGGACGAGTGGCTGCTGCTGTGGTGGTTGTTGCGGCGGTGGCTGTTGAGATTGTTGTGGGGGTACAGGACTTGATCGCGTCGCCTGTTGCTGCGGCGGAGAACGGGTCTGCGCCTGCGCCTGGAGTATCCGAGCAGCTTGTTGCTGTTGCGCATTTCGCTGGGCCTGAGCTCGTTGTTGTTGTGCCTGAAGTTGGCGTTGTACTTGCTGCTGTTGTTGCAGCTTCCTCTTCGCATCATCGTCACCATCCGCTATGGCGGTCGGAGCGACGTAAAGCTTCTTGTCAATGCTGTGTGGGATAGGTTGAATCTCGGTACCGAGCTCTTGTTCAATCTTGTAAAGATTGAAACGATCGTCGTAGGTGAGAAGGTTGATGGCCAGCCCAAGATGCCCAAATCGACCACTACGGCCAATGCGGTGAAGGTACGTCTCGGAATTCTTAGGAAAGTCGAAGTTGATGACAACGTTGACTGCCTGGATGTCGATACCGCGCGTCAATAGATCGGAACAAACGAGGTTACGGCAGACGCCGTTTCGAAAATCATGGAAAACGCGGTTCCGGTGAGGCTGCAGCATCTTGGCATGCGAGTAAAAGCACGAATAGCCCTGCTCAGTGATCTTCTTCGCCAGCAGCTCGACTCGATTTGTCGAGTTGCAAAAGATGATGGATTGGTTGATTTGAAGCTGAAATTGATAACGATGTTCAGCCGTCATCGATGCTTGGGCAGTGTCGTCGGACTTACCTTGCCGAAGAGGGTGTTGAGACAGTGGACTTTCTGACGTTCTTCGACATACGCATAGTATTGTGTAACACCTCGAAGAGTGAGTTCATCCATGAGGTTAATCTCATGAGGATTCCGCATATGCTTCTCCTGTTTTGTGTTCCATATACACAGCATCAAGTTGCGACCGACATAGTCAGTACAGTTTCATGAGAAAATGATGGCGCAAAACCGCAACAGACCTTGAAATCTTTGACAATGACAGGGAACGTTGCGCTGAACAACATAACTTGATGGTCAGGAGGGCAAAAACCGAGCAACTGTTCCATGACGGGTGTAAATTCGGGACTAAGAAGTTTGTCTGCCTCGTCCATAACATAGACGCCGCAAGCACTTAGGTCTGCGACTCCCTTGCTCGCTAAATCTAGGATTCGCCCAGGAGTGCCGACAAGGACGTGGACGGGCTCCGCGAGACGCATAATATCGTCTTTGAGTGTAGTGCCTCCAGTAGTGACCATGACATTCATGCCTTTCATGTGCTTCCCAAGCATCTTCGCTACCTGTGACGTCTGTAATGCCAGTTCACGGGTCGGAGTCAGTAAAATTGCTTGAATCTTGGGTTTCGAGACATCTATTTGCTGAAGGGAAGGGATGACAAAAGCTCCTGTTTTGCCAGTACCGTTCTTTGCTCGTGCAAGGATGTCTCGTCGTGTGAGAGCAATTGGGATCGCTGCTTCTTGAATGGGAGATGGATTCTCAAATCCAGCTTCAAAAATGCCCATGAGGAGTTCGCGCCGAAGGTGCATTTGTTCCCATTCCAGACCACGGGTATTAGTAACATCCTGCCAGTAGATTCAACGCGTATTGCAGCGTTGCCATCATTTGCATCAGGATGTTATGTGGGTGTGTGGAGGAAGAGAGGGGGAGGGGTTTGGTGCGTAAGGATTAAACGAATAGCGTGCGGGGTCAACAGCGAATCAGACACGGTAGTGCCTCGAAAAAATCGGCGTACTTCTGTTTGTGGACGATCATCTCTGAGGGGGGCTACTAAGCCTGTCTTCCAATCACTCCGTTGCTGAGGTGACATTTGAGATGGGCTACAACAGCAACAATATTAATAGCAGGTTCAAAAAGTAAGATTATAATCCGAATCCGAGTTGAGCGACGAGTGAGAAAGCGAAAGGCGAACAACAGAGCAAAGTGGGGCCGCGTCATCATAAATCGAGTGTAGCGATAGTTTGAAGGAACAAGAAAAAAGACATGGTAAAACACCATCGTCAGCTCGAAACTTCTGATTCGGAGCGAGAAGGGACCACAAGCCACAAGACGAACACAGCCCCGACACAAAAACGCTTTCGGATGTAAAGAAACTTACGTAGATGAGGAAGGGGTGGAGGATCGTGGTAATGAATTCTGCAATGCCTGTCCATTTACAACAGCAGAGCCATTGGGTGATGCCATTTTCTTTCAATGGATACGGAGCACGAAACGAAGTAGTCGGCGGCGGCGGGGGTGAAGGGGTAGTTGTGATTGTTCCGGAACTGAGGAGGGTGGGTGGGAAGCGTTGTGCTTGCTACAAGGTATGTCTTGCTCGTGTTAGGTCTAAACCTATTGATGAAAGTCTTGAACGTTTGGAGGGGTAGTCAGGGTCGGCAGCTGTTCGTTTTCAGGCTGCCAATGTTACGATTCAGTTCGCACAAGGTAAAAATGGTTTGTCGCGCCAAAATATAACGCACGCGTGTTGTGTATGTCGTCTTGCACGAAGAGGTTGGCGGTTTTCTCAGGAATTCACAGCAAAAGGTGTCACGTTATGTGATATGTGACTTCGTGATCGGGTTGCGGCGCCAAACTTTGTGTCAAAGGGAAAGCAACGGCTTACATTGCGCTATTATTACTAGAATTGAATATAGGCTGAGCTGGACGCGCGAAGAGTGCGTTCATTGAACAAGAAAGCGGGAACGACAAGAATTCAATCACCAAAGATGAACGAGAGCAATAAACTGCATAAGCAAGATATGTCAACGGATTGTTACCTCCTCAATCGGCGCAGCATTTTCTGAAGACTCGGTGAGAAGTGAGCGGAATACATACAGGACTTTCACTGGAGAAATATGGAACGTGAGCGTATTGTGTCGAACAGAGATAAAGAAAGGCTGACCCCAAGGAGGATACATGCGCACGATATCGAGGGCGTACTCAGATAAGATTTCAAGAGACTCGCAGCATATGGCAACCCTACGACTGCCGCTTTTCAGTCCGGGTCCACGGAGATATGATGCAAACACGCGCGCGGCATTTATGACGTGGACCTGTGCACATTCCGTAAGAGACTAGATTGACGAGAATGTGACGCAGGACATGGCAGACGCACCAGAGGAATGATGAAACCTCGCACTCGTTGTAAGCCGTCGTTCCCACGAAATTGCGCGCACAGCTCCGTCAGCGATCTCGCGGCATCAAAAACACATGCACGAGATCGAGAATCCTCGGCCGCTGAGAGGCTATGGAGCAATAGTACACTTCCATGATACGTTGTGTGCGCCACGACAAGGTATATGTTGATCAGACTTAATCCTTCAAATGGTTCCGTGTCGTAGCTATCGAGCAATGACGGGAGTTGCTCATGGAACGAACGCAATGCCGCTTCAAGTGCAGCAAAATCCGCAGCAACCTCGTCAGGATCGTGGTCCTTATTGAATACTAGTGGGGGAACCCGTCAGCAAACGGGGACAGAAGTACGATGATGGTATACACACTTTCCTTCTCGTATGCAAAACGTTCAACGCGTTCGTACAACTGCATCCCTTTCACTTTAAGAGGAAACGAACTATGGAGAAGCTCGCATAGCTCCTTGCCAGGGCCCTAATTGCCAAAATCGGTGAGTGAGACAAAGGTGGCTATTGGCCCAGAACCCACTTCCACAGCCGTTTCCACACTCTGTTCGCTACAAACACCATCGCTGGGGCTCGAGGCGGTGGACGGCGGAGGGAAATCCAATATAGCAGACGACGTGGAGAAAACGCTTGGGTAACCAGATATCATCGCTAGGGAACGATCTGCCATGTAAATAGCGTGAGCCAAATTGATCCTATCCTTCTCCTCGTCCTCATCGGCGGGTGGGGGTAAAAGTGGTTGTTCTGGGGCCGATGTCCGCTTCAACATTGTGATCCCATCGAGCCCGCAAGCAAAAGCGAACTGAGCACATGCGCTGATCGTTGCATAAGCCTGCCCCAGCTGCGCGGTATTCGTGAGGAAGGACCCGTATACAACGCTGGCCCAGAGGAAATGCATCAGACGGTCTACAGACTCGAGTGACTGCTGAAGCGCGGCTCGGGTCTGATTTATAAAATACCGCTTGAAATGTCCAAGTCGGCCACCCACAACGCAACAAGCTGAGACAGACATCGCGTTGAGCAATGCGGGATGGACGCTCTTGGGGTCGTCTGGTGGACGGGAAAGTTGATGGAAGAAGTAGGGTAGATCCATATAGAAATGGACATGCGAACGGAAAGGCAAGAAGAGACGAACGCTGTGTGCATGACATGTCAAAAAAAAATCGCACCGTCGGAGGTTCCAAACTCACAGGTAAAGTGTGAACACCGCTTCAGGAGATTTAAACCTCGGATCCCATCCCGCAAAGAGATTGTTCAGCATTGTTCTCCGGATCACCGGATTGTAGCCTACAACGGTTTCTTCGGTTTCTTTAGTGAAAACGTCACCATGTGACCGATTACCAGGCAAAGACGGAATAATGTAGGGAAATATTGGCAGCATCGGCTCTGGGTATTCATGACAAGAATCACTTGAATAGTTCAGTGATTGAATCTTGTGAACCAAAGAGTTCGAAAGCAGTTGGCGGTCGTGAGCGATGGTAAGAGATGTCAGCTTGGCTTCGATCGCTAGGGCCCTTTCCTGCAGTTTATCTATTCGTGTTCGACGCGGAGCCAGAACTTGGGGCCTGCAAGGCAAATTACGCTTTTCACATCTCGAACAACGAGACCTTTCAGAGCTTAGATCACATTTCTACAAGGAAAATCAATACAAGTTGACCAATTTGCCGCAGAAAATTTGAATCTAACTCGCCCTTTTCACTTCCCTACACAATATGCATGATAAGATTTTTGTTGGTGGAGGCGGCAGCAAAGGCGTTTGTGTATGCATGTACTAAAGAGGGAGCTGGTGGATATGGTGCAAAGTGGTTATGGTGTCAATTCTAGTTGAACAAATGTTAGTTTTCTTCCCAAGTAGCAAGGTTTGACATACTTTGGAGGTAATTTCGGTTTGCTGATTAACCCAAAGTGGCGCTGCAAGTGACAACGGGGATACGGCGAACTCGGGCAAGCGCAGCAGACGGAGATTACCCCAAGCAAGGAGTAGTACAGCACTCGAAAGACAGAAATCGTCAAATGCCGTGAGCCCGCAATATGATAAGTGAAGGATATTTCAACAAAGGTTCACTGGCCCACCAACGATTGACGCTGGGGCTGGGGGCCAGTGGGGACAAGAACTAAGCTTCCTCGTCAGAGATGCTTCGTAGTCCTCGGGGAAGACGAAGAGCACGGAACAACCTTGAAAGAGGTTGGGCGAGGGAGGAGGAACGATTTGCTTCTTTCGCTCAGTCCACGATCCATTCCACACGTGACCGAACATAACTGTTACCAAATGCGATGCGACTTTGTCACCAGGGACATGTCACATGCCACTTTCGACCTTTGGACTCTACTAACTGGGAGTAGACATGACTCTGTCCGAGTCATGATGGATCGGCGTCCCACGTGGAGGCTGCCCTTCATACGTAGCATTCACGATGCAGACAAACAATATCTCTGCGGCGCCGACTAGTTTATCACATCAACCGAAAAAGTCTGTGTCGGGGACCTTGGCTTGACCAATTTTGGAATTCGCCATAATACTCGGCTGCCGAAGTTTGATGGAACTCTGCCAAGAAGTTTCCGTCGTCGAGATGGTCGGCTAGGCTCATTGCTCACTAGGACTCGCCGCGGAACTACATGGGCATAAGGCTAGTGCTGGTGCTAGTGCTAGTGCTGGCTAGGTGTTGCAGATACCGCGATGCCTGTATTTCAAGTCTCCAAGTCTCTTCATAAATCCGTGCCGACAAATTCCTTGATTTTTTTTTCTCCGATCGCACGGAAATCTTGTCCTGCAAACAAAATAGTCGCCTCGTGTCGTTGAGCATGAGACCGCCGCCCGCCCGCGCACCTCGCTTGGCTACCTAGTTGAACGGTCATCACCGTATCACAACAGCCTCAAAACAACAAAAATGTTTCCTCTCTCTCTCTCTCTCCCTCTCTCGCCTCGCAGCTAGGCCAGCATGGCCCTTCAAATCCGATATGCGCACACGTACCTTCTTCTTTGGCTACCAAAAATAGAATTAATGAACTCCAGATTTACCGGTAATTCTAATGCAAAGATCTCCAGCCAGACAAGCCAGACAAGCCAGACAAGCCACCCCGCCGCCAGCCAGCCAGCCGGACAGCCATTTCCCGATTCCATTTTCCTCAAGATGAGCCAACACCGTCGGTGGGAGGCGGGGCCCCTTACATTTGTTCTACGATTTCTATTATATGTCATCGCCCGCCCTCACTTTATTCAAATAAGCCGAGCCTCTCCTGTTCTTGGCTTTAGGGGCTCAAGTACAGATTGACCCAGAGATTTGCGAGATCTGCTGCAGAGGTCTGGCCCCCACCTCCCCAAAAAAAGAAATTTTTTCTTTTGGAAATTTGTTGGCGCTTTGGAACTTACGCGTACACATGTACGTATGCACACAGCGTCCAACAAAGAACCCCTCTTGTTGGAACCGTTGTTGAGGTGCAACGGGTTCATTATTGGATGAACACAAAAAGTTTGGATATCCATATTTATATGGACGCCCTGGGCCCTGGGCTCCAATCCACCGATCCTCCAAAAGGCCCTATTTATCGCACAAGTGGTCATCCTTGTTCCCCACATACTCCCATATATATAACCACGTTTTATATTTACCCGCTGCACTGACTGCACTGCACCAGCTGGAGGCATGTCGTTTCCGTTATTACGGAGTTTCTGAGTTTCATATGACATAATTTGACGATCCGCAGTATAAGTGCCAAGACTTCCAACAACACCTTACATATACAGTACAGTACAAGAGGAAGGGGTGCTTTCGCGAAATATAAAAGGAAAAGAATCCAGCGTTCAATCCAAGAAAGCCTCCACTGCAGATATTTACTGTAGTTCGAGTTGCCAGCGGGAATATGGAGGCGACAAGGAAAAAAACATTTAAATCATGGAACCCACGACACGACACGACACGGCTTGGCGTTTTGCGTTTTGCGAGTTCGGATTCGGACGTTTATGCTTCACCTACATGTAGCCAGCCAATCCGAAGCTAAAGTTGCATCGAAGTATCGATAAGAAGTGTTTTCAAAGTCTGTAAAACGTGCACTAAAAGATAATTTCGAAATTCCGTCCAAATCTTAACTGTCTTTTTCCGGACTCACCCCATCGAGGATAAATACGAGTGACTTCAAACATATAATCCCACAAGATCGGTAGAGAATGACGACATCGCGAAAAGTTTTGGATTTCCTTTTCGTTGTCGCTGTTGTTGTTGCCGTTCGACCTGGATTTGAGGAGTATTATAGTGGCAGCAGACTTGATCTATGCGACGAAGACGCGTGCGGCGTTCATGGCGTGTAGCTACAGTTGCGAGTTCATAAAAGGAAGTGCGAATGAAAAGGTGCAAATCAGGCACCATAGGGAAAACGAAGCCGCGTACTTTCCTCAGACCTCTCGCACCTCTTATCCTTGCAAATATCTCTGCTAAGGATCTCGCGGCCTCGAACACTCGAGCCCATGATCGACTATCATCATCATCATCATTATTTCCTTCGTCTCCGTCTTTTCCATGAATGCTGATG
>Ga0307508_10007284_pt1 | contig 10304 bp, 15 predicted proteins | sample 9_EM_MG_FD_203089 | JGI IMG/M metagenome (GOLD analysis project Ga0307508, IMG submission 203089) | Populus trichocarpa ectomycorrhiza microbial communities from riparian zone in the Pacific Northwest, United States - 9_EM | ecosystem: Host-associated > Plants > Roots > Unclassified | place...
GGCACTTTGCGTGTGTTGTGGGTTTTGTGGTCTACAGTAACTTAGATCGCCCACGACTCCCACGTCATGAACTTGGCCACTCTGGTGCCTTCCAGCCTTCCATGTGTTTACTATGTACCGAATTTCATAACGGAAGCAGAGGAAGAGTACCTGCTGCGCAAGGTTTGCGTCCCGTCTCCGCACAACACGCCTCACATGCTGCAACGAGAACATTGTCCTAGATCTCGGAGACTCCTCAGCCCAAGTGGCGGAACGTATCTGATCGAAGGTGCTGCCACTAATCGTTGCGCGTGTGTCGATACATTGTTGTTTAAGCCAAGGTGAAACCACAAAGACTACAAATATGGGGTACGCTTGACTTCCGCTTCCGTGGGATTCAATCTCTCATGCTTGGGGGCGCTATGATCAGGCGGGGAATTATCTTCAAAATACGGCACACTATTCCCTTCATCCATGCCTCCTTTCTTCGAGGTTTAGTACGCTATCCCAACGAACTATCATGCGGACGCGCGCTGAATCGCATGGCAGTCCAGAAATAATACCCCGCCTTGGCGCGTTAGGCATATTCGATAAAACAGGGCAAGGGAAGCCAAATCACATCATCGTCAACCAGGTAAGCCGCCTCGAAGGGTGGGTACAGGCGCATTGTCAGATTTTCTTCCCTGGCAAGTACACTCCTGGCCAAGGCATTATGGTGAGTGTCTACCCGTAATCATCCTACGTTGCAGGTCTCTCATATCGCAAGTGACTGTAGCCTCACGAAGATGGCCCCGCGTACTATCCAATTGTAGCCACGATATCGTTAGGATCGCATGCAGTGTTGAACTACTATCGGTACGAAACGGATGACCCGGACCGCAGTCCCGACCGGGAGAAAGAACGAAGTGTAACGTCCCCGCAAGATGAAGCTTCTGACGCCCCGAAGTCACGGCCGATCCACCCGAAACCGGTCGTCTCCTTATTGCTAGAGTCGCGTAGTCTGGTCGTAACTTCTGACGAGTTATATCGCACGCATCTGCATGGAATCGATGCTGTTGCAATGGACCATCTCATCGCCCACAAATCTAACAAGCATTCGGAGGCAGCAGATTTGTCAGGTGAAAGCGCCAGCGTGCGGGTGGCTAATTGGGAAATGCTTGGTGGCGATGATGCGGAGATCATGCGCGTTGTGCGGGAGGGTGGGGTTCTGAAACGCGGAATACGCACGAGTTTGACGTGTCGCGTTGTGGAGAAGGTTGCTAGTTCCTTGTTGATCAAATGAGAGCGGTGTTCACGTAACGATCAGGTTTTGATTGTGCGAGGTGGTTTTAGGCTTAAGATGAGATACCAGGCGGCAGGGATGACGTTTCACTCAGGAGGCCCATTCCAATGATAGGGGAGTCAGGAGACGATGCAAATGTTGGCAAAGCCGCCTTGACAAATTTGGAGTCACTGGAAACAAGATGGGGAATGTGAGCGCTGGCTACTGGGTCTCGAGCTGCGGCTTACCTCCTATCCAAACAAATCCATGCTTCCCGATCCTGTTGGTTCACCCCTGGCAACGACGACTCGTTGATTGCAAGCACATCATAATGCACGATCGCGCGTGATAGACCGCCAAGCGATTCAAAGGTCTGCAAAAGCGTTTGTCGCAGCATAGGTTCATCCAACACAGCGTCTGATCGCATTTCGAGCCTGATACAAAGATAATGGGTGTCGTCCTCCATTATTGCCTTGGCGTGGGAATTCGTCTCGCTCAACTTGAAGCGCAATCACTACACTAGTACGCTGCAATCGTTTGCCACTAGATGTGGCCTGAACAACAGGAAAGCCCTTGGCATTCTAATTAATGTCACTGGATCACCTGGACAGCCCTGAGCAGCAAATCAATTCATTTCAAATATACAAATATACATGGGCATCGCCTCGCTTGCTGAATTATGCAAAACAAGCCCTTATAGCCTGACAGCCACGTCCGCTGGCATCCCTGGCAGAAATTTGGGAGAGCCTTTCTTGCGGTTTTCTGCCCTTCTGTACTTGTGAGTGCATGTCTCCAACATCAACTCATCAACTGTTGAGGCTCATTCCCGGAAGACGACAAACTTGGCAACTACAATGGCCCTTTCCAGCAGCGAAGTAGTCAACGGTATTATGCCTGTACGAACCGTCGATGTTGCCTCTAGGCCTTCGCAGCCGACCATGCCGGATCCCGAGAGTGCCGAGAAATGCTGTGGGTTCTTTTTCTACGTCTCAGGCTTCTCTGATTTGCTTTCGACAGTGCCACACGCAGGTGATGTCGTGGACGCCGGATTGAGAAACTTGCGGCCACTGTATTCTACCAGCAAGCAAATCATCGATGACGCTCTGAATTCACTCTCCGGAGCGACAGGGTCAGGCAAAATAGTGGATCATTGGCTATGTGCGTTCACTGGTACTAGGCGCGCTGCCACTTTACTCACACCGACCTTATATATATATGTTCAGATCCTGTACAAAGTGGGTTACATCTGGAATCCCGAAACACCATGTTTATTCCTGCATCGCAGAGGTTATCAGTGGCCTCGAGGGACTTGTTAAAGCTCAACCATTTCCTTTCATCGCGTGTGAGCGCATTCATTCACATTTCTTGGAATCATGATCACCCAATATTTGTGTTTAGTGGGCGTATCGCTTTTCGGCGCTGTCGTTGAACTTGAGATAGACAGGCGCCAGAACTCCGTCAAAGCCCGCGCTCTGGTTCTGCAAATGGCTGATATGATGAGTGCGCTGCTGGTGCGTTACTTCCTATCGTCTGCGACTCTTGAATAGCCATTGATTTTGTTGCCCAGCAACTGCATTACGTCAAAGACCCACACTTGACTGCGGCGTCGGGGGAAAGCGTTCAAGGTCGCATTCAAACCGTTATGCAGGACATCGAGCAAGATATCAAGTTGTGCGGGAACCTTATCAACAAGGTGCATGCTTCAAGAGCCCTCATTGAAATATGTTTTCTAACGTTGACACAGTATCACCAACACTCTCGATACACTAGATGGTTCAGGAGCAGTGATTATTCCAACATGTTTGCCGATGCGGCAAACAATCTTGCTGTGTGTTCAATCCGCTCAGACTTCAAGAATGATTCAAAACAATCAATATCTAGAACCGCAAAGGAGAGGTCAAGTTTGCTTGTACGGTTCATGTTACCGTCACAGTACATGAAGTCAGGAAAGAAGTGCATGACACGAACGCGATGCTTCGTCGGGTACTCGCCATCTTTGAGCACAAATCAGTAGAAGAAAAAGAATTTGGTAAGGTCTACCTAACACCATTGCTGATTTTTATGACTGCGTCTTCTCCACGCGTTGCTGACTACCTTGTGCACCAGACAAACTTGTGGAACAACACGGCGGACACGGACGGGTTCGGGATAATCCAGAGATCGCCTTAAAAGTGCACGCACAGTTAGAAGGACACAAGGCGACAAGCGTCGCGCCTATATATGGGAAATACGGCGACGGACACACGAGGGCCTCCGCCGCAGCTAGGGACGAGCCGAAGTTTGACCGGAAAGAACTTCTCGAACTTCAACGACCTCTTAATAAAGTCCTCGCCGACTCTCTTCCATATTACGAAAGCAAGTTGCTGGCTCAGATGGAAGTCATCAAAGACGAGATCAATAAGTCAACACAGCAGATAATAGCGAGGCTGGAAGCTGGATCGCACGACAAAGTCACACATCCCGATGTTCGGTATGTCTGGAAGGATATGGTGAGTTTTCGAGTGATAAGCAAGAGTAGGCAAGATTTCAAGCGTTCGAGCGTTCCTTTTCTAGGGGTGGCGATCCTCGGTCGACGCGAGAGTCTTTGTCTTGGTTCTGCATGATTATTATATGGATCGCTATTCCCTTGCGGCCGCCAAATTGCAAGCAAGTAAACCTTCTATGACGGTGATGCCTCAAAATGGGATTAGTGCCTCTGTTGCTATATCCTCACCAGCTCAAGACGTAGTTTCTTTGGCCGAGATGACGATGGAAGGCACCTCGGATGCGGCGATCTTGGCCGACAAGCCTTTTTTCGACTACCTCACCATGCCTTACGTTGGGTCTATCGCGGAAGCTTTTGATGACGACGGCTCTGGGTTCGTAAGAATTTCAGAAGTTAACGAGTTCTGTGCCAGCATACCTCTAGATTGGACTCTACTCAAGTGGTACGCAATAGCCCAATCCTCTCTTCTTGTTTGCCTGACGTCTCTGATCGCTCACCTGCAGGATCGCCTATTGGGCGCGAGGGTGGCTCGTTGAATCATCATATTACTCGCGTGCAATAGGTAGCTTGCTCTACTGCATGGGCCAAGGACTTGGCGACTCCCTCGCTGAGAATCACAATATCATCTTCAATTACCTCACCCACGAGTCTTGGACCAAGGTAGTGAGAGAGCTCGCGTGGTGCGTAGCTTCGACGACGCCACCGAGCACCAATACCCCGGTGGATGATCTCGTGAAAATCAGCATGGCTCAGAAGGAGGAGCGCTTGGAACGCAGTCTTAGTCGATTCAATTTCTTGTTGGATAGCCCTGAAGCACTACGGCTTGTCATCGACTCAGGGAGGATTGAAAAGGTCAGTGATTGATTATCCAGGAGAGCTCTCTGTCTGCGGACTGACCTGGCGTTTTAGGACATCTTTGCCCTTCTTTTTGTGGTCTTGCGGCGCCACATGCGATTGGTTGCGCTTGCGAAAGAAAGAGTTATCGATGAACGAGAATTTCTAGACGCGCAGAGCACGCTGTCGCACATCGCAGACGCTGTAAAGCGACGAGTCGAAGAGTTGCAGGGTATGTGGAACACTTTCCAGTCGAGTTATGGTCGAATCTCACCTTGGACCATGGTGCTCGTCTAGTCAACTTGAAGCACCAGGGCCTCGATGTCAACACGGAGATGGGCCGCTTCGCGGGCGGTGCGGTAAGACTAAAACAAGCATTCAAGGCCATGTTCGGTAACGATCCTCGTCACGCAGTATGAGTTCCTTCACCAAGGGCATATCCCCGATGATTCAGAAGACCCGCACATCCCTGCCGATGACTGGGAGCTCTTCTGGGACCAAATAATGCCTGAAAATCTTGATTTAAAGCAATTCCGCACTTTTGTCAATCCTGATATGTGGTTTGACGAGTGCTCTACCGGGCCACCCCCGATCGGCATGCCGCAGGAATCCATGGAATCTGTTCCTTCTCCAATCATCGAAACACCTACTCCGGAATCTTCTACTCCGCGCTCAGGTATATTACCCTGCGCAGGCGCAAGTTGGGGTCCTTATGATGGCACTCATATAGCCACGAAAGGACGATACCGAACGCCTTTGGTGATGCCCTACAGTTATGAGTTCCTTGCCATGGTGTCTGAACATCGAAATACTCTGATGAACATAAAGCAAGAAGTGACCACCTTTATACAGCAACTTGGTGAACAATTGCGCACGCAGCATCATGCGACACCAGTATTACGTCAGTGTATCTGTTCCGTGTCTGGCTCGGTGTTGACATCATTCCTACCACCTACCACCAGGCGTCCTTGCCCAGGCAAACGAACTTGACAGGACTATGCTCGATGGGGGATTACAGGATCCCTTCCGAACACGAGTGTTTGTCAATATCGTGCGCATCGCGTGCGCCTACGCAAAACTTCCTGACTTGAACAGCATGCCAGCCTCTCAGTTCCATGGAGGCTATATTTCTCGTCTACACAAGATATCGGAGCAAATGTTTATCGATATGTCAGTCATTATCCGGATCATTAGACAGTCGCTAGCTTCGAATGGCAAGTTCCATGTTCTACAGGTTTCGTTTAGTGACCAAACCATCTTCTTGACAGCTGCGCCTGAGACCGAGGGAGGTCAGATAGGCGCTCCCGGAAGGCTCGGCGCCGATCCTGATCAGGAAGTGCTCATTGCTGCTGTGGATCGAATGTCTCGCCATGCCCCCATGATCGCCGCTGCAATTGACCTTCATATCAGTTCGGGTGTCAGTCGTTTCCGCGCCGCAGCCCGAACAGTCCTCATCGATGTACACGATCGCCATTACCGTCACACTTGGGCTTTCTTCAAGCGCCATGAGACTCTTCGTAAACGTTTTGTGGCAGCGTTTGCTAATAAGATGAGAATGGATCAAGCAAAAGTATTCTGGGATGTGGCTATGCCAGGCTCGAAGGAGGCAGAACAACAATATATCCTACTGTCGCGTGAAGTATCTTCGGCCGCCCGGCCTCTTTGGACCGCGTTGGCGAGGCTTGAGTACAGGAGGACGGTTGTTCACATGTACGCTTCTCCGCTCCTTTCGTGCGTATTTTTGGCGGTGAATCATGGGTTACTCATCTCAGTGCATGCCGATGCGATCATTGTGAGGATGTGATCGTTGGACCGCGGTACACGTGTCTCTATTGCGAAGGTATGCTTACGCCTGGGAAGACAGGTCCGTCTTTGATAGTCTTTGGTAAACAGATATTGATCTCTGCCACTCCTGCGCCGAACTGAAACTGCGGGCTTTCCGCGATCGCAGTCGCCGGTTACACCATACTTGGCATCCTATGTTACGGATTGCACGTCCTGTCGTTACGGTGCCTGGTGGTGCCCGCCCGCAGTTTAAGCTCTTGCTGCAACGAGTACAAGATATTCACTTGAACTTCACTGAGCGCGACTCTTTTGGCCAGTTGGCAAATGAGGGTGATCGCTTAAGCTCGTATGCTACGCGTAAAGGCGAATCCCGCGACAATCCATATTCAGATTCACCTGACGATGTCGTTGATTACTACATTGCGGGGACGGATGGACGACGCAATTCGAGAGCTGGTGGTATGTGCAATGTTTTCTGACGATTTGTATCCAGTCATCGCATTTCCCACTGTGTAGAAACTCGAGGCGAAAACGAGCGAGTGAATCTTGTGTATGAATTCAAATGCTTATCATGCCAGTCGCTCAGGGAGGGCACTAGGTTCTTCCTTTTGAGTCATCAGGATGGTGTGTTTGTGACTCGAACCCTGAATAATTTTCGCTCTATTGATGATCCTATACCTGCAGTGTTGCAAATTTGCTCCGATTGCGAGCCGATTTTAACTTCGCAAGATAATCGCCCTCTGCCACCTCAATATCGGTTACTCCTGCGCGCATCCCTTCCCTTACCTGATGATGACGAGATCTCTAGTATTGCTTCGTCCGAGGACGACGACGACTTGAAGCAAGTTAAGAAGAAAGTAGGTCTGGTTCTCGACCAGCAGGTTGCTCAGGAACATAGATTGGAGGAGCGAATGCGAGGGATCGAAGCTAAGTTGGAAGGTGTAGCACTGGCCCTAGACCGGCAACTTCCTCAGGCGCATCAACTGGACGGTGGTAACGAGTCCAAGATGGATAGTATCGCTCTAGCCCTCGATCAGCATGCTGCGAAGGGACACCGGCTGAATGAGCAGATGCGCGATCTCAAGGCCAGGATGGACGGGGTGGATGCAAAGCTAGACCTGGTGTTGAACCTTCTTGTTGCGCTTCACGACCATAGCCCTATCTCTCCGCTCCGTCAGTTGCCACACCGACCGCCTGGGAGCCGCGGAAAGGTGGCACGCAATGATCAACCTTTGGCGGATGCGTAGTTTTTCTCTCTGGGGTTCTCGACTATTGTATAACATCCAGCGATGTGTTCCCTTTATTTCGTGGTCGCGATGCCATTGCGACTCTGAATGATTACCAGTTACGGAGGTGCAAAATCAAAGCAAAATACATAATAACGTGTATATTGTAACCTAGACATCTTCGGACATCGCAATTGCCTGATACTGATTTGAGGGCCGCCGCATGTTTGCTATGAATGCAGGTACAAATCTCGAAGCCACGGAGCCTCTTCTCTTGCCGTTCCCGATGTGGGATCCAGCATCCTCATCGTCTCGCTCCTCTCGTTTGGTTTTGGTCGCGTGGAAGCCCCGCGGAGGAACCTCGTATAGGCTTTCGTATTGCACACCCATTTCCTTTCCTTTATTCCAGAAATCGCTGCAATTGGCAATGATCCCCACATCAAAAGGATTTGAACTTTGGTTGGCACGCGCCAGCGCACGCGCGGCATTCCCGCGCGTGAACCGATCAAGACCCAGCAGGCGCAACAGAAAACCAAAGCCCTTTGCACCGTGGGAATGTCCGTGTCGATGGCGATGCCCTGCATGCACATGTCCATGGCCAGTGGAAGGATCATCTTCTTCACCCGATACGCCTGCTCCTGCACCAGTGTGTTGATGACCTTGTTGCATGGCCAAACTGTCGCCGCCGCCGCCCATGAAACCGAACTTAGTTATATTAGACACCTCAAAGGTTGTCATTTGCCGCGCAATTTGTATAAGTTGGCCAGCAAGGAGGATAGGTGTCCACGTGAGCTGCAGCGTTGCCCACAATGCGACAGCGAGTGCAAACGTCGCATCCGGAGTCGACGACATGGCACAGATGTTAGGATGGAAATCGCATAGCGAGCTCTTGCCATCTGCCGAAGGCGTAGGGGGTGGTAATTGGCCAATGTCTGCAACACGAGCGTTACTGATTGTATCAGCGACAAAAGGTTCACTCTTACACCCAATAGTCAAGGAATCGAAGGCAATAATTCCAACGATTAAGGTGATTACAAAGACAACGAACTGCCGATGGTTGTTGACACCGACTAGGCGGATTGTTGCGTTAATGGTTTTCACTCATTGTGCCTCGTTAGAAACGTACCGCAATTCCATACCCAGGGGCAATGGCTAAACGTGTGATAATTGGTAGTCAGGGGATGGCGGTTTGAGATAGCCAAACGGGTCCACATACTGGTCGAATCGGGCTACGCATTTCTTGCAAACTCTGCAATGCTTGGACCGCAGGGGTTTTCTTGCCTATTGGGACCGAAACGTGAGAAATCGGTGATGCAAGTACAAGAGTGCATACCATGCAATCCGCACAAAAGGTCTGCCCGTTCAAGCGTCCTTGATTAGCCAAATCTTCGATTATCTATCGAATAGTTGCGACTGTGAGGCCAGCTCGAAGTGCGCAGTACAGAATCGACGTACAGACCGCATTTCCGAGTCGCTCGATGGCCGAGGACAGGAGCCGGGGTCGAGTGTCACGCTCCGGAGGAAATTGTAAGAACACAATAGGAAGCAAATGGCAAATATCAGATGAGTGAATGCGTATCCCTGAGTGCCTATGTACGGGAAAGTTATCATGTGGCGCGTGGCTTGCAGAAAAGTACTGCTGCACAACATACTCGGGGCGAGCCGCGTAACCCAGACTTCTCCCACCCAGAACAAACTTCCGCCAATGATAGAAGCAAAGTAAGGGCTTTCAACAACACTCTCCGTGTAGTCGTTTTTATTGAGAATTACTCGGGTTATAACCTATAAAGGTGCGCAAATGACAATCGATAGAAAACAAGGTAGGAATTGTGCACGCACATGATGCATCCCAAAGAACTCCGCCGCCGCTAGAGGCACACCGGTATACCATGGGAAAATGGAAACAGTTTTGAAGATTCCATAAAGGAAAATTACGGGTAGTGAGAAAATCGCCAGCTTCGTATTTCGCTGTCCGACAAAAAAAAAACCGTCATTGACAGGGTCGTTGAAGACATGCCGTGCGCTCTCACGTCATTCAATAACGGAACTTTTCTGCTCCCCACGTCAGTGTAGCCAGATTCTTCGAGAGCGGCCTTATATGCCTCGACGCTTTTCAGTTCCACGGCCAAGTCGTGCGGGGTCTTGCCAGAATCGTCCTTAGCGTGTAGATCTGACCCCGCTTCTATGAGAAGCTTGATGCAGAAGCGATTTCCGCGTACGACGGCCCAGTGAAGCGGTGTTAAACCAGCAGCGTCTCGAACCGATATGGAGGCTGAGTGTTTAAGCAGAATATCCGCTGAGATAGAATCCCCTTGATAGCAAGCCCACATAAGTGACGTATGGCCTTGTGTATCCGCGCTGTCGACTGCAACAGGCTGTTGAAGCATGTACAGGAGAGGCATAACGTTGGAGGAATGAGTGGCAAGATGCAACGAATTGTAACCCTGAACGTCCGTCAAAGTAGGGTCTGCATTGTGCGATATGAGCAGTTGGATAACATAAAGTAACCCGTTTCTGCAAAGCGGCGTGAGCAAAGACGAAGAATTTGTCCCAATGCCTGCATTCACCTTGCTGCCCATTGTAGCGGAGTGGCCACAAGATCTCCACCAATGGCATCCACTTCCGCACCTTGATCGAGAAGATATCTGCAGGTAGCCATCTGACCATTGATGGCAGCCCAGTGCAAGGGGGTGATGTTATCTTTATCTCGGTCGAGAGCCGTGGCTTTGCCAGA
>Ga0307508_10007285_pt1 | contig 10304 bp, 18 predicted proteins | sample 9_EM_MG_FD_203089 | JGI IMG/M metagenome (GOLD analysis project Ga0307508, IMG submission 203089) | Populus trichocarpa ectomycorrhiza microbial communities from riparian zone in the Pacific Northwest, United States - 9_EM | ecosystem: Host-associated > Plants > Roots > Unclassified | place...
GCCCCGGCCGGGTGACTCAGTTGCGGGCCAGCGCCATCCGGGCCTCGCGCAGCGTCCTGTGCACGGGGCGCGTGACGAAGCGGAAGCCGGCGGCGGCGACCAGCCGGAGCAGGTTGTTGACCCGGATGTCCGCGTTCGGGCCGCTTCCCTTGGCGAAGCTCACCAGGGAGGTGCTGTTGATGCCGGTCCGGACAACCAGCCCGGTGACAGTCAGGTCGTTAGCCGCCGCCATGGTGTTCAGCAGTCTGGCCACATCGGACATCTTGCCCATCGCGATGTCGATCCGGCCGCCGTCGATCCCCACCACCATCAAGGGCTCCGCGCCCTCGCGGGTGATGACGATCCCGGTGCCTTGCTTGGGCATCGCCGCGAACTCGTAGCCGACCGAGGAGACCACCCGCAGCAACGGGTTGAGGTTCAGGTCACCGGTCGGGCGACTGCCGGTGGCGAAGCTGACCAGTCCTCCGTGCTTGGTACCGGAGGCGCCGATGAGGGCGTTGAGGCTGAGCTTCTTGCGCTTTGCCAGCCACTGCAGCATCCCTGCCGCGTCCTCGGCCGTGGTCAGCGGGTACTCGCCGTTTCCGCTGGTCACGCGCTTACTCCACCCAGCGGTTCCCAGCCTTCGGGGCGCGTTGCGGCATTCGGATCGATCGGCTTCGCGATCCACTGGATGGTGGACCGTGGCGGGGTCTTCAGAGGCCCCATCGACTTCGCCTCGTACCACTTGTTCCAGGTGGTGATGAAGAAGTGGATCCAGACCCAGTCCGGGGATGCCTGCTCGCCCACCTTGACCTGGCGCATCAGCCGGTCTCGCAGCACCGCGATGGGGTACTCCGGACCCACCTGCGCGGGACCGATCTGCAGCTCGTGGAAGAACGCCTCGCAGCGGTCCAGGTCCAGCCTGCTGAACAGCAGATAGATGAACGCCACGACGGCGGGAGCGGCGGTCTTGGTGGCGAACTGCGCCTTGAGCGCACCGCCGCGACGGCCTGCCTGCTGGATCTCCTGACGCATCTCGTGGAAGGTCTCCAGCAGCTTGCCGGGACTGGCCGGCACGCCGAGGAACTGCGGGTTCGGTACCCGCGCGACGTTGGCCACGCCGTAGTTGCCCCGTCGCCAGTGGAACACTCGGCGGGTCGTGCCGGCGGCCATGCTCACGTTGGAGACGCCGAGGCTGCGCAGCGCATCGGTGAAGCTGCGGGCGCGGCCGGTGTCGAAGACGGCGAATGCCTCCGGCTCCAGACCCCGTGCGACCAGCTGAAACTCGCTGGTGCCGGCCTGGATGATGGAGCGCAGTCGATGCTGGCCGTCGACCAGCTCACCGATCGTGTTGAACCGGATGACGTCGGCGATGAACAGCCACTGCTCGGATGCCATGTCCTCGGAGTAGCGATCGACGCTCTTGGTCGACAGCATGCGCTGCTGGATCCTCGACTGCGAGTTCGGCAACTTGCTGAGGTAGAACTCGGCGGTCTCCGGGGTGATCAGCTCCAGGGTGCACTCGAAGCCGGGCAGTCGGGGGTCGGTGAGGACCTGGACGGGCTGCCTGAGCAGCGTAGGCGCGGCCGAATTCGTCACCTTGCGAGCCGCTCCTCCCTTCGTGGACGCTGCCGCGACGGCGGCGATGCGCTTCGGGTTCGCGCGTGGGGTCTCTGACGAGTACGCGGGTTGACTCATGAGGGCCTTCCGGGGGTTGTCCAACTGGAGTTCTTTGCTCTTCTCTCATTAGAGCAGAGCCTTGCCGCTAAGTCACGTTTTTGTTTGCTTATCCAACCTCCGGCGCGTCGTGGGATTTTGATCCGGCCACAGTAGTCGGATTAGCGCAGAGTCGTTGTCGGATCGCTGACCGTCACTCGTTCGTGGGATAGATCAGCCTGCCTCGTCGAGTGCCCCCTCGGCAATGTTCTGCCAGGTCAGACGGGCATTCGGCTGCCCATGACGATTCCTCGCGTACGCCCCCTTGGGCTTGACGCCGGCCAGCTTCGCCATCTCCTCGTCGATCAGGCCTGACAACAGGCAGCAGGGCTTCCAGACGGCAACATCCACATCGGCCTCCTGCAGCGAGAGCAGGTGCTGCTTCTGTCCCCGCTTCCAGTCGGGACGCATCGCCTTCAACTCCCGCACGATCAGCCGCGGTCCGAACCGTCCCCAGTACATGTCGTCGGGGAAGCCACCGTCGTCGTAGAGCGCGACGTTGCCGTGCCGGTAGCCGATCCGATACACCTTCAACGCTAGATCCCGCACATGGGTACGCAGGCAGGACTTGCCGGTGGTGCCCGGCTCCTCCGTCCACTGCCAGGCCGGCTCGCGGGTCTGGGGCATCGGCTTGCCGTTGGGCTGCGTCTGCGAGACATACCCACAGTCGCAGGCCATCCAGTCGATGGCCTCCCAGTCCCCCATCACCGGCGCCGTCGGGACCGGCACCAGCATCAGCGCGGCCTTCTTCGTCCTGGCGGCAGCCTTCTGCTCGGGGGTGAGGTTCTGGTCCTTCGCCGCGCGCCGGCCGTAGGCGCGCTGCACATAGTCGCGGCCGGGCATCAGCTCGTCACCGCCAGCTCACCGCGGGGGAACGCCCGGGCCCGGTCGGCGGCCATGTTCAGCGTTGCCGAGCGGATCTTCAGCTCCCAGTCGTACCATTCCCCTTCGCCCTCGTTGACGCCGGGCAGGTGGGCCAGGCGCCACAGCTCGTCGGCGGCGCGGTCCAGTGATTCGGCGTGGTCGTCCAGGGCCCGCCGGCCGAGCGTGCAGAACCGGGCCGGGATCAGGTCCTCCCCGGCCAGCACGTCCAGGCCGTGGCCCAGGTGCGCGATGCGGTGCCGCACGTGGGTGCGGTACGGACCGTCAGTGGTGATCCGGGCGCGGATCTCCAGGACCTGCTCGGTGCGGTTGCCGAGGATCCAGAAGCACAGGCCCTCGCGCTCGACGACGAAGCTGTTGTGCAGGTGCAGCTGCCAGCCGGCGACCTTCTGGGCCCACCGGGCCGCGGCCCGGGCCAGCTCGACGTCGCGCTCGTCGGCGACGGCGCCGCCGGCCACCTCCAACAGCATTTGCACCAGAGCATCCTCAGCCATGGTGGTTTCCCCGTTCTTGATGTTCTTGAGCGTGTTGTTCACATAGTTCCAACGTCGAACCGTCGACCTGGGTAATGAGCGCAACCGCCTTCAAGATCGTGATATCGGCTTCACTGCCCCACTGGGGAATGCTGCCAGGCTCGTCGTGGAACCGGCGAGCGTTCATCAGGCAGTGCCCGCACTGGTGCCGGGCCTCCCCGCGGATGGTGCGCCGGTACGTCCGCACATGGAAGACCACCCGCGGGACGGGCGGCGGGCCCACCGTGGTGAACCCGCCGCCGAGAAGGAGCTGCTCGTCCACGCCTACTCCGGGACGAACGTGGCGAAATTGCGGTCCACGGAGTGGTGCGCCCGCAGATCGCTGGCGACCTGCTTGCCACGCTCGGTCAGCGAGAACGTGGCGTGCGCGCACAACTGCAACTCGTTGAGCCCGGTGACGAACTCCGGGCGGATCACGTCGCCGGTGACCGTCGCCGGCCGACCGTACGCGTTGACGTAGAAGCCGCCCGGCCCGACCTCGGGCATGTGGACCTCGAGCAGGCCGGCCGCGATCAGGTCGTCGACACAGTCGTAGTCGTCGTGGTCGCGGGCCTCCTCGCCGCCGCGCAGCCGGGTCGGGTAGGCGCTACCGTCGGCGACGCCCAGGCCGGAGCCTTTCGCGTGCATCATCACCGGGTGCCGCTGGGAGTGGCAGCGCATGTGCCCGTGGCTCAGCGTGCCCTTGTGGTCGACGATCCGGGTCTCGAGGTAGGCGAAGACGGACCAGTGGTCGGCGCCGAAGCGCGCCACGTCGATCGCCGGGATGCTGGTGGTGCGCCACTCGGGCGCCTCCGGCTCCTGGCCGGTGAATGCCTTGACCAGATCGCTGAACTCGCTCACAGCGGCGCGTCCAGTCCACGCGCGATCGCGTCGGTGATGATCAGGGCCGGGCCGGGCTCGAGGTCGCCGAGGGCGTCGAGCACCTGGGTCAACGCCCGGGCGGCGCGGATGCCCTGGCCGAGGCCGAGCGACGCGGTCGGCGCGGTCCAGCCGCTGGTCGCGTCGTCGGCACGCTGCAGGTCGTCGCGGATCTCGGCGAGCTGGTCGTCGAGCGGGATGTCGGTCTTCATGCGGGGCCTTTCACGGTGGGGTTGTTGCGACGGAACCCGCGCCGGGCGAAACGAGAACGAAGCGGCGTATGTCGGACGCCCGGCGCGGATCTACCAGGTCTATTCCCGGTAGCTTTCGGCCACCATCGCGCGCAGTCGCGCCAGCTGGTGGTGGGTGAGGTAGCGCCCCCGGCCGACGGAGACGTGCGGCAGGCGCTGCTGGCGGATCAGCACCCGGAGCAGTTTCAGGTCCAGGTCGAGCAGCTCGGCGACCCGGGTGTCCGGGTACAGCTCCGGAAGGCCGTCAGCGCCCAGATAGGCGTGGTCCTCCTCGGGGATGCCCAGCCAGTCCAGGTAGACGCTGCGGGCCACCCGCCACTGTCCGCCGCGGCCGACGGTGCCGGCTTCGCCCTGCACCTTCACGCCCCGCAGCCGCCCCGGCTGGCCGGTCTCGCCGAGCTGCAGCTCGCGGGTGATGTTCCAGGTCCGGGTGTTCAGGTGCGCCGCGATCTGGCGCACGGCCAGCGTGCCCGGATCAGCATTCTGCAGCACGATGGACTCCCTGGATATCTGAACATTAACGTGACCTCAACAGCCTACGATACGGACTGGACGCCGGCAAGCGACTCGCGGTATCCTCTCCGCGGGGCCACACCCCGAAGTGCGCTAGGTGCCTATTCGTGGAGTTGGCGCGTCGTTGAGGTCCGGACGAGGTTCCGGGTAGCCAAGAGGCGGCGGTTGCAGCTCGCTGAAGTGTTGCGGCTGACCTGAAAGACGGCCCGTCCATCAGGTCCGCAAGGTGTGGCCCCACAACCATGTCCCGAAGCGGTCAGACCGTGGCGATCTTGAAGTACGGGTTGCCCTCGCCCTCGACCGCGTCCGGGTCGCAGGACCAGCAGCAGCACCAGCAGGACGAGAACTGTTCGTGCTCCGGGTCGGCGCCGACCTGCTCGTCATGCCAGCGCTGAGCGGCCGCCCAGGCGTCCTCGGTCACGCCGCCGCGGTCTGCGCGTGCCGGGTCAGCGCCGCGATGACCGTGGTGCGGGCGTCGGCGGCGACGGTCTCGCGCCCCAGCCGGCCGACCGACCAGGCCCGGGCCATCTTGGCCAGCGCGTCGGCGCCCTCGTTGAGCGGATGGCCGGTGTGCCCGCGGACCCAGAGCATGGTGATCTGGTCGCCGCCCTCCTGCGCCCGGCGGGCCAGCCGGCCCAGGGTGGATTCGCGGCCGCCGGCCCGGGCGGTGTTGTAGCCGCCGGGCATCACGTCGTGCCCGTCGCGCCACAGCGTCATGAAGTCGATCGCGCTGCGGCTGTCCGTCAGAACAGTGATGGGATGCTCGGCGCCGACGGCCTGTAGCGCGGCGGCGATCGCGCGCAGCTCGGCCTGCAGCGCCCGCTGGTCGCCGACGACGCTGCCCGGCACAATCGCGGTGCCCAGCCCGTACAGCCCGTTGGTGGACAGGTAGGCCCAGCTCATCGGCTTGCTGACCTTGTCGGCCACGGTCAGCTTGTAGCTCCCGTCGACCGCCACGGTGATCGGCGTGCCGGCGGGCTGTTCGAGCCCGCCGATCGAGTCCTTCAGCGAGAGCTTGTCGCCGCCGGGGGTCTTCACCCGGGCCAGGCCGAAGCGGGCCTCGGAGCCGGACGGCAGCCGGCCGGGCGCCGGGCTGGGGCAGACGCTGCGGGAGAACTTCTCGGCGAACTCGGGGCTGTGCTCCCAGGTCAGCGAGCCGCCTGCGGCGGCCGGCTGGACCAGGACCCGACAGTTGGCGCAGACGCGCAGCTCGGCCTCCATCGCGCGTCCTCCCTCGGTCGGTGTCGCAATCCTACTGTACGATCTTCCTTCGTCGATCTCTGGGGTGCCAGACAATCGGCCACCAGGTGCTCAGGTAGCCACGCCGGGGTAGCCAGCCCTGAGTCCTGCTGTCCCAGGTCAGAGCGATGATCAGCGAACCCCACGGGGTGTTGAGGTAGACCCGGTTCGGGGCATTGACTCCCAGGGCCCGGCAGTCCCGGTCCCAGCAGCAGTTGTGGACGCTGAATCGGCTCACGCCGGTTAGCGTAGCGAGGGCATCAGCTGCTCGGCCTCGGCCAGCTTGCCGGCCGTCGGCAGGCTGTGGCGCAGCAGGTAGCGGGCGATGCGCTGCAGGATCCGGAAGACCGCCCGCAGGGTCTCGACATCGCCGCCGGCAGAGTGGTCCGGGGTGGGCAGCTCGAAGCCCAACTCGGCCAGCTTGTCCTTGATCTGGCGCAGGCCGGGCATCTGGTCGAAGCCGAGCATCAGGTAGGCCACGCTCTCGATGTCGCAGAGCCGGTAGTGCCAGGGCTCGTAGCCGATGAACCGGCTCAGGATGTGCGCGTCGACCCGCACGTTGGCGCCGACGATGGTCTGGCCCGCGCTCACCCGGGCGATGTTGTCGATGAGGTCACGGTTCCAGATCGCCTTGTTGGCGAGGTCGCGCTCGAAGTACCGGTTGATCTCCAGCGCCTTGGGGTCGTGACCCTCGATGCTGTGCGGCGGCACGCCCTGGAAGATCGGCTCGTCCTCGCAGGCCGCGGCGGCCTCGACCAGGTTGGCGGTGCCGGTGTCGAGCCGGTCGTACTCGGTGTCGACGAAGACGTGGTCGCGGTGCGCGCGGGCGGGCTCAGGCATGGGTCTTCTCTTCCTGTCGGGTGGGCCAGATGCGGAAGTTGCGCCAACCCTGGCTGCCCTGCGGGCCGCGCGGCTGGTCTTGGTAGTGCGAGCCCAGCGCGGCGCTGCCGTACGGCCGGCGCGCCGGGGTGTGCAGGCTCATGATCGCCAACTGGGCGATCTTCATGCCCGGCCAGAGCCGGATCGCGTGCGGTGTCGCGTTGAACAGCTCCAGGGTGATGTGCCCGGCGAAGCCCGGGTCGATCCAGCCGGCGGTGGCATGCACCAGCAGGCCGAGGCGACCTAGGGAACTCTTGCCCTCCAGCTTCGCCGCGAACGAGCCGTTGACCTTGATGGTCTCAAGGGTGGAGGCGAGTGCGAATCCGCGCGGTCCCAGGATGTAGGCCCCGCCCTCGGGTGCCTCGTAGTCGACCATCAGGTCGGCCTGGTCGCGGCCGGGATCGATGATCGGTAGCGGTCGGGCGGGAGTGGTGTCCAGGATCAGTTCGGGGGCCGGCAGCGGGGCGTAGGCACGGAACCGGTTGTCCAGGCGCAGATCGATGCTGGCCGGCTGGATCAGGTCGGGTTCGGTGGGGGTCACCTGGAGGTACCCCTGCTTCAGGACCCACTCGATGTCGACGTCGGATGCCAGCACGTGCCTACCTCGTTCACTATCTGAATCGGACAGCGAGCAAGGTAGCAGTCAGGTACGACAAGACCCGAGCGTCAGTACTCGTCCGGGGCGTTCCAGAGATCCAGCGCCGCGGCGGGGCTGAGCGGCCACGGACTCAGCGCCAGGATGTGCTCGGCTCCCCCGACGTCCACCACCGTGGCGTAGATCGGACCGCCCTGGGACTCGTTGATCGCGTTGGCCAGGACCTCTCCGGCCAGCGCCTCGTTCCAGTCCCAGCTGACGAACAGCACCTTCCTCACGTGCTCGCCTCCGCCGTTTCCCGGGTCCGCCCGAGCACCGCCGCCAGCTGCCCCGAGTGGATCCTCGTTTCCTTGGTGGACATGGTCTGCGACAGGTTGGCCAGGGTGAACCCCTCGCGCAGGTAGCCGCGCAGCGCTGTGGTCAGCTTCCCCCGCGCCGGCCCGTCGTCGCGACTGGCCTCCCACAGCGCGCGCAGCTCGGCGCGCTCCTCGCGGGTCAGCCGCGGCGCGCCCTGCCCCGGGTCGCCGATCTTGCGACCGAAGTAGAGGCCCGACGCGGTGCCGGCCACCGACGGGCACGGGTCGCGGAAGTGGTGACGCTCCAGGCGGCTGGTGATGGCGCGGTGGCTGACCCCGAGGACCCGGGCCAGATAGTAGGGCGTGAAGCCCTCCTCGGTGACCAGCCGGTTCAGTTCCGCGGAGAACTGCTCGCCGACCCGGCGGTCCGGGTGACCGGCCGGCATGGCCCCGTTGACCCGCGACGCGGTCAGCTGCATCCGCTTCAGCTTCGCGATCGCCGTGCCGTCGAGCTGCTGGCCGTTGATCATCGCCTGGACCCTCGGCGGGTCCGGAATCGAGAATCGGGCGACCGCGGCCGCCAGTGTCGGGTCGTCACCGCGAGCGCGGGCACGCTCGATGCGCTTGCTCACCGCCGGCGGGTTCAGCGCCAGCGCGGTGGCTAGTGTCGGGGTGCGCCAGCCACGTCCGCGGTAAGCCGCCAGTAATGCGTTGAGCAGGACGTTGTCGACGCCGAGCAGCGCGCGTAGCTGCTCGGCGTCATCCCCGGGCACCTCCTGGGGGGAGAGGCTGCGTCGTTGCTGCATGTCTATGTCTCCTGGGCCGGATACGAGTTGAGGCCGTCCGCTCAGCGGACGGCCTCATTATCATCTCACAGCAGCGAACTATACCACTGCGACATCCTCGTCGATCTTGCCCGTGCCCAGCGACAGCACCCTCGCGTCGCCGTCGTCCAGCGACCCGTTGACCTCCGCGTGGCTGAACCGGTATCGCCCGCCGGTGGAGCGCCAGGGCTTGCGCCCGTGGCACAGGGTCAAGGTCAGACCAGCGGCCTGCACGACCGTGCCGACCGGCATCTCCTCCGCGCTCGGCCGGCACTTCGGGCAGAGGCAGTTCGGCTCACGGTCGTTCTGCTCGCCCCAGGCGGCCAACACCTCGGGGTGGTTGGTGTAGTAGCGCTGCCACGCCGACGTCCGCCCGCGCATCACGCACACTCCGTACAGATCACGATCGGCTGCAGGTTGGCGTCGAGGTCCTCGAAGCCCTCCGTGGCGCTGATCCGCCGGCCACACCTCTGGCAGTTGCCGTGGCTGGCCTTGGCCAGGTGCCGGACGTACTTGGCCAGCACGCACTCCTCGCTCTCGTCGCCGTCCCAGTCGTCCGGGTCGGCCATGGTCTTGCAGATCTCGTCGCGCAGCCAGCGGTACGCCCACGCGTCCTGGTGGTCGTTCTCGGTCAGCACCACGGCCAGCGCCGCGGCCCGCTGCGCGTCGTCGAGGCTGAGGCCCTCGAGCTGGCCGGTGAACTTCTTGGCAAGCTCCTCGATGCGTTCCTCGCGGGTCGCCCACTGTTCGCTCACAGCGAACTCGCCTTCTTGTTGGTCAGGTAGTCCTGCCAGTACGCGTCGCTTTCGGCGCGCTGCTGGCAGCCTCCGCAGCGCTTCTTGGTGCCCATGTGGTTGCGCCGGGCGGGCGCGTCGTAGGGCATTCCGTAGACCTCTCCGGTGTGACAGAACGTCTCGCTGCACCGGTAGGGCCCTGTCGCCTCGATCACGCCGAGCACCACCAGGAACTGGCAGCTGCGGCAGCGCGGCTGGCCGTCGGCGCCGAGTACGTCGGCCTGGTCGTCGCAGTCGGCCTCGACGCAGCGCCGGTGGTGGGTGCTGTAGCCGTCGCTGGACCACCAGGCCCGGCACTGGTTGCAGTCCCAGCCGTCGCCGTCGTGGTTCAGGTCGACCTCGCAGTACGCGCACTGCGGCGGCGGGAACTCCAGGTGCGGGGCCGGCTCGGGCGCCTTGAACGCGGCCAGCTCGGCGCGCCGCGGGTGCGCCGTGACGGTGGCCAGCTCGATGCCGTGCCAGTAGCGGCTCTGGATCCGGATCATGGCGAGCCGGTCGGGGTCGCCGGGCTTGCCGGACAGGAACGGCCGGCCCTCGGTGAACTCGATCAGGTCGTCGTCGGTGTCCGCGCCGACCAGGACGGGGACACTACCGCGGCCGTTCTCGTCCTCCCACGCCTTCATCGCGGCCAGCGAGGCCTTAGTGGTCTCGTCCAGCTCCAGCTCCGGCTCGGCCGGTGCCGTGGTGGTCTGCGGCTCGCTCATGCGGCCACGACCTGCAGGTTGTTGAGCGCCTCGATCGCCTCGGTCAGGTCCTCGATCGCGGCTTCGTCCTCCTCGGGCGAGCCGTAGGAGCTGTGGCCGCTGGCGACGCTGGCGCGCTCCTCGCGGGCCAGCTGGATCAGCAACTCGCGTCCACGCTCGGTCAGGATCTTGCTCATGGTGCTCCGTTCTCCTGGGTGGGGTTGTTGCGAGGAGCCGGCCCGGCGTCCTTCGGCGCCGGGCC
>Ga0307508_10007286_pt1 | contig 10304 bp, 17 predicted proteins | sample 9_EM_MG_FD_203089 | JGI IMG/M metagenome (GOLD analysis project Ga0307508, IMG submission 203089) | Populus trichocarpa ectomycorrhiza microbial communities from riparian zone in the Pacific Northwest, United States - 9_EM | ecosystem: Host-associated > Plants > Roots > Unclassified | place...
ATCTGTGGGCAATCTCTGCATTCATCCCCAATGAACGATACATGGCTGATTGGCAGTTAACTAGACCAAAGATATAATCCACGACAGTTCTCAAGCGTTAGTTACAGAAAATGAAGCCAACAAAATACCTCATCTCTATCATCTTGTTCGTGACATTTTCGTTTGCGGCGAAGTCACCACCTCGTGTATGTAAATTCAATTGGGATTGCACACCATTTGGTTTAGAGTGCTGTCTTGGTCTATCCTACGTGGGAGTGCGTCGGTCCTTCCAGAAATCGTCAAATTCTGTCGGTGAACTAACGAAGTTTGTTTTTCTACGCAGAGTGAAGGTCAGTGCCGTCGGCCATCGAGGGGGTGCAGGACTCCAGTTGTATAGGAGCATTTTGTAGTGATCAATCAAATATCTGTTCGATTTCTTTGTTGAACTTGAAGAAAAATCTCCGTGCTGGTGTGACTCAACATGGCATTTGATTTTCATAGAGATCTGGAACTGAGGCGTGAGAATGTAATTCCGATGCATTTCTGGCGAAAGCGCGCGGGCCGGTTCAGGCTGGAACTTCTACAGTTTCATAATCAGGGCAGGTAGGGATAAGTATGCTCAGGTTACTACGCTCTCGCATTCCACAGTCAAAATTCTCACAAAGAACAATACATTCCACAACCAATATGGTGGCCCGCTCAGCCAAGTCTGCAAGCTGCTGGACGAGACAAGACCTCGAAGCTTACAACATTAGCATTCGTTTTCAAGATGCTGCAACTTTCTTCAAAACACCGGCTCTGCCTGAGCCTACAGTTCATCAAGAGATTCTAACGACTCTGAACGCTGATAACACAGTTACAGCAGACACCAACAGACTTCTCACTCAGTTGGACCTTGCAATGCTCTGGGCTGGGTCCAAGGAATCAGAGGTTGACTACTTCGCAGTTGTGCTCTTCCATGCGCTTGGTTACACCCGCTTTCCCCGTGCCATATCTACTCGGAAGGATATCCGTATTTTCATCTGTGGGGAGTACAGGTCTGCCATACCGAACGTCTGCATAATTGACAGAAGTAAGGACGATATCATCCTTCTGGTACAAGAGGACAAGGGCTTTGGAAGTGACTGCTATCCATTTCCTCAACTTGTTGCAAAGGCGATTGCTGCCTTCCAGACCAATCACGGCCATCAGATGTCCTTGGGACTTGATCGTTTGAAGAACAAGGTGCGAAATTCTTGAGTCCTTGTCTAACTCAAGTTTGCTGATATTGGACAAATAGATTATCCCAGGTGTCATCATCTTTGGCACGTCGCCCACTTTCGTCAAAGTCCCCATCACGACTGAACTTGTCCAATGTGTTCAACGTGGGGAGTATCCAGCCACTCCTACGGTCGTTCTGGCCCATGTACCTGACATCCCAAGGCCAAATTGTAGGCGAATCGAAGGTATGAAGCCTTTAGATAACAGGCATGTCATACTTCAGTGCTACGAGGCTTTCAAACAGTTTGTTGATTAGTTGGTGAGTCATTGCATCTTTTTTGTTTCACCCTAATCCTCATCCTGTCAAATAGTAGTGGTCAAAATACTGTATCAACCATTCAACTTCAAGTTCTCGGATTAACTATTTAACATCAAGTTGTGCATCTCGCTGATTGGAGTCTGTAGACAAAACGTTGTACAATGAAATATTAGTCACTGCCACAGGATAGACGCCGCAACTCTTTGCCGCCTTTCAGAGCAAAACAAAGGCCTGGGAATACGGTCAACGTGGTACTCTACGGTTGTTCTGGCCCATCGCCCCTGACATTCTCTAGTCGCAATCGTGAGGGTGTCATACTTCAAGTTGAAGCTTTGAATTCAGGGCCTTTGCGTGGTCAGATTTGGCCGAGTCTCACATTCAAGTCATAGTACGCTGATGTAATCCAAAACTATCCATGTGTGAACTTCCGACTCCGGTCTTGGAGGACACTACTACTAGAAACCTCAGCAAAATTCTTTGGAAATATTGAACTCCAGGTCGAGGAGCGATCACGAAGTAAAATTCTACGACGGATTGTATGGGTATCGTCAAACCAGCCGTTTCGCTGAGTAGAACTTGGTCTTGGCCGTGTGCATGCATAGATCTACATCTCATGAGTGTAATGCGCTATGAATTCAACACGTCAGAAAGAAAATCATTGCTGCTCAGGTCAGACACCAAGAAGGCAACTCTCTGGAGAGGATTGCACGGTGATGTACTTGGCAAGGAAATAACTCAATAGTAAGGATTGTGAATGGAGTGCGAGCTTATGCCATCCGGGGGATGTCGAAGATGGGTGCCAATTGAGCAATGGCGATGTCGTATCCATGCAATAAAGGAAGTCCCCTTGCAAGACGATGAGTTCCAAATTATATGCAGCGTATACTATGCATTAAATCGATCCAGTGACATAGTAATACAAACTGCCTACAACATTAGGGTGTGCGTCAACAGATGGCGGGCAAAGAAAAGGAAATGGCGAAAGAGAGGGGACGATCAACGAGGACGATTGTTAGCAAAGCCCTCGTCACAGGAACAAGGGCAGGCATTTTCGATATTCCATGATCAAGACAGCGGGCATTGGATAAGGAGCGCAGAGGGTATATACCAAGAGAAAGATATTAGGTTAGAGAATAGGAGACGAATTTGAATATAAGCGAAACAAGAATCGAAGCTCTGGAAGAACAACTCCAAACCTTCCACTCTCGAAAGCGAATGTCGACGTGTTCATCGCCTGCCGCTGCCTCGATAACCGACCTGGAGATTCTCCAACTCTGCTTCGAGTTGCTTGATGGCGCTATGTGCCATTTCTAGGTCCTTATTTAAACGATCTCTCTCCGCGATTAACTGGAGCAGAAAATGAGCACACGACCAAGTGTCATAAGTGGGGAATACGAACATGTTGCTCCCACTGCCTGAACCTTGCCTCTTCGGACTTGACTTGCTCGGTGAACTTCTTCCTCAATTGCTCTTCCTCCTCCTTGAACTTGGGGTTGTCCAATTTCTTTACCTTTGCTTCACCAAACTTGCGTGTCTCCATTTGAGTCTGCCTATAGTTCTCGTAATGCAAGTCCTCAGAGGTTGAGATAAGGTCAAGCATATGGGTCCTGATGAGTAAGGAGCGGAGCTTCTTGAAATCACAATGGTTCTCGTTCTCGACTGCAATCCCGTTTAACGACAAAGGATAGGGGAAAATGGTGAAAGTGCAAACCTTCAGCAACACCCCAGATGTATTCCCGTCCCTTCGCTACGCGTCCATCAGGTGTCCTGACATCCTCAGTCGATCCAATGATTGAGAATGGCATGGCTTCAATCAGATTACGACCATGTTCAGCATTCTCATCGTCATCGATAGGTGGGGTGTAAATGCGAATGCCTTGGGCCTGGATCGTCTCACGAATCTGTAAGAGATTGGAGAGGATCAGTTAAACCCGAGGGCGGTAAGTTAAAAGCTAAATAAGCTTGCCACGTACACGTCGTTTGAAGGTGAAAAGGTCGTTTTGCGTAAGGGTGTCAGCCTTAGCAATGACAGGAATAAGATTGACACGCGTGCCAAGGCGCTTCATGATTTCAATGTCGAGCGGTTTCAGACTAAACGTTCCATTGAGCGTGACAAAAAAAAGCAAGCAGTGGAATGCACAACTCACGTGTGACCCGTGGGCCGAATAAAGTACAAGCATGCATGGACCCGAAGATCAATCTTTTCGTGCCGCTGGGGTTGCTGTTCTTGACGCATATAGGCTTCATGCTGGTCGTCAATGAATTCGACGATAGGGAGCCACGAATCACGGTTGTTGACATAGTCACCGAATCCAGGGGTGTCAATGACCGTGAGCTTGACCTTGAATTGACGTTCCTCGAGCTCAGCCTTGATAATTTCGACCTCTGTGAGCTTGTCCAACTGCTTGTAATGACGTTTGTTGTAGTTTTTTGCGGGCGACAATTCAGTCGAGAAAAGGGTGTTGATTAAGGTGGTCTTTCCCAACCCCGACTCGCCTATTCAACGTCCTCAGGAACTCCGCTCAGGCAACCAACAGAAAAATGTTACGCACCAACAACCATGATAGTGAAATGCGCGCCACGTTTTGCAACGATTTTGTGCCTCTACTCATGACGCGTCAGAATTTTACCCGCACCAGGCGGGACGACATAAACACAGACCTGGTTAGGGAGGTTTGCAATGCCAATACCGTCAAAGGGAGGAGTTGGAATACCGGCCATTGTTGAAGGAGGCAATGAGGAGGACGTCAGTTACGTTGACGAGGCAGGGAACAGCAAAATTCGCTTTAGCCAACTCCTGTTTGTCTATGTTTGCCCAGTGGCTACTCTCAGGGTCACTTTGCTCTGATTTCCGAAGAAGCATATCAAGTGTATATGGTCTACATGAAACGTATTGAGAATAGAATCCAACAATGGTCTGGCCAGGCCGATCCATAGATAGAAACTCAGGACTGGTGTGGAAGTTGAACGGCGCAGCGTTCTGAGCGAAATGTATGGTTTCGTGAGGCCCCTCGGATTGTTTTCCGAGGTCGCGATCTTGGCTGTTAGATTTAGACCCTAGGTTTCAGAGACAATCAGAAAGAACGCTTGATTCTACGCGCCCAGACAGCGCTTACACCGACACTGAAAGAACCAGTCCTGAAGAAGTCTATTCCTGTCTTCGTCGAGCTCACTGATGTAGCTGATACATAGTTCTTCTCCAGGATGAACATCGCGCAGCGTGTAAAATTCGATGGTGCGATCCAGGCGGCGTTTCTTGAGATTCGGACTGCAATCTGCAGAGTCATTAAGATTTACGAATTCGGCTGTGAAGATAAACATGGACAGACCATGATTGAAGAAACTGGCTGCGACATAGGCCGCCCAGCCAAACATTTCCGCTTCGTCACTTTCAGTATCTTCCCATATGCCAAAGACGTTGCCTGGATCTCTTCCGAGGATGGCACGGACGACTTCTGGGGTGTCGAGATCTGCCTTCAAGACAGAAGTTGCACATACGATGCGCAGGAATCGAAACACTTTGAGATGCGATGCAAGGATGTAGGGTTTGTGGCGGACATACGCAAGTTCGTTGTTTTGGAGAGAAAGGAAGTCGGTCCAGCTGCCAAGTCCATTCGAAACCTTGCTCACCAACGCAACCAGAAGGAACTTGGCGGTGTCTACCTCGAATTCGTTAAGAACAAGAGGAGAACTGTCGTCTACACGGGCCCAAACGCGATCCAGATACTCGGCCGAGATATTAGCTGGCTCCACCGAAGGTGTTTCGTCGTCGTTCTTCAGTTTCATCGTGCGGACAACTTCCATCTCAAACCTCGCAAACACCTCCAAAATCCATTTCTCTTCATAAAACGCTGCGCGGCAGGTCTCGCTACAGAACCATAATCCCGTTTCGCGCTTCCCCTCACACAACGCCTTGATAGTCCACTTGTTCAGTGGTGCTGCATATCTGAAGCACCACTCACAAACTCCCTTTCTGAATTTTCGTAGTACAACGTGTGCATATGGTCCAGGGCACCGAAGGACCTGCGTTCCTTTGGCAAGAAACTGTGTTGCAATCGCGCCTCGTCCGCCATGGGATGTTGGGTGGATAATATACATTAAGTAGGATCTGTAGTTGTGCTCCGAAACTCCGACAGAATCCTTGGCTCCTTCTTGACTCGTACAACGGTACAAGTGTCGCTGTAGCAATTATAGACCGGTAACCGGATCGGTGAAACTTGTCGATGGTCAAAATTCAGCTCCCTCCCAGTCTCCAGGCGTGGAGACTACCCGGATCTGAAGTAGCAGAGGAATCGATTTGGAAAAATTTACAGGCAGGATTTACCCAGAGTCTGGCCTCGCCTCGGCTTCAACGTTCAGACTGTGTCCGATGGCACCAATCCCTCAATGACAAAATTTAGTTTCTTCCGGTCGGATCCTACCCCAATTTAAAGTAAGAGACTCCTTTCATGCCTTTGAAATTATTGACTGTTTCATACGATCTAGACAACCATTTCCTCAATCGATGATATTCTGATAGATGATAGATGTGGATCCTGTTTATCGGTTAGGTGCACAGGAGGCTCTTGACCAGTTTAGGACAGTGGTGGATTCGATGGCCCCAGGATTGCTGCTTATTGAGCCATATGTGGTCAAAAATTGATATCTTCACGTTCTTTTTGTGTCACTAGTTGGAGACGGCAGGCTCAATAAGCAAATAATGTACTAGTACCAGCCAAGCCAGCCGGACATTTGTGACTCTCAGTGTTACGTGATCAAGAGAAGTGGCTTAAAACCTCCTTTCTCAACTCCTCACCCCTATGTCGAATTCCTTTTCCAACGGGCTTTTGCTGCTGGTGACCCTGTGCCTCGTTTGCTCCAGTTGCTGAACAAGTACCCGACGTTTCCTGCTATAAACGAACACACAATCTGCTGTCATTAGAAGGCAAGGTGGCAGAACCTTGCCTTTCGAATTGGTGAGATTGGATATAATGACATCAAAGTCGTTGGGGCCATCGGGACTTCCGTAATCGCTGATCATGGTTTTACCTGCCACCAATGAGCAGTGGGCAGAGATATGATGTGACAAATGCAATGTGACGTACCGATCATAAATTTGTGGTACTGAGCAAGGCCGGGTTTTGTTATTGAGCAAGTTAACGAAGCAGAGAAGCCATTGACCCTTACCTTGTGCACGCCACCTTCTGCCACAGCTTGGCCACAGCGGAAGGCAACCTCTGGAGCACAAAAACAAATGTACGTGCCTGCGATAAAATCGTCAAAGCAGTTGGACTTTGAAGAGGGGTTTAAAAATACGAGGTAATCTTCGGACGGAACAATCCTCACCTTCTAGCGAGATGCCAACTCTTCTCCAAACTCCGCTCCACCTCCGTTTAGCCTGAGAGACCTTTGAGGCGTTTAAGGATACGCTCGGAAAAATATGAGCCGTCTCCCCATTAATTATCTCGCATTTCAGTGCCAACAGGCCAGCATGGGGCTATCATCGTCTTCACATTCGTCGCTGTTACCAAATTTGATCTTGGTAGACATAAGTGACACGTGACTGCCCACGGTTTTTGGGTTGTAAGTTGTAACATTTACCAAATCTAGAAATATGCTAGATGTCGAATCTGCCAAATACTCCCGAATTGGTGTGTGATGACAAGCCTCAGTTTTCTTATTCAATTGACGAGTGCTCATCACGTAACGCAGACCTAATTCTTGGTGTACAGATGTTGGCCGCAAGGAATTAACCAAAGGCAGTGATCATATTTTAGAATTAGAGAAAACATTACATTAAAAAAGAGGGTGACGCTCCGTGGCAGTGACTGCCGAAATAGGTCAAGCGCTCGGCGCACTAGCGTTTGATGGAATAAGGATGAGAATGAGAAGCACAATGCAAATAACTCACCGACTAAACAACAAACTTTTTAAAGGCCTCGTAGCATTGAAGTATGACACGCCTGCCATCTAAAGGCTTCATACCCTCATTTCTCACACTAGGATCAGGCTCTGAAATGTCAGGTTTATGGGCCAGAACCACCGTAGGAGTGGCTGGGTACTCCCCGCGTTGGACGCATTGGACCAGGTCGGCAGTGATGGGAATCTTGACGAAAGTGGGTGAAGTCCCCACCATTATAATCCCAGGCATTATCTATTTGTCCACTATCAGCGAAGTCAGTGGGCCTCAAGGACTTCCCACCTTACTATCCAAAGGATCAAGTCCTATGGCCATCCTAATGGCATCGTTATGCTGATGGGCGCCAATCGCTTCGGCAATGAGTTGAGGAAAAACAGCGAGTCGAGGAAGCGCATCGGCGCCTGGAAGGGGCTTGCGTTTGTCTTCTTCAACCAACATAATGATGTCGCCTCTACTTCTATCGATTATACAAATGTCCGGTTTTGCGTACCGATGCTCCCCACAGACAAGAAGTTCGAGTTGTAGATGACTGCGCAAGGCATGAGGATGGCGAGTGTAACCAAGCTCATGGAAAAGCAAACTGGCGAGGTCGTCAACTGCTGACTCTACTGCCCCTGGGACCATCGCCAGATCCAACTGAGTTAGGAGTCGGTACGTATTTTCCTTAGTTGTGTTATCGGGATCCATGGTGGTTAGGATGTCTTCACTGACTGCAGGTTCGGGCAGCGTCGGTATTTGAAAGAATGTCGTGGCGTTTTCAAAACGAATGGAAATGTTGAAAGCCTCGAGGTCTTGTTGTGTCCAGTTGCTTCCGGACCCTGGAGAACGCGAGATTTTGGTCTTAGTGTTTAGGGAATGTATTCCCTTTGGCGAGAATATGAGCTGTGGAATTCGAGGGCGTAGTAACCTAATCATAACTGCTTATATGCGCGTCGGCGTTCCACCAAAAAAGTTGTATAGGAATCAGGACCACGGTCCGCAAATATCCGGGGTAATGTCTGCTCATGGGCGTTCCAGCAAAATCTGTAAGGGGTATTACTGTAATTGTACATCAGCAAAAGGCTTAACTGACCTCCATCTCCATATAACACCCATCATTGCATTTTTTTTGAAGGTTGCCATATCGGAAAGGATTTTGGTCCAGATTGCCACCTGTGCCACACGTATATCAAGGTATTTACATAATGAGAAAGCCCTTTCTTCGCTTGAGAGTGACTGAGCAACTGCTGATTACCCTACACCAGGGCCACCATATGCACGCTATCAATGCATTCTTCTATTCTGCCAATGATGCCAAGCTGCGTAGATTCGGTACATCGAGGAGGATTGAAGCACGCTCTAGAGCCAAATGCGGCTATTTAGATCAGATAGTTTGTCTAATGAGCCAGAGGACACACATAAGGCCTTGGGTTGTTGATAATTGTTTGATAGCTGCCCTCTGAGGTATTGATATGTAGGCCATGATTAGTACTGTGATTCTCGTAGGCATTATTGTTCTGACGAGCAGGACTACCATGACTGGGGATGGCAGACTCAATTAGGCTGCACACATCCCGTCATCGCCTTAGTATCGATAGCTCAACTCAGCTTGTTGGGCACACATTGGAACGAAATTCCTCATAACTTTGGCATCTTGGTCTCCCATTGAGGCGGAGAAAGCTCAAGGAAATTGGAAGTAACAGAAAGCTAGGGCCAAACGGGAGGCTTTGGCATGTTGGGGAGAAGATGTAAACGGACGACGATGAACGACCTACTAGCGACGAAGAGTGCTGGCTGAAATCACAAATGGCAACTCTGACAAGCAAAGGCAAGCAACAACTTCCTTATGAACTTCCTTTTATGAACGACAACGGGAAACAGATCTTCTGAATTGTGAATGCACAGCAAACGAAAACTTGGTTTTTTTTGCTCCAGCCAATGCATTTCAGGAAGTGTGTGCAAGCTCATACGAGATGTTGTCTCTTCAACTAATGAGAAAGAGGACCGTAATCGACAGCAGCAGCCAATGCAAGGGGGACCGACGGCCGTATTCATTGATGATCCGTCTACAGGACTTTGGTTTCCGTCCCGATGGGCACTTGAAGTACTGGATTGTGTCACGACTCAACTTCGTGCGAGGCAGCACCACGTTTCTTCTTCGATTTCCGAAAAAATTGCATGGTTATCGAGGGAGAGAAGTGAATATGGGATGTTGTGGTGACCAGTTACGATATCAGATTTTTCTATGTCTTAGCACTATTGACGATATGGCTACTCTCATGAGCAACCCCGTTCACGTTATCTGTACCTGTGCCTCCTTTGGCTGCGCAGAACAGAGTGTCATCACTGAATCTGGTATCCTCCAACTTAGTGATGTGTGGGCCCAGTTCGGCCTGAAAGCCCCTAGTCCGAGTTACGTATGGAATTCCGAGTCCTTGGAACAGTTAAAGGCATTATGTGATCGGAGAACATTCTGCCTTGCTTATAAGCTTTTGCACAAAGATACTGGATCGAATGTTTGCTACCCTGTACTTGTAGTAAACCTGTCGTTTGAGCAGGAGTATTTATTCAACGAGACAGGCGATCTATTATGTAATAGTTCTATATCCGTGCATTGACCACCGTCCATGAACACGGACGCGTAGAGGAGCTTCGTCATGGTTCAAACCAGAAAACGCATTTCGTACATCATTCCTTCGCCATCGGAATTTGTGCCTCGATTTCAACTGCCACCTCTTGGAGTCTCACGTTTAGGTGCAACAGGACCCCTTCTGATACCTTCAAACACCGTTGGAGATGCGGCAGGAGATGGCCCAATCAGACTGCACACACCTCGTCACCGCCTTGGTATTGCTTCGTTGGCATTGGACAGTTCAACTCAGCTTGTTGGAAACAGCTCTCCGGAGGGAATCTTGTATTCCGGGGGAC
>Ga0307508_10007287_pt1 | contig 10303 bp, 11 predicted proteins | sample 9_EM_MG_FD_203089 | JGI IMG/M metagenome (GOLD analysis project Ga0307508, IMG submission 203089) | Populus trichocarpa ectomycorrhiza microbial communities from riparian zone in the Pacific Northwest, United States - 9_EM | ecosystem: Host-associated > Plants > Roots > Unclassified | place...
CACTTGATTACATGATGTCTGCATCTTTCAAGATGCTCCCAAGACTAACGCCCAATCAACGACTAGGCGAATTTAGCAAGAGATACAGAGTTCGTTCCCTCGTCAGTGGAGAACAAAGCATTCTTGAGGAACACATCGCCACTGCGTAGAATGAAACTTCAGTTGCCGATCACCCTGGCAAGTAGAAAGGATTGCTCACACGAGCCACTGATTGGCACCCCCAATCTGGCCAGACGTGATACCAGAGATGCAGTCTCCTTTGGGGTCGTTTAGATCCACGGGAAGGAATGCCATGTCACGTGGGTCGATGGGGAACGTCTGGCCTCCAAACGTCAGCGCAACGGATGCTGTTGTCGTGCATGGTATTGTGAATCCGCCTTGACCATCACGCCTAGCACCGGGGATAGTGGCATGAACAGCGGCAGCATCAGCGGGGGGAGCAATGATGAGTGTGGTGCCCTTAAGAATGGAATCATCAGCCACATTGCTGTTCCGCGCAAAACGCGTCGCTCCGGCTCACAGTGTCAAGAATAGCGGTTTTGCCAGTCAGACCCGTGTCTCCACCGTTCACAGTGATGGCATCCATTCGCCCCTCCCAGAAACCGTTCGGATTCACATTGGGAATGTTAACTAGCGTAGCCAGGTTGATTAGGGATTTATCGATTCCACCAATGGTCACTTGACCGTCATTCTTTTCATCTGCAAGACGAGAAATCTTGAACGAGGTGATAGCTGCGCCGATGGTGCCAGCCTTCGCAAGGGATTCGATCGGTGTAAGAACGCGCTGGTTAGAGAGTTCGCCCTTGGCCAGGCCCATCAGACCATCAGTGACAACGTTATCCGCTCCAAACTAGTGCGTAGTGAGAAATTGAACGTGGGGGTATTTCGAATAGTACTAACGTCATTCGTTTCGATACTTGCGGTCCCAAAAGTATGTTGAGGCAGGTTGAGGTCAGCAAGAACCACATTGTCGGTGACAATGGTCCCATTGACGGCACCAGTGCCTTGGGGGTTACAATATTAGCCCAGAACTCGCCGCTAGTTGTCTACACCGGACATACCGTAAGTAACTTGGAACGGTTCCTTAGTATCGACAAAGGTCGAGCTGGACGCAGCGCCAAGGGACTGATGCTTAGCGCTGCAAGGCTGAGTGGTCCCTTGGATGGTGCACTGCGTTGCTTGCACCCAGAAGTCGGAGCTTCCACTGTCCATGATGACTTTGAAGGGTTGTGGAGGCTACAAATAACGACGTCAGAAACGACCGCTTATGGAGCTTCGGACATGCGTCTGGACTCACAGTGCCAATCTGTATAGTTGAGAAATAGCCGACATCATTTGCTATAATGTCCAACCCGGTAGTTCCGTTGCTGGTGGTGACATTGGATTTGGCGACAGTATTCAGCTCTGCAGCTTCGAGTTCAGCCTGGGAGACTCCGGGGTTGGTGCCTAGGAGCGGATAAACGATGAATCATTAATATTATGCTGATGCGAGTTGCGGGTGAATAAACCTTACCAGTCCCGTTGCCACCTGAATCATAATAGAAAGGTCATCATCACAATCGATACTATGCACTTTTCCGCGATATTCGGACGAACCTTTCACAGGGTTCGTGCCACCGGTGTTGCCATTACCAGTGCCTCCACCGCTATGGTTGTGTTTCCCGCCTTTCTTCAAACCCAATACACCATTTATTCGTGCAAGCAGGTTAGGGATGGGGTCCCTAGCGTGCTGCCTGGGCTTCTTGCCGCTCGTACTTGTTGAATGCGATGGATACGGACCAATGTACATTCGCTTCGCAATATTTGATCGCAATTCTTCCTCAGAGGGCTCATCACGGCGTGTCATGCGAGCAATTCGCTGAAGGCCACTAAATATACCAAAACCGAATAAGAGCCCACCGTCACAGCCTGGAGTAAGTTTCTGCGGACAACATACCGATTAACATGCTGCTGGTACAGCTATAGCGAGAATTCCGACAGATTTGAGCCTCAAGGTGATCGGATATAAATTAACCACATACAACCAGGGGGTGTAGATCGGTGCGCTCCAGGTTGTGTAGTCTCTTGAGGGGGAGTCGGATTATCCTACCATCTCGCTGAGATTTTGTAGGGCGGGCATCAACAGACTCAGGGGAAAGCAGGGCCGACAAAAGAAAGAATGCCAGTGAAGAGAACTTCATTATCGGAGTTGGGCAGGGCACAAGGGAGGCACAAGGGAACACAACAAAAGCAGCAGGACCGAAACCACCAAAGCCAGCTTTGGCGGGGGAGAGATGAAAGGAAGAGGAAATACGAAGTGCTCCTGCCAGTGCGACTCCATGGGGGTTTTATGCGCATGCTACCAAGTTGATCGATGCGGTCATTGTCGTCAACATAAGCCTCGGTGGCCCGGTTGCCTCCTCATTATCAAAGGGGGGGTTATGGCGGACGTCACATGCGCGGGGTTTGATGGCGGTGATGTATAGATTTTAGGCTGCGGCCTTGCCAGTGGCTGGCTTGGGGATGCGCGCGAGAAATCGCACGGCATGTATCTAGCTATAGGATAGCATCTAATTTTGATCAGAGCGCGCAAGGCCCAATAGTCCGGATGATATGCGCATGGGCTGTGTTTTTGCCGCGCATATGTACAGTCAACAGTCGTGGAGACAAGCTAAGCCTGAGGAACCAAGTCACTTGGCATTCGACTGGCTGTCGGAGCGCTTACTCATACTTACTAGTTCTAAATACTGTATTGCTTCCAGGTCATCTCGGTCTTCGGCCACCACAACTTTATGTTTCGCCGATCAATTCATTACAACAGTCTCTGTATCGTTAGAGATTTTTTTCGGCGCACACCCCACGTTGCTGTCACGACGGCACATGGCTGGTGTACGAACAGCAGCTTCCGTATCATTAGACTCGCACACGTTGCTATGGCAAGTTGTGCACCGAATCAATAGAGTTCCCGGGCCAAATATATTCTTCTTTGACGGGATAGCTAAACAATACATTTGCGTTGGAAATTCAGCGCACCTGCGTTGGCACCTGCGATGCCGGAGACGCAGTCTCCTGTGGGGTTGTTCGGGTCCACCATGCGAAGGTGTGAATCGACAGCAAATGACTGGCCACCAATCTTCAACGCAACGGATGAACTCGTCGTACACTGTAGTCGACGTCGTTCATGGTGACGCCATCCATCTTGGCCCCCAGAAACGTTCCGTATTTGCATTGGGAAGAGTAACAAGCGTCGATGCGCCGATTAAAGGCTTGTCGGCTGCGCTAAGTTAACGAGACCGTCCATCTGCGACGCGAGACGATAGGGGTCGGGATGGGGCCGGCCTTCGCAAGAGATTCGACAGGAGTAGGGACGCTAGGTAGAGAGCTTGTCTTGGGTGAGGCCTTATGGCCGTCAGTGCGAACCAAATCGGCTGCGAACTGATTTGCGGATAGTGAGGAATTGAACGTTAAATGGCACTGACGCCTTCCGATAGGACGGTTGCGGTCGCAGAAGTATGGTTAGACGACGAGAGTCTAGCAAAACCTGTATCGTCAATAACAGTGGTCCCACTGGCAGAACCAGAGCCCTCCAGGTTACGGTCTGAGAGATCGGAACTCGCCATCGGTTGACCAAATCGCACATACCGTAAGTGATTTTGAAAAGTTTCTTGGTATCGACGAAGAACGAGCTGGACGCAGCACTGAGGCTCTGATGCTTAGCTCTACAACCCTGGTTGCTGTCCAGGACTTTGCGCGACGATCCCGTTATTTAAGCGTCAGCAGTGCCGCCGTCTATGATGACCTTGAAGTCCCGTCGCAGCTGCAAATGCCGGCGTCAGACACCACCGCTGCGGAGGCTCGCACGGGGGCCGGGGCTCGCAGTGCCAATCTGTATAGTAGAGAAGTAGGCAGTATCATTCACCAAAATGTCGGTGACAGTATTCTGATCTGAAGCCTGGAGATCAGAGTCGGGATATCTTCCTGAGCGGCCGCCGGTGTCTGTAGGCTTAAAAACGATTATGTCTGGGCGAGTCGCGGACCAGGTCCTAATATCGAGCCCTATTACCAATAGAATCTTTAAAATCGATGCCATGCGCTCTCCACACGATGCTCGAGCGAACCTAAGCCAGGATCCAAGGCGGTGACATGTGTTCTATCACCGTCACCAGTGCCGCCACCGTCGTGCTTGTCTTTATCAAACCCAATGCATTATTTGGTTTCGGACGAACTTGAGTCAGTATCCGAGACAGTGCCACTGCTATCGTGGTTGTGCTTCCCGTCCCTGTCCGCCCCGCTCAGACCAAATACACATTTTACTCGCCCAAGCAGGTTAGGGAGTAGATCACTTCCGTGCTGTTTGTCGGGCTTCGTGAACGACGAAACATTTTCGTCAAGGTACAGTGGCTTATCGCTCGAACTTGAAGGAAGACGGTTGCCAATAGGATTCTGGGGGATGCCGAAAAGATACATTCGCTTCAAAATATTCGATCACAATTCTTCGTCAGAAGGTTCAGCACGTGTCATGCGAGCCGAACGTCGAGGACCACTTAATAACCCGAGAAGCAATAAGAACCGCGGTCTGCCAAACGTAAGTCTCCGTGGTCAAGATATCGATTAACGTGCTGTTTGTGGAGCTATGGGGACAAAAAATTTCAGCCCCAACTTAACCACACACAATCAGGGGATGTATATCAATGCGTTTGAGATCATGCCCTCTTGAGAGGAAGCCGGATTATTCCATCATCTCGCCGGGATTTTGCAGGACGGGTATCGGAAGTTTCGGGGAGGATGAGAGTCGCCAAAAGAAAAGAATGCCAGTGAAGAGAATCTCATCGTAGGGAGGCTTGCGAGTAGCGCGGGCCACTAAAGACAATGAAACCAGAAGAACCGAGACCGCGAAAGCCTGCTTTGGCGAAGGAGGGAAGAAATCTGAAGCTTTGATAGCTTCATGGCGCCTTTATGTGCGTATGCAACTAGGTCGTGTCATCTGGTTGCTGACAGCACGGTCGTCAACACGGATCCCGGCTAGCTTGGTTGCCTCCTGCTCGTGGAAAGGAAAATCCAGCGGACATACATCCTTCCCCATTGACAAGTAACAAGAGCGTTGCTAGAAACCGGCAACCACCCGTGCCGCGCCGCAATTTGTCTGGCATGCTGCGCCTCCAAAATCGTTTGTATGTAAAGAGCGAATCCAGAAAAAAAACGTTGGTGCCGTTGCCTCATAAAAGTTTCATGCATCTGAAGCAAGGGAAATGGAAATGCAGGCGTCATTCTCGTTAGCTATTTTTATTTTGTTTGGCACACCGTAGCCTCTCGACTATCGCAGCATTGACGAACTGACGAACCCTCACAACGACCGGGGAGATTTGGATCTTGTGAATTGAATGACTGGGTTCACGAATCGTCCGCCAAAAGAACAGCACTGCCTATATATTTATGGGTAATCCCGGTAGTCGATCCTTACCTGGTCATTTTGGTTTGGCACTTTCAAAGTGTTTGGGGCTTTTTTTTAATATGCTGCACGTGTATCGTTTGGGCGGCTAATGTAGGTTCCAAACGACCCAGCTGTCCGGGCATTGTGGAATAACGTGCAAGCGCCTGTGTAAGCGTAAGCGTTGCTGTTATAGGTTGGCTGTGGACCACGCACCGTATTCCAAGTTTTCTAACATTCGACAGCGCGGTCCGCGCCACATGTCACCGTTCTGGCACACGAGTTTGTCCCGCATGTTCTGTCGCCCGCCGATAGTCCATATCATGTTGTGGCCGCATCGGGCAACTCGATGCTGCACTAGTACTGTTTAACACAACACTAAAATTGACCCAGGATTTGAAGCGGCTCATCAATCGAATAAGGAGTAAATTATGAATATGCAGTGGCAAGATAGTAAGAGTGTCCGTGTGGTGGTAAAACATGTGGAGTCGGGTTATCGGGCCTGGCGTCAGGGGCGCTGAGTCGCTGTGACGACGTACACCATTTATAAACATATATGCACCAGCCCTCCTCATGTGAAAATTCAGAGAACTACTGTGACATTTGTTAGACAGAGAGGACGAGAGGAAGTTGAAATTGCAAACCTAAAGCTACAGTACTGCAATCAGACCACCTGTTGCAACACAAAGGACAGTACACAAGGCAACGATGACGCCCATTAGGCTAATTTTCAGCGGTTGCGAGGCCACAGTGCGGGCACGGCCCGTCTTCCGTGGGTTCGTAGACGTGTACGCGGAATAGTCTATGATGGTTCCAGATGCTACCGTAGGCCAAGGAGATGTTGGCTCATACGTGGGCGTGAAGACATCCGTAACGACGGTCCTGGAGCCAAACTGATCCGTCGTTGTGTATACATAGGTCGTTGGCCCAACTTGCCCAGTTGTCGATGTTGTGTACCCAATTGGCCCTCCACCGCCACCGTCCGTCGTTGTAGTGGTCGTTCCGGTGAGGGTAGTAAGAGGTGTGCTTTCCACGGGTACTCCAGCATCTGTGGTAAAGTGTCATAAGACGAAACTTGAAAAGGCTGTTTGCACTGGCGAGCTCACTCAAGGACTCCTGTACCACTACAGTTTGACCCAATCTAAAGCATTACAGCGTTCAATTCACGTTGCGGGTAGCAAAAACAGGCAGTAAGCAACAGATAGTCAAGCCCAACAACAGAGAGAGGTCAGATTCAACGAGCGCCGTCCGCAGTCATCGCTTCAACGATGTGTCGTCATTCACTCACGCATTAGAAGTGGTTATAGTGGTGAGCTGGGCCGAGCCACTCGAAGCCATAGAGAGTAGAGCGATGCATGCCGTTAAGAGGGCGCCGGTAGGCCGTATTCTCAGAATCATCGTGGCCAACTCGAGGACGTGGTCACGTGCCACGTCTAATGAACTTAGACAGATTGGGAAGCTTTATAGGCCGCTCCCGCCAATACCGATCGCTCTCTTCCGCCGTCGCGATCTGCATCGAAGTCTCCTCATTTTATATACCAGCTTGCCGCAGAAATTTTCGAGCGTCATCGATCACATATATGGCCCCCAAAAAACCTCCGGTCGTAGAAAAAAAGGCATTGCTGGGCAGACCGGGCAATAACTTGAAAGTTGGTATCGTCGGTCTACCCAATGTGGGTAAATCTTCGTTCTTCAACGCCCTGTCTAAGACCGGTCAGTATTCTAGTGTTGTCTGACAATGACATATTTCGTTGAGCCGCTGGATCGGTATAGATCTAGGGAAAGCTGCAAACTTCCCGTATGCTACAATCAACCCTGAGGGCAAGTCTTATGCACCAGATATTTTAACATGCCTCGCTTGCTATTTAACGTGTTGCTTGTAGAGGCCAGAATATCTGTCCCCGACCCTCGATTCCTCTGGCTTTGTGACTTATACAAGCCTGCAAGTCGTGTCCCAGCATTCCTGACCTGCATAGACATCGCGGGCCTCACCGCCGTAAGCCTCAACGTAACGCGAATGCATCACAGTAGCATCTGAATACTCCTAAAAGGGTGCCTCCACTGGGGCTGGTCTCGGGAACGCATTTCTCTCACATGTCCGCGCTGTTGATGGGATCTTTCAGGTTGTACGCGCGTTTGACGATGCAGAAGTCATTCATGTTGAAGGCGACGTGAACCCAATTCGTGACATGGAGATCATATCCACGGAGCTACGGCTCAAGGATATCGAATGGGTCGAAAAGAAACTGGAAGCCATGAAAAAAGGAAAGCCACTTACCAACACTAGTTTAGCAGATAAAGCAAAGAAGGAGGAAATTGCTTGCACTGAGAAAGTTCTTCATCTCATCAAGAATCAGAACCGTGATGTGCGGAAAGGCGACTGGACGAACAAGGAGGTATGCCCTTGAGTTACCTTTGCCGCGGTGCACGCATGCGAATCAAGTATTGGTCTATAGATCGATTTCGTCAATGAAATGCAGCTTCTCACTGCAAAACCTGTTACATATCTCGTAAACCTCTCCGAGAAAGACTTCATTCGAAAGAAGAACAAGTGGTACGTTGTCTTAACACCTTATTTCCGACAGTGCGCGGCGGTTAAATTATTGCATTCAAGGCTTCCGAAGATCAAGGCTTGGATTGACGAGAACAACCCGGGCGACCCTTTAATTCCATTCAGCGTCGCATTAGAGGAACGCTTGGCACAGCTCCCAGATGACGATGCGCGAGCAGAGGAAGAAAAGAATATAGGCGTGACAAGCAATCTGGGCAAGATCACTACCGCTGGTTACGCAAGTCTTGATGTAAATGAGCTTCTTCATGAACCTACGCTGGTCCCACTCCGAATACTCACGCGCCCGGCCTTTTGAAGTTGATTAGATACTTTACCTGCGGCCCGGATGAAGTCCGGGCGTGGACAATCCGAAAAGGAACGAAGGCACCGCAGGCGGCCGGAGTAATCCAGTGGGTCGATCGGACCGAGTTCACTTTCGCACTAGCAGTACTGATCATCCCTCACAACCAGCTCTGACTTTGAGAATAAGTTCGTATGTGGCGAAATCATGACCTACGACGATCTTAGAGAATATGGGTCAGAAGCAGGTGTGCGGGCTGTAAGAACCCGTGTTGCAGGCCCATCTTGGACGATGCTGAACGAATGATGTTTTTTCTTCTAGGCCGGCAAATATAGACAACAGGGGAAACCTTATGAGAGTAAGTATCGCGTTTGGCAAATATCATTATCCGCACTCAGTGCACATTTTCTCAGTGCAAGATGGCGAAATAGCGTACTGGAAAGCCGGCGCGTAGGCTCCACCCATTCCATGATATCGCCGCTATTGTACTTTATGTTAATGAGACTTACTCCTGTTATGGGACCTGGTGAAAATCGCAAGAAATTTCCCGCATGATACTAGCTAGATCTGGAAGCAAGGACGTATGAATTTAACTTGCCACCCTAGCCGCTAGTAGATACTGTCCCCCATTTCGCTCATCCACGAGTATGTTCATATACATCTGATAGTGTTCGAGAATGACCTCTGCAGAGAGTCCAGAAAAAGCACTGAACAGTACTTGTGCCTAATTGGGAAGTATTTGCTGCTATTTGGCTTTCTTCGTTCCAAGCACCTGCGGCCTCTTTGAAGGTCCCGCCAGCACTTCCTCGCTCTTCTTTTGCCTCTATATTATATAAAGATGAGTAGCAATGGTCGTGTAAGTGTTTCGTCTTTATTGCTCGTGGTTTACGCGAGAATCGGCGACCTGAACATTGGACGTGTTGGTTGAGGTTCTATAGGCTGTGGTGAGACCCCGCGCTGGATTACCGCGCCCAAAAGTCCTAGTGGATGAAAAGCTTGCGATAGCCGCGCGTCGCGAGCCATCCGAGGCCGTGAAGCCAACCAAGGTCGCAATAGGTCGCGAACGCACAGCGCTCAATGATCTCAGCTATCCTAACCGCCTAAAGCCCACGCTCGTTCCTGGCAAGGAGAACAAAGCGTTAGTAAAAAAACAAAATGCTGTTGCCCCCGCTGTTGTCACTATTCCAACCACCAACAACACTTCAACATCAACCATTGCACTAGCTGGCCGACCTCGCTCTGGCTCTGTAATTCCCACACAAGTTCAACTTCCTTCTGCTGCTCGCACCACTCGACCCCACTCGACTTCGTCTGCCGTTGGCATCACAAAAATTCCACCACCCCGTCATTCCCACCGTGAATCTGCTCCCGTGCCCACGCTTGCTCGGACTGCAAGCGGCCGACTCCGCGATATCGATGATGAGGCTGATCCAGTGTCAAGAAAAAGAATACGAAACCTCGGAGGCGCTGCGCGTCCCGCTCCCTCGCTCCCGTCTTCTGCCAGCGTCAGCAGTGTCGGCACCGTACTCCCCAGCGATGATCGCATGCAGACGAGTGAAGCAGAGGTCTTAGACTTATCGGAAGTTCTCGAGGAGGACGAGGATGATGACGATGAGGCAACCGCGGTCCCTAGCATTGACAGTAATCGTCAAGAGGCCGACACGAAAACGGTGGTTGTTGAGCTGCCCCCATCCCCGACGCCTGAGCCTGAGGCCGAAGACGTGCCACGCTGGTGGACTGAGGCGTCTCCTGAGAGCGAAGCGCGTTATGCCTCAGAAATTGCGGCCATCCGCCAGTCATTCAAGGATGAGGTTGACGAGTGGGACCCGTCCATGGTCTCCGAATACTCTGATGAGATTTTTGACTATATGGGCGAGCTGGAACTCAAGGCAATGCCAGATCCGAACTACATGGACAACCAGAACGAGATCCAGTGGCACCAGCGCACGACTTTGGTAGACTGGCTCGTGCAGATACATGCTCGTTACCATCTCATCCCCGAGACACTCTGGATCGCCATCAACATCATCGACCGCTTTTTGTC
>Ga0307508_10007288_pt1 | contig 10301 bp, 12 predicted proteins | sample 9_EM_MG_FD_203089 | JGI IMG/M metagenome (GOLD analysis project Ga0307508, IMG submission 203089) | Populus trichocarpa ectomycorrhiza microbial communities from riparian zone in the Pacific Northwest, United States - 9_EM | ecosystem: Host-associated > Plants > Roots > Unclassified | place...
TGGGCGCAAATTTGCCCAAATTCACATCAAAATTTTAACCACCTTGGGAACCCTGCAAATTTGCGGCAAATTTGCAGGGCTAATTAGCAGCTGCGAATTTCGACGGCCTAATCCACGCAACACTAGGACCATTTTACCAGCCGCGATATTTATGCCTCGTGATGTGGTCCCCAGGGTCTCCACGAGATGGCAACCAGATGTGCCCCAGATCCTGACGGGGCATCCATAAAATCGAGGCTGAATGGCGATGCTCGATTTGTTTTGTTTTATTGCTCACATCATGGCAACATCGAATGGGAAATTCGTAGGTCAGCATGCAGCTGTGTAAATCTATAGATGATAAATTACAATCATCGCATTTTGCCTCGATTCTGTAATCATTAAGACCAAAAACTTACTGCCCCAGAGAGTTTCGAACTCTCGACCTGAAAAATTACTGCCCCAGAGAGTGTCGAACTCTCGACCTTCCGATTATGGTAATATATTCCCATGGGAGTATTCTTAACAGTCGGACGCTATAACCAACTAAGCCATGGGGCACCATAATTCTCATTCAAGATTGACATAGACAAACTAGTTTTCGAATGCAGCCGGTACATCGCCGAATCCGCGCAAGGCACTTCGTCCCGTATCTGAATGTCCAGAAGATATAATGATACTGACAAATAATCAGTACAGCTTACGAGGGTTCACAAGAGCAACGTACTGATACAAATTTGTTGTCGTTAAAAAAGGCACGAATTTTTATTAGGGGCGATCCGTTTTACAATGGTGGCAGAAGCTGTTCAACTTGAAGGTGTCGATAACGACCTCTTTTGTCGTTCACCTCCAGACCTTTCCGAGCAACTGTCACATCGAACCCATGATTGCCTAATTGCTAAATTCCTTTTAGAGCGCTGGGAATGGCAAATCTGGGATACGAAATTCGTGCATCGTTGTATGCACTCTATGGCAAGGATGAGTTCCACAGTAAAGCCGTATTAGAACTGGAAATTTTCAGACCCGAGGACGAACAACAACGACATCTATGCGCGCAGTTCTTGGAATTGAGTGCCAACACACAACCCGCGGTATGTAATATAATTCTCATAGATCTTCGCAAAATCGAATCTCACACCTCTTTTGCAGTTGTTCGCATATAGAGCTTATACCTTGCAAAAACTCGTGGATCATCAGCGGGCCTGGTGGCCAACCTTAGTTCGTGATCTCAAGAAGCAGTCCAGGACGCAGCCACTTTACTTTCATGGAGCAATATTCGCCATATTCTTTGGAGTCTGCACTGTGATCCAAACGGTCACCTCAGTTTTGTCGCTTGTTTAAATTCGAGCATAATTACCCTTAATCTGCCGTGACTTCTGTCATATGTAATAGTAAATAAATAGTAGTGACTTTTACCCTCCCACTGCAAGCGTTGGTTAACTGGTTACTAGTATCTGAGTCCTCATCGAGTATTCTCTCTATGCCCAACTTGACAACATCAAATTACCCCTTCTGCCCAATCCTCTTTTTAACAATCTTCCTCTTTCATTCCTCAGTAACTCAAAGTTCTGAGATTCTTTGCTTTGTCAATGGTAATTAATTACTTGCAAAATTAGTTGGAGTCTTCATTAATTAGGAATGCCGGGAAATCAGGGACTTCTCATTGACTATGGTGATCGCCACTGCACTCCATTCGACTGCAATCGAAACCTCGAATGAGGACGGCTTGACATGGACCATGCAAGGAGCTCTCTTCGACCCGATAAGATTAGAGAAGGCAATCACCTTCGCTACTGGCAGACGGTGCTGTGGCAATGCACCCGAAAAAGTAGAACAGTCCTGGTAACCGCCTTTCCCAAAGCTCGGTAAAGGACTCAATGCACTGAGATTTCTAATATCAACAAAGATTCTGGATCATTCACAGCGAGCAGTGGGCATATGTTTAGAATCAGAAATCTTGGCCTTCAGCATCAATTTGCATCGCACAAGGTTAAGAGGGATAATGAGATTTGATGCTTCAGCTAGGTCCCATCCCTACCACAAATGTACTCCTTCCGCCACGAGGCAGAATAAGAACCTTCTCTGCTCCGTGAACTTGATACGTCTCAATACTTGGAACGGCCAGTGAGCCCATCGTTACTGGTCCTGCGACTGGGAGAGCAATCACCGAAACCTTTGGCAGAGAAAATTCTCCATGATGCAGTGCAATTAGTGTGATGGGAATTGTGTGTGTTGCACCGTCCTTTTGAGGTAATGTGAGCGTCTAAATCGATAATGTATTTCTAATCATACCATGGCGACAAAGTCCCCGCGCTTCGGTCCACTAACCAGCCATTCACGGATCATTTCCTCAATGTTGAACTGTAATAGAAACTGGGTTTTAGGGTCACTCGAATTCTGACCCCAATGGAATGACGTGTGTATCTTGAGAAGGGCAGATATCGGTTGACCAGCATAGAGTGATGGCAGCTGGTCTGAACCTGTGTCCTTTGCAAACGGAGTTGATAGTACTTGAATTCGGACCGAAGCAACAATCTATGGAACGTCATTAAATCTCAGCGCAGTACAGCACACACTTACATTCATGAATGGAACATCAACCGGAATTTGAATCTCCCTCCACCTCCCTGCTGGAGGAGTTGAATGTCTGTGGTCAGCCAAATGCTGTAAAAATTTACATGAGATTGGAGAGCGGCTTAGTTTAGCTGAATCGCGACCTGTTTGACTTTCTTCAAAAGTTCGCCGACTTCGTCTTCTTCCTTGTAGGTGTCCGGAACGATGAGCTCTCCTGTGATACCATACAACTCCACCCACCCGGCATCACTCTCAAGTGCGTCAATCAAATTTCCCACCAGAATGATGCGAGTTTTCAAGCTCGAAGGCGACGCCTGTAGGACAGCTTCGACTTCTCGTTCAATTATGTGTTCCACCTCTAGACGGAGGTTGAGGACTGATGGATAGTTCAGGCAACGAAACGCACCTTCACGCAACATCCGATATTTAATATTCAGGTAAAGGGATTCGCGCACTGAAGGACATGTCAGAAAAATAGAGTAAAAGAAATAGGGAGCATACCTGGGCCTTCCGAATCGAGTGCAAACAGGAAGCTTGCTGGTTGTAATGGGGTTACGGTCTACGTTCATACACTGAGGATATCCTGCCTATTCCTTTCAGCAAAACACGCACAATCACACGCTTCTGACTCGACGAAGGCTGTATATTGACCCCAGAAAGACCACCAGGAGGGAGATCCAATCTGGCTTCTGCTATGCGAACGTGCTGATGGCTAGTGGTTGATATTGTAAACTTCGAGATGACCCTGTCCCGAATGGAGAGGAGTGAGCAACTGTCATCGCACAAAAATGCCGTAGCTACCTCGTGCTACGGAAGAAGTCTTCCACATTAACGGATAGTGGCAGCGTTGTAATGAGGACTCTGGAGAAATTTGATATCCGGGTGATAGAAGGTTCAGAAACGGTAGTATATTCAACTTCGAGGTTGACTTTCTGGAGCAATATTATAAGAGATGTTTGATATTTCCTAGAAAAAATCGTTACCATTGCTGTCAGAGCGGAAGCATCTGAATGAGGAACGACGAATGTGACTTGGGCGGCCTCTTCGACGTCCTCAACCTGAACGCAGTCCTCACTTGCTTTGAAGGAAGTTTGCTCTCCCCTATCGTCGTCTAGGACCAGTTAAACTACTGGAAACTTTAGTACATCTAAACCTACCTTCTTGTAAGACCGCCTGCTGACATCGGAATGTAACTGAAGGTGACGATAGCTTCAGGAGCAGTTTGCTGACATGGTTACGTCCTGTCAGGAGCACCACTGTGAGGGACTGCGGTTTTCCCAAGACAACTAGTCAATGATCATAAGATAATGTCAACAATGTGAAATAACGTGATACTTTTTCGGGATTGGGATATTCGCACATCTACTGCAAGCAAGTCTTGAGGTACGCGGACCAGCGAGGGCAATTTCCTTAGTTGCTTGGCCGACAACTTGAGGTGGTTGGATTGGAATACTAGACGGGAATAAGAAATTTCACTTGTGTCAAGCATAAAGGAACCGGTTGTCACTGTCTACACGGACGTGAGAACCGAGTCACCTAGATAATTACTTTTTCTTACCGGGCAGAACAACGTATAGGACGATGGCCCTGGCGGACAACCACCCCCGATCGGACACTCATATCGAGCCTTCTCTGAATCGCGCCCTGCAAGGATGACAGTGATACGCTCTGCCGGAAGAGTCTTCGCTCTAGGTAAGCAGAATATTACAACGCAAAGCTGGTGACCTTACACACGGCAGGTAATTTGTCACCGTTGCATCGATATAAGACCCATCGCGCGTTTCAGCTAACCGCGCATTCTCTGATACTTGGACCGATAGTACGGGATGATCAGGTTGTATGATGTCTTCTCTGATTGAGTTAGTTTCGGAGTCAACGTTAGTCCGACGAGCTCACCATTGTCCAGAGTCTCTATAGACTGCTTCAGTGATTCCACCAGTGTTGATACATATTCAACCTTGTCAAAGCCTTGTATCAACGTCTCTTCACCCATATTTTCGACGTAAGATTTCAGAAATGAGAGCACCATATGGACCCATTCGGCATCTTGGGGCTTCTCAGACTGGCGGTGGGTACAGAGAGCTCTCTGCAGCATAAGGCCTTCAAGAGATGTCCATGCATGGGGTGAGTAGTGAGCGGGAAGGGAAACGAACGTATTAAGGGCTGCGGACAAATTTCCCTTATGTCTGTAGAGAAATCAGCCTGGTTTTGCAAAGAAAACGAAGACATACAGTTCAAAAGCAGCTAGGCACCCATGTAATTTGAGAGCGAACTTTCTTCGTCCAGATTTTGCGTACAAATCAATAGCGCGTTTAGTGACTGCGACGTAGAGTTCATAGAAGGCTTGCTGATTGTGAATCGCAACATTCAATGTCTCATTTGAAATTTTGAGATTCTTTGGTGTTGGTAGGGGTGATCTTGTGGACAGCGAAATAGAGAACGGAGGTGACGCCGGGAGGTGGCCGGCTGCGATGCCAAAGATATTCAACTGAAATAGCTCAGATCTCTGTAACTGTGACATAGACCAAATGGTTACCTGAGTTCGCGCGATGTCCAGTAGCTCAGCTTTACCTGCATTTGCTGAAGCTGATTTCGAATCGTCGTGCTTGAATTCCGTAACCCAGCTATTACATTGTTCGACAACACTCAAAGCCGACGAATATGTCCATGCTTCAATCCAGAGTGGAGACAGTGTCGACTGAGGATGTAAATAAAAACCATTGAGGTTTACGGCCCGCTCACCTCAACTTCCTGCAATCGCTTAGCGAGCGTACCCAGGAAGAAACCGACTTTGGTGGTGATTTCACTAAATCTTCCCATCTTCGCCAAGAGTTGACACTGTCGTGCAAGAAGGTATATCCGAAAATCAAAAATCGAGATCGAATTCGCAAGCATTAGGTCTCGATATGGCTTCTTGGCGACAGAGAGCAGCGACTGTGAATCATCGTTTGGCTCTGGATGAATGAGTGAACCGAACCATAGCATATTCCGCTCCCTAGAGACGCGGTGAAACATTGCCTCCAGTTCGTCATATGGAAAAACGGCCTCTTCCAGCAGATTCATTCCTTCAAATGAACTGGCTAAACTTTCCTATGAATTCGATGAGCTTCTGGGACAGCGCATACATGTTTTCCTCACCTTCAGGATAAAGAAAGTGCAGAAATTCCATCCAGGCATTGCTTGCTGGTTCTCGGAGCGTTTGACTTCTTCTTCACGTTGAGCTATGGCAGAATCAAACGCATATACGATCCCCTCCTTCATCTTGTTCACAAATTCAGCCCAAGCGAGGGGATTGTCAATACCGGTGTACCAATTAAGCTGTATGCACCTAATACCAGGGTTAAACGGGTAAGGAGCCGTTGTCAGGTACCCACCGATCTCGCTTGTCGAAGTTGAAGTCCGCCTTCAATTTGTCCAAGACCGAATTTTTCATCTGAAAAAGCTTTCCTGTCTGGGATCGCGACGGGTCTGGCCTTATTATTTGTAGGATTAGCCATTCTTGATGTTTACGACTGCTGACGATCGTATGCCACTCCTTGACATATCTTTTCAATACATTCTTATATGTTTCCAAGTCATTATCCTGAATGGACATGCTCTGAGTAATAACATAAATGTGTAAAGAAAGACTTTCGCACCTCGCAATGCAGAACATATACATGCAATAACGGCTTCTCCAGCACGGTCACCGGAATTTGGGATGTGAGCTCTTCGCGGAGGGATTCAAAGGAAACTAGAGTAACATCCAATTCTTGTATTGTCCTGACCGACGACCTCGAAGCAGACTTCCAATGGATGTTTCGTAAGGGCAGCTGCGCGAGAATGGTGGAATGGACCTTGTTCCAATTAGGTGATGCAAAGAACGTTGGGGGTGCGGTGTACGACACGAGAACATGTTGGGTGGTTGGTCCAGCTGGTGAGGCCATGACTGGCCTATATAACGAGGACGTTCTCTGGGAGAAACAGTATTTCAACCTGGTTTCCACAAATACTTTGTTTTGTAAGACTTTGAAATGTCAGCCTGACGCCAAAAGGTAGCGTGGGAAAACATAGGAAAGTTTTGAGGAGGGGAATGTCACTTTGACTTCACTTTACAGTATGCCAGGACCAGAAGACGCCAGCTCCTCTCAGAATGTTTCTTTGACCCCTACTCCTACGTTTAGGTCCTTGGGTCTCATCGATCCTCTATTAGAAGCGCTTGATCGCATGAATTTCAAGAAACCCACAGATATTCAACTCGAGGCACTTCCACACGCACTAGAGCGACGGGATATCATCGGTATTGCATCCACTGGCTCTGGAAAGACGGCAGCCTTTGCCCTTCCAATTTTACAGAAATTATGGGAGGAACCAAAAGGACTAATTGCTTGCGTTCTTGCGCCGACACGGGAATTAGCTTACCAAATCTCAGAACAATTTGAGGCTTTAGGTTCCGCTATGGGAGTACGCTGTGCTGTCGTAATTGGAGGAATGGACATGCCATCGCAGCAAATAGCATTGGCTAAGCGACCCCATGTCGTTATCGGCACACCAGGCCGCTTGCTTGACCATCTGGAGACCACGAAAGGCTTCAGCTTGCGGACGTTAAAATTTCTGGTGTGTTACCTACAGAATCTTTGGCTCACATGCTAATCAACTGCCCTAAGGTTCTAGACGAAGCAGACAGGCTACTTAATCTGGAGTTTAGCGAAGCTATTGACAAAATCCTGAAATTGCTACCCAGAGAACGGACGACGTATTTATATTCAGCCACAATGACGACTAAAGTAGCTAAGCTACAGAGAGCTAGCTTGACAAATCCTGTCAAGGTCGAAGTTGCATCAAAGTAAGTTCTGTCCCTGCCGCTGGTCGCAGACCTTTACCTTTGCTCAGATATCAAACCGTATCAACTCTACTCCAATACTACATTCTTATGCCTTTCATGGAAAAGCAAGCCTACTTCATATATCTAATTCACACACTAGCAGGAAATTCCATCATCGTCTTTACACGGACAAAAGCAGAAGCTCAAACGTGATTCCCTCCACCTATAAACCCAACTTTACTTACTGAGTGTCATCGTCTAGGTTGTCAATAATGCTCCGAATACTTGGATTTCCCGCAGTTCCAATCCATGGCGACATGAGTCAAAGTCATCGTCTCGGTGCTTTATCCAAATTTAAGAGTGGCAGTCGGAAAATTCTTGTGGCTACTGATGTCGCAAGTCGGTCAGTCAACACCCAATGATTCGTAGAATTTTTTCTAACTCAGACCCAGTGGCCTCGACATCCCGTCCGTCGACCTCGTCATAAATTATGATGTACCACAGCACTCCAAAGATTACATCCACCGAGTAGGACGCACAGCTCGTGCTGGTCGCTCTGGGAAATCCATTACTCTCGTGACACAATATGATGTGGAACTACTGCAGAGAATCGAGGAAGTGACGGGCAAAAAGATGGTTTTGTATGAAACAGAGGCGGAAGATATCGCTGCATTGAAAGAGCGAGTAGAAGAGGCAGCGAGGGCAGCAAGGACCGAGATGAAGAATGTGGAAAATGGGAAAGGGAAAGGAAAGAAACGACGGAGAGATAATGACCTTGGTGGACGGGATGACGGGGATCGTGACGACGATGTTGTGGAAGCTGGAATGCCGTCGATGAAGAAAAAGTCGAAGCATAGAAGCTAGCAAGCCGCCAGATGATCGGGAACTTCAGTCTCCCTATCATTTCAACATAATGAACGACGCCCTCCATCAAGTCAGATCTCAAAACATATTTTGTTTCACCCTTAACCGGAGATCCTTCATGTAACAAGCATTCCCGACCATGCCTAAAGACACGCTCAGCCAAGACTCAACACCTTGCGAAATTCGCAAACTCCACTTAGCACTTGCATAGGCTAACATCGCGAATGCTATCACCGCAATGCAGTCTGGGATCATGATAGAGATTTTGTGGTTAGCTCAGGCTCATTCGATGTGGATTGAGTGTAACATAACCAAAGTATTGGGATGGAGAGTATTTGTACACCCGTATATTCGAATTACATGAATGGGGCTTACGAGGGTTCTCGAGTTCACTGGCAGCAGCATGACGCTTCATGGATGTTGGATATAGGAAAGAAAGCAGGTGAGGATGCAACTTCTTGGCAAAGTCGATTCAAGAAACAGCGGTGTAGTCAAGTTCAAAGAGAATCTAGAGATCCATGAAAATTGACTGATGATTAACACGTTCAGGTTCTCCACGCTTCTTCTCCCCTCGGGATTATATGAGTCTATGACAGTGTTGAAGAGCAAGAGCAATGGAAGACCACAAACGACACATCTTTGAGCATCCCGTTGTGTCGATCCCTTTTTCGAAGGTTTCCGTTGCCGATATCAAAGAAATCGCGTGTTCTGCCAGTGAATATTCGAACTTGAAGGGATTACTAGCAGGTTGAGAGTTTCGACGACGTGGTCTATAAATAGCGACACTTTTGGCTACAAAAACATGGAAGCGACCCTGGTGGCTTCGACAGCCTCACCCGACAACTCTGACAGAACCAGGAATCGACCAAGCCTCACCCAGAAACAAGAGAGCCACACAACGTGAACTGAAGAACTAAATAACCCTCAGGCTCTCTTCAAGTTGACCGTTAATAATTTGATTTATGCCTTTGCATGGAAGTTACTATCTCGTACTCTTACTGCTACTATTTCTAACTTTTCATAACAAAATGGAAAGGAAAGAGACGACGGAGAGACAATGATCTTGGTGGAAGGGATGGCCGCTGATGAAGAAAAAGTCGAAGCACAGAAGCCAACAGGCCACCAGATGATTGGATCTTCAGCCACCCTATCAAGTGCATGGCAACCCACCGCTGTTTCACCCCATGAACATCAAGTCAGATCTCAAAACATATTTTGTTCCGCTCTTAACCGGAGATCCTTCATGTAACAAGCACTCCCGACCATGCCTGGAGACACGCTCAGCCAAGTCTTAACATCTTGCGAAATTCACAAACCGATGTAAGAGCGCTGTTCCACGCTTGAGGAGGGGCTTGATCGTTTCGCGAGGTTTACCTCGTTCTTGTTTGTAGAATAGAGTCTGACACAAGCAAAGAATCAATTCCTTCATCAGGCGTGACTTAAAATTCAGGTTCACCTCTCCACCTTCAACCCCGTCTTCGCCTCCAGTTAGATAGATAAGCAAAGTCCATTCCGACTTTGCACCGGTCAGAGGATCACGAACGCAATCATCGTAATGCGGTCTGGGATCATGATATAAAATTTTGTGGTTAGTGAATTCGATGTGGATTGAGTGCAACATACGTACCCAAAGTATTGGGATGGAGAGTACTTGTACACCCGTATATTCGAATTACATGAATGCGGCTTACGAGGGTTCTCGAGTTCAGCATGACGCTTCATGGATGTTGGATATGGGAAAGAAGGCAGGTGAGGATTCAATCCGTCATGCAACCTCTTGGCAAAGTCGATTGAAGAAACAGCGAACCGTTCTGTGTAGTCAAGTTCAAAGTAAATTGTAGAGATCCATGAAAATTTGACTGACGATTAACACGTTCAGCTTCTCCGCGCTTCTTCGGCGGAGTGAGTTCGAGGGGGAGATTGTCGATAAACTTAACATAAGCCTTGCATTCTGCGACGGACAAAAATTCCTGGAGAAAGCAAACTCCATGTCAGTCCCAATTCCAAAAAATGATGTCCACTCACATCTATTACAAGTATTTGGTCTTCAAGGATGGTTTGACATACCAAGTCAGTCTTA
>Ga0307508_10007289_pt1 | contig 10301 bp, 8 predicted proteins | sample 9_EM_MG_FD_203089 | JGI IMG/M metagenome (GOLD analysis project Ga0307508, IMG submission 203089) | Populus trichocarpa ectomycorrhiza microbial communities from riparian zone in the Pacific Northwest, United States - 9_EM | ecosystem: Host-associated > Plants > Roots > Unclassified | place...
GGCGAGACGCCGGCCTTGGAGCCGGGCGGCGTCTGCAGCTTGGCGGTGTAGACACCGGTGGTGGAGCCGACATTGGTGACGGTGCGGGTGACGGTCTGCTTCCCGGTGAGGTCGCCCACCGAGATGGTCGGGGAGTTGAAGTCGCTCGCGTCGATTTTGCGGGCGGTGGCGCAGGCGTCGCCGCCGTCGTCGGCCACCGGCTGATAGCCGAGGGAGCAGCTGTACGCCGTCCAGTCAGCCGAGGTGGAGTCGTAGACCAGGCCGGGGTCGGCGGCGGAGTTCGGGACGACCTGGCCGGCGCCGAAGTCGAGCGGGGTGGCCGGGCCGTCGACGCCGGCCCGCCGGATCGGCTCTCCCTCGTCGTCCTTGGTCGTCGCCGTGGTCATCAGCGCCGACTTCAGCTCCATCGGCGACCAGTCGGGGTGCAGCGACCGCAGCAGCAGGGCGAGGCCCGCGACATGCGGAGTGGCCATCGAGGTGCCGGACAGCATGCCCTGCTCGCCCTTGTCGGCACCGCCGTCACCGCCCGGGGTGGTGCCGGCCACGATGTCCACGCCGGGAGCCGCCATGTCCGGCTTGATCAGGTCGCCGTGGCTCGTCTCGTCGACGCCCCCGGCGGAGAACCCGGCGATCTGCGGGGCCTGTTGCCTGACCGCCCGTGCCGCGCTCAGTTCGGCGGTGGCGCCGGATCCGTCGGCGTACGCCTTGACGGTCTGGCCGGTGGCGCTGTCGAGGTGGACGGTCGGGACGGTGTGGGGGTCGGCGACCTGTTCGTCGGTCGGGCTCGTGTTGTACAGCACCATGCCGACGCCGCCCAGGGCCTTCACCTGGGCGCTCTTGTCGACGCGGTCGTTGTCGCCGCGCTTGCACAGGACGATCGCGCCCTTGATCTTGGCCGGGTCGAGGGTGTCCTGCTTGCAGAGTTCGGCCTGGTCGGCGGCCACCCCATCGGCGGCGGCCTTCGCCGCGTCGACGAGCGGCGCGGACGGCACGGCGGAGGCGCTGATGCCGACGCCCTCGTACGAGGTGCCGTTGCCGAGGGTGACGGTCGTGCGGTAGCCCAGGTCGTGCGTGGAGGCGGCCACTGTGGCCACCCACGGAACGCTGTTGCTGACGGTGCCGGGGCCGTCGTTGCCGGCCGCGGCGGAGACGAAGACGCCCGCCTTGGCGGCGTTGAACATGGCCGTGTGCTCGGGGATGGTCGTCGGCGCGCCGTTGCCGCCGCTGATGGAGAAGTTGATGACGTCCACGCCGTCGGCCACGGCCTTGTCGAACCCGGCGACGATGTCGACCGACGGGCAGCCGCCGCTCCAGCACACCTTGTAGGCCGCGATACGGGCGCCCGGCGCGAGGCCGGATATCCGTCCGGATATACCGCTGTCGGGGACGGGGAGTGAGCCGGTGGCCGCCTCGACCTTCCCTGCCGCCCGCTCCCTCCTGGCCTGGACAGGGGCCGTGGCGTCGGCCGCTGCGCCCGAGGTGGACACGTCGGCCACCTGGCGCATCTCGTTGCGTGTCAGCGAGGCGACGCCGGAGGTTCGGGCCAGCCGGGCCGCTTGACGTGCCGTCAACTTCGCGGCGAATCCATTCACTACGTACTGGTAGGTGTAGAGCGGCTTGACGCCCTTCACCTCGTCCAGCACTTTGTCGCGTTCCCGCTTCAGGTGGCCGAGGCAGTCGCGTACCGCCTGTGACCGGGCGTTGAGTCGGCGGCCCTCGACGGGCGCGGTCTTGGTGTGCGTGGCCACCGGTCGGTCGTCCAGCTGCACGAGATACGTTCCGGCGGAGAACCGGGTGCCGCCGGCGAGTTCGTTCGGCGTCGGCGTGGGCTGCGTGGCCTGTGCGAGCTGGACGGAGGTGAGGAGCAGACCGCCGACGAGTGCCGGGGCGAGAAGGGAAACCGCTCTGCCACCGACGCGGCGGAGGCCGAGGTGGTGCTGGGACAAGTTGGTGCCTTCCCCCTGCGCATGCCGGACCGGCGTATGCGCATGACGGTCGATGAGAAGTGATCAAGCCCCCGAGATCGCCGCCGTCCTCTTCTCTGGGAGGTTCCTGTGAGAAGGGGGGAATACTTGAAGTCTGCATAACTTCACGGATTCTTCACTGGATCGTCCGATCGTTTCCTCTGCCCTCGCGTGGCGACGCGCGAGTTGACCGGCCGGGTCGCTAGTTCACGCCTGCTCTCCTCCGTGCGGGAGAGCCGCGTTCATGTGACCCGACTTCAGGGCGGAACGCCTTCGGTGCCGTGGGCAGCGAGCGGTGGCAGCGGAACCGGACCATGGCCAACCATGGGTGAAGTGGACGCCGCCGGGAGCCGCAACGGGTCTTGCGTGCGGCTTGCGGACGGCATCGGCTCAAGGCCGCCGTTCGCGGGGGATCCGTCGCTTCAGCCGATCTCGGAGGACGCGTCTTTCAGGTAGGGCGCATGGGCTTGACGAAGCCGCTCTGGCGGTCGGGCATGGATCTCGTCGTCGAACCGGACTGCGCCCGTGCCCGTCAGTGGCGCTCTGCCTCATGCATGTCGTCGCCTGTTCCGTGGCGGGTTCTCAGCGGTGTAGTCGGCGGCCTGGGGTCGTGTCCCGCGTGATGGTGTAGCCGATCAACTGGTGGGCGAGTGTCGGGGTACTGACTCGTGTGCTCAGGCGAGTACGAGGTCACGTGCTCAGCTGGCGTCCTCGTCGTCTCCGGTCATGTCGTACTCGTCGACATCGAGTTCGGCGCCGACTGCGGCGAGGAAGTCCAGGACATCGCGGTCCAGATGCCAGCCGAAGAGGTTGGGGGCGTCCGGAGCGCCTGGCTGTTTCTGGTCGGTGTCGTTGAAGTAGCGCACGACCTGAAGGACTGCCCCGCCGTTGTCGGCGGCCAGTCGGCCTGCGAGTTCGGCGATGCGGTCCGTGTGCGGCCGGAGCCTGTCGAGGACGCGGGTGATCTGCTCGTCGATGCGCAGTTCCGGCTCCCGGCAGACGATCTTCCAGCTGTGGTCGACCGGAACCTCTCTCGGCCCGGTGAACCGGCTGCCGCGGACGGATACTTCGTCAGGAGGGACGCCCAGCTGTGAGGTCATCTCGTCGGCGGAGGTGTGCCGGCTGAACAGCGCAAAGTAGGCGTACTGGTGGAGAGGCATTCGGGGAGGATAGTGGTGCCAGGAGTGCAGCGACCGGAATTTTCAGGCGGTTCCTGGGCCGGTGGTCACGCGACTTCGGCGTCGCCGTCGATGGCGGCGAGCCGGTTCTTCAGTCGGTAGCTCGGGCCGTTGATCGAAATGACGTCGCAGTGGTGGAGGAGCCGGTCGAGGATCGCGGTGGCCAGGACCTCGTCACCGAACACCTGCCCCCACTCGCTGAAGGTCTTGTTCGAGGTCAGGATGATCGAGCCCTTTTCGTAGCGCTTGGAGACCACCTGGAAGACCATGTTCGCTTCGGCGCGTTCCAGGGGCTGGTAGCCAACCTCGTCGACCACCAGGACGCCCGGCCGCAGGTAGGTGTGCATCTTGCGGGCCAGGTTGCCGATCGCGTCGGCGGTCTTCAGTTGGCGGACCATATCGTCGAGGGTGGTGAAGTAGACGGAGAAACCGGCCCGGCAGGCGGCGACGGCCAGCGCGACGGCGATATGGGTCTTGCCGACCCCGGGCGGGCCGAGCAGGGCCGCGTTCGCCTTGGCCTCGACGAAGGACAGGGTGGCCAGGTCCTTGACCTTGCGCGGGTCGAGTTCGGGCTGGAAGGCGAAGTCGTAGTCATCGATCGTCTTGTGGTGCGGCAGCTTGGAGAGTCGCAGTCCTTGGCGGTAGCGGCGTTCGTCGCGGACGGCAAGTTCCTCTCCGAGTACGAGGTCGAGGAAGTCGAGGTATCCCAAGGTGGTGGCGTCGGCCCGGCGGGCGAAGGAGTCCAGCTCACCGGCGAGGTGGGGCAGGCCGAGCTTGGCGGCGGCGGTGCGGATGCGCTTGGTGACCAGCTCGTTCAACGGGAGTCCTCCGGTGTCTGGGGGATAGCGGCAGTGAAGGGGCGGGTGCCGGTGAGCTGGTCATAGACAGACACCAGAATCCGCCCTTCGTCGCCCCAGTCGACCTGGGCCTGGGCGCCAGGGACCACCTCGAACCGGCGGTGCAGGCCAGCCAGTTCGCCCGGCCCGATGCCCAGCTCGGCGGCGATCCTGGGGCGGGCTTCCTGCAGGTAGAGCTTGATCCGCTGGTAGTTGCCCGTGAAGTTGTAGTCCTTGACGAGCCGCTCGTGGACGACCGTGCCCTTGATCAAAATCTCGGCCCGCAACATCGTGTCGATCAGCGGGGCCACCTCGTCCACCACCTGTCGGCGAGTGCCCCGGCGCGTACTCGCCCTCGGCGGAATAGGCGGTGCCTGCTCGGAGAGGTACTTGCGGACGGTCCGGCGGTTCAGCCCGGTCTCACGGGCGATCTCGGAAACGGTCATCGCACCCGACTGGTGCAGAGAGCGAAAGCGCCGGAGCTCCAACCAGCGTTGCGGGTCCAGGACCACCTCAGCCGCCTTTCACGCTTCCAGCAGGACACGCGAAAGACTGCCGATCACCCCCTCACGACACGCCAAGGACCTGAGCACGTTCACTCGTACGTGGCTGAGCAGATGAGCTCGTACCCCGACAGGCGAGTTCGGCGTGTTGGTCAGCGCCGGGGCGCTTTCGGGGAGTTCTGGGTAGAGCTCGTCCATGCTGCCTTCGGGGAGGTAGCGGCGGGGGAAGGCGATCCATTCGTCGTGCATCTCGAAGAGCACGGCGGTGACCAGCCGCAACAGGGCGTCGTCGTTGGGGAAGACCTGGACGACGTCGGTGCGGCGCTTGATCTCCCGGTTGACCCGCTCCAGCGGGTTGGTCGACTGGATCTTCTTCCAGTGTCGCTCCGGGAAGACCGCGAAGGCGGTCAGATCGTCCTTGGCCTCCAGCAGCATCCGCTTCACCTTGGGGAACTGCCCGCCGAGCATGTCGGCGACGGTGTCGACCTGAGCCCTGACCGCGCTCTGGCCGGACTGGGCAAACATCGTGCGGATCGTCGCGGCCACTATCTCACCGGCGTGCTTGTCGATCACGCCGAAGACGTTGCGCAGGAAATGGACCCCGCATCTTTGGTAGGCGGCGCCGAGCATCACCTTGCCGATCGCGGCGACCAGGCCGCTGTGATGGTCACCGATGACCAGACGGACCCCGGACAGGCCGCGTTCGCGCAGGTGACGCAGGACCTCGGTCCAGAACGCCTCGGTCTCGCTGTCGCCGACCATCACGCCGAGGACTTCGCGGCCGCCGTCCTCGGTGACACCGGTGGCGATGACCACGGCCCGCGAGGCGATCTGGTGGTTGACCCTCGCCTTGCAGTAGGTGGCGTCGAGGTAGATGTAGGGGAATCGGGTGTGGTCCAACGGCCGGGTGCGAAACGCGGTCAACGGCTCGTCCAGGGCGGCGCAGATCCTGGAGACCTCGCTCTTGGAGATCCCGGTGTCCGCCCCCAGGGCCTTGACCAGGTCGTCGACCGACCGGGTGGAGACGCCCTCGACGTATGCCTCCATGATGACGGCGTAGAGAGCCTGGTCGATGCGGCGCCGACGCTCCAGCAGACAGGGGAAGAAACTGCCGGACCGTAGTTTGGGGATGGCCAGGTCGAGGTCGCCGGCCTGGGTGATGAGCGTCTTGTCGCGGTGCCCGTTGCGGTAGTTGGTGCGGGTGTCGGTGTGCTCGTTCCACTCAGCGCCGATCTTCGCCGCGGCCTCGGCCTCGATCAGTTCCTGCAGCATCCGCTCGGCGACACTGCGGACGAGTTCGAGTCCCTCGGTCGAATGTAGTGACTGAAGCAGGCGTGTGAGTTCAGACTGGGACAGGGCCACTGTGTCTTTCCTCCCCTCGATGAACTGGGCGTTCATCAGGGAGAGTTGCACGGTGGCCCGTCCCCTGCGCAGGGAGCGGACACCACCAGCCGGAGCACACCGGCGCACTACTCAACGTCGATCGGCTACACCATCACGCGGGACGCCATCCGGCCTTCTTCCTCCTCGGAGTCGGTCATCTGCGGGGCGTTCGCTCCGACGCCCTGGCTGAGGCCGTAGTTGCCGTGCTCCGTGAACCGGGTCTGCGTCCAGGAGTAGTCGGTGGTCATGTCGGTCCAGGGACGTGCGGCGGTGATGCCGGAGTGGATCGCGGTTTCGCGGACGACCGCCTGGGGCCAGACATCGGCCGAGTTGTGCCAGGGCCGCCCGAGGTACATCGTGTTCTCGGGCACGCGGTTGGTGAGGAACTCGCTGCCGGTGATCAATATCCCGTACTTCTTGCTCGCGTCGGTGTTCGGTGCCAGCACCGTGCCGCCGACCCAGTTGCGCATGGCGATGTCGTCCCGGTCGAGCACCGCCGTCGCGTTGCCGAAGATGAAGTCGACCGAGCCCTCGATGTAGCTGCCGACGACGTACTGCCGGTACTGGCCCGTGGCCACCGGCGCCTTGGCGAGGATGGTGTCCTGGCGGCTGATGATTCGGTCCTGGGTGTAGGTCTGCCGGTTGCCCTCGGCGGCCAGCGCGACGGCCTGGGTCGAGTACGCGTCGACCTCCGGGTGATAGGCCGGGTCGAACGTGTTCTGGATCGTGACGTTCGCGATCGTGACGCCGGTCGCCTTGACCGTGACCACGGCGCTGCCCTGCGTGCCGTACGGCGCGCCCGTCGCAGGGTTGGTCATCCCGTGGGCCCGGTCGGCGGTGATGCCGACCTGGGAGGCGTCGGTCGTGTCCCCCCTTGACGAGCAGATTCTCCTTGCTCGCCGGGACGGTGACCGCCTCGTGGTAGGTGCCCGGTTCGATGAGGATGGTGTACTCGAGGCCGTCCGAGGGGACGGCCTCGATCGCGGCCTACACGGGGTCGTAGTTGCCGGAGCCGCCGGCGGCCACCACGATGGTGTCGCCGTCCGTGAGGTGGCGCCTGTTGGAGTATCCCGGGTGGCCGTTGGCGAGCCTCATGGCCTGCGCGTAGTCGCGTGCGAGGTTCAGTGCCTGCTCGACGACGTCACCGAACCCGTTGCGGAACCAGCCGGTGAGCGGCACCTGGAGGAGGGCGGCGTCACTCGGGCGCCATGACCGGTGCCGCCTCGGCTTGGGCCGTCTTCTCAGGCGGGCGCGTACCACCCCGTACGAGAAGGGTGAGGACGAGCCCGGCCACCGCACCCGCGCTCGCCAGGGCGATGGTGAGACCGAAGGCACCGAGTTGCGGGAGTTGCGTACCCGGCACGACCGAACTCGACAGCGCGACCGAGAACACCGAGATCCCCACACCCTGGAGCAGGCTCCGGATGACCACGGCGAATCCCATCGCCTCGCCCATGTTCTCCGTCGGAACGACCTCGGCGAGCAGCGTGGGGATCGACGTCAGCACGAGCGTGGTGCCGAGGCCGGTCAGCACGAGCACCGCGACGAGGAGGGGCAGGCTTTCCCGCATCAGGTAGTAGCACGGCATGAAGACCGTCAGGGCGACCACTCCCACCAGCATCGGGCGCTTCGCGCCGAACCGTGCGGCGAGCATGCCGGACAGCGGCGCGACGAGGAACACGACCACCGAAATGGCGAGCCCCATGTCACCGAAGGCCGAAGGGCTCATCCCGAGCCCCACGGGCGCGTTCGCGGGCGACTGGAACAGCAGTGGCTGCACCAGCTGCATGCCGCCCATCACTCCGAAGGCGAGGCACGCGACGATGCCCATGGTGAGGGTGTACTTGGGGCGGCCGAGCAGACGGAGGTTGAGCATCGGCCGGGGGACCCGCAGCTCCCACCACACCCAGAACGCGCCGATGACCGTTCCGGCGGCGATGCACCCGAGTACCACGGCGCTGGTCCAGCCCCTGGTCTGCGAGGACGTCACGCCGTAGAGGATCGCCGCCAGGGCGGGAACGAACAGGACGCCACCGACGACGTCGACCTTCTCACCCTTGACATGGGTCCTGGGCGAGGGGTTGAGAGCGAAGTGACACAGGACGGTCGCCACCACGGCCAGGGCCCCGGCCACGATGAAGATGCCGTGCCAGCTGAAGTGCTCGACCAGCTGGCCCGCCGCCCAGTAGCCGAAGGCCCCGGCCACGGTGACCGTGCCGGCCACCACGGCCATGGTCACCGGCACCCGCTTGGGTGCCACGGCCTCGCGCGATATGCCCATGATGAGAGGCAGTACCGCACCGGAGACGCCTTGGATGGTCCGTCCGACGACGATGGCGGGGAAGGTTCCGACCGCGACGCTGACGACCGAGCCGATGATGGACAGGAGCAGGACGATCAGCAGGACCTTCTTGCGGCCGAAGAGGTCACCGAGCTTGCCGCCGATCGCGGCGGCCGCGGCGGACATGAGCAGGAATCCGGTGAACGCCCAGCCGACGTCGGTCGCCTTGAGGTGGAACTCGGCGATCAGTTTCGGCACCGCGGAGATGAGCATCGAGGCTTCGAACGCGCCGGTCGCCTCCGCGGCGACGAGTGCGGCCAGGACCAGGGGGTACGGTCTGAGTTCCCGAGCGGGAGAAGCGGGGGAGTCGACGGACGCCATTATCCGTCCTTCCTTTCATGAGGGGGACACCGACGCGGTACGTCGGCTCACTGTTCAGAACATCGCGAGGGGGTTGGTGGCGCTCGAGGTGACGCCGACCATGCGCCAGGGCAGCATCGTGAAGAAGAAGGACCAGCGCTCCTTCTCCGCGCAGGTGCGGGCCAGTTCGGTGAGCTCCATGTTGTCGATGAGCCACAGCCCGAGGGCGACCAGTGCGACGGCGTGGACGGGCCTGAAGAGGTCGAAGTCGGGGTAGCCGGAGGGCTGCACGTCCTGGATCGCGTCACTGCCGAGGGTCGCGACGCCCCGTTCGTGCAGGAAGGGCAGGCATGCCGCGCCGAGCCCCGCGTGGAGTTGGATGCCGTCGGGTCCGCGCGTCGGCCCATGGGCCAGAGTGCGGGCGACGTGCCCGGTGTGGATCAGTAGGACGTCTCCAGGCTCCACGGTGACGCCCTGGCGTTCCTCGGCGGCGATCAGTTCGTCCGGGGAGATCGCCCGGCCCGGATCCAGCCACTCGACGCCGTGCAGCGCGCAGATGTCGAGCAGGACGCCCCGGCTGACGATGCCGTCGCTCGCGTGGTGCACCGAGAGCTTCCGCGCGCCGCCGATCGAGGTGTTCTCGGACATGGCGAAGCCGTTGTAGTTCCTGCCGTCCCACGAGTAGTGCGCCAGGCCGTCGAGGTGGGTGTTGGAGCCGTGCGCGGCGATCTGCACATGCTCGGTGACGGCGTCGAACCTGCAGGCGTCGCCCATGTGGTGGGACACCTCGCCGATCCCCATGAAGCGCTGGACTGCGGCGATGCCTGAGCCCAGGGGATCGGGGTCGGCCGGGTCGATGTCGCGGGAGAGGGAGAGGACCTCCCCGGTGCGGACGAGGGCGGCGGCCCGGCGGCGGACCTCGGGGGTGATGAGGTTGAGGGTGCCGAGGCGGTCGTCCTCGCCCCAGCGGCCCCAGTTGGACAGCTTGTCGAAGTAGCCGATGACCTCTTCGGCGGTGGGCGTGCCGCTCATTCCGCCCCTCCCTTGCCCGCCTTGGCCAGAGCCTCGGTGGCCTCGGTGAGGGCTGTGCGGACGGCGACGGAGAGCACACCGCGGTCGCCGGAGATGTTGAAGACGCGCGAGTACTCGGCGATCGACGCGAGGTCTCCCGGGTCCCATCCGGGGATGGAGAGGTACTCGATGCCGGTCGCGCGAACGGCCGAGGTGACGCGCTGGTGCATCGCCGCGATGTCGGGGTGGGTGATGTCGCCGTGCAGGCCGAGGGCCTGGGCGAGGTCGAAGGGACCGAACGCGAGGCCGTCCAGGCCGGATTCGGTGGCGATCGCCTCGACGTTCTCCACGCCCTCGACGTCCTCGATCAGGCCGAAGACGAGGACATCGGCGTCGGCTCGGAGGCAGTCCGTCATCCAGTCGCCAGAGAGGTGGCCGACCGCGCGCGTGGACGGGCAGGCTCCTCGGACACCGGCGGGGGCGAACCTGGCAGCGGCCACGACCGCGGCGGCCTCCTCGACGGTCCGGATATGGGGAGCGAGGATTCCGGTGGCGCCGCAGTCGAGGACGCGTTGGATGAAGCTGACACTGTGGTCCGGGACGCGGACGATCGCGTCGACTCCGGAGGCGTCGGCGGCGCGGATGATGCTGCTGATGTCACCGAGGTCCATGGTGCCGTGCTCGGCGTCGATCCACACGTAGTCCAGCCCCGAGTAGCCGGCGATCTCCGCGATCTCCGGGCAGGGCAGTTGGATCGTCATGCCGAAGACGGGCAGACCCGCCTC
>Ga0307508_10007295_pt1 | contig 10298 bp, 16 predicted proteins | sample 9_EM_MG_FD_203089 | JGI IMG/M metagenome (GOLD analysis project Ga0307508, IMG submission 203089) | Populus trichocarpa ectomycorrhiza microbial communities from riparian zone in the Pacific Northwest, United States - 9_EM | ecosystem: Host-associated > Plants > Roots > Unclassified | place...
TTACATATACTTGAAAAATTATATCTATTATTAGATATATCTTAGGTCAACCCAAGTCACATGTACATAAGAACTTAGACCTATCTAGGAGACTTTGTGAAACATACTGTTATAGTATACCTCCCAATGAACAACTGGAATAGCCCAACTAACATTACATCTGGCAAAACCCAGGAGAAAACGTTTTCTCATCAACAGTGTATTATTGGTGGCAGTAGAATCTATATACAAATGAAAATGAAATTGGTATTGGGTGTATGCTATAATATATGTGTCCATTAAGATGGGTTTTCTGTGTTCTCTGCTAGAGAATGCTTTAGCTAGTTATGCAACAATGCAGCTAGCTCGCTTCAATCTCGTCTGACTTGAATTCTAATGTTCCACCTCAATTCTACTGTGCTAGCTAAGACTCTTTGTCTTTGGAAATGGTTGCGACAATATGCTCTCTTGTAGATCTCGTTGATCTCTAGACTCTAGCTTTACTTTGGGATGACTTTGTGCTTTAGCCTTGTTGGCTAGCTTTATAACTCTTTAGCCTCGCTGGCTATTTCTCTGAAGCTCTAGTCTCTTGAAATCTTTGAGTAAAACAAGCTAGCTTGCTGCTATCTGTTTCCTCAGTTCTTATGCTCTCATGGTTTATTGAGTATGTCACGCTAGATTACGGACAGAAATGAAATTGTATTGTTTGGTTTATAAGTCCCCCAAGATCTCAATGGGTTCCGTGATGCCTTAACACTAGACTGGAGCCATCTTCTTGTCTGTCTGTATCTTTTGAAAACTGAACAAGCGCGTCCGTATTTCTTGGACAGATCAAACAATCAGAATGGGCTCAAGACTCGAGCTATGACTACAACTTGTTCTTTCTTTCTTTTGTGAACTCAGCAACTTTAGAACAGCTAGGTCGGAACAACATCCAATTATCGCACTTCACTATTTAATGTTGGTGCCAAGCCGTTGGCCCCAACACTGAGCTAATACGTGTACTGACAATAATGCTCATGGTTTATCCAGTCCTTTGTTACTTCGTTCAAGACTAAGCGGCGATTGCACTATACAAAGCTTTGGTCACTGCTCTGCTTGATGCACTCAACTGGGTTATGCTTGTCTGGGTTCCTTCCTTGAAAACGAGCGGCTTTTATACCTGCTCACACCCAATCCTCATCTAAATTGTGTTTTTCATCTGCATTCTTCGTACTAGCCCATATGTAACACCCACATGGATATCACACCGAGCTCACTGAGGATTTCTCCATGGCAATTCCTCACTCTTCAGTTTTTGCATCGGCCGCAACGATACGTGTGACTCTTGCATTTCTATCCATCATGCTCAATTGTTTCCCATTGAGCTAGTTTTCTGATTGGTTCGTCAGACGCTCAGCTCCTTATCTTAACATATGGTGCCAATTATCCCTTGTGGTCTGCTAGCATCATTTGACAGCATAGCTTGTGTTTCTACTACAAGCCCTGTGTGCTCAATACTATCATCATGTGACATTCCCTTTTTGGAGATTGTACTGATGCACTTGACACATTATGTCAATCATGCTGATCGGATTCAGCTCTATCAGTCTGAGATATGCGGATCACGTGTGCTTTCTAGCTTAGGCTCGTGTTAATTTAGATACACATCCGTTTAAGGAAGCTCGGCTTTAATATCACGCTAGCTCTTGCTAACTCACTCTCAAACATGCAATATTGCTTTGTCCTTGGTATTAATTTGAGTTCTAAGACCTCTACCTTGTATTATTAGGCATAAGGCTTCGTGTTGTTGAGAGTCTGTGCAATATAAATGACTTATTGCAGCTACTTTGTCTAGCTAGCTGCCATGAACTGAGTCTGCTGAACTCTGCTGTGGTTTTCTTAGATAACTCTGGGCCTAGCTTTGTCGGACTATTGGAACGAGACTAGTACCATCCGGTTATAGTATGCTAGCAAGTTATATTATTCATATACTCGTGAAACATATGCCAATTGCGAAAATACATGGCTAGATTGGTGAGGGACTCATCAGCAGCACCATCCACACCTCCTGTGGCTCCTTTATGCTGCTCCCGACACTTCCGGTCTTCCACAGAACTCCCAGCGACTTCCGCTTTTCCTCCTGCAACTCCCAGCAGTCTGGCAACTGCACCCAACAATTTTTTTTTAGAAACACTCTTTTTCTTGACACCCTCCTAAAGTGGAAGGTAGCGGCTACCGCCTCTATCCCACTCATCTCCTAACATCCCAAGGCCTAGTGCCTTACTCCGATTTCTTCCCACACTCTTCCGTGCACTCCGATCCCCTCCTGCAGTCTTCCAACCACTTCTGGAAGGTTGCCTGCACTTCTGTTGTGCTCTTGCAGCCTTCTGTGACCCTCTGCATGCTCTGTGTCTCTTCCACTCCTTTCCGGTACACTCCGTGCATCCGTGCATCCTTGTGTTCCTGTCCCGCACCGTGTTGTACCCCATACCCAGTCTGACTTAGCCACAGACAAACCGAGAACCCAGATCGCTTGATTGAGATCCACACCAGTCTGACTTAGCTGCAGACAAACTGAATACCATCTGATTGATTTCAGATACCCTGGGTGGTTCCCACCACCTCATACACCCATGCTTCGTCTTCCATGGGACACTTGGTCTCTTCAAGCTGAGCCTCCTCTTCCGCGGAGTGCTAGCCTTTCCCGACACTCTCCCGACCCTCATTACATTTCCAATTTGGCTTCTGCCATCTTCTGCGGACTTCCATACTCTTCTGACCCATTTGGCTTGCTTCCGCTTGCCATATTTGGACTTCCGCACCCCTTCCTGACTTTCACAAGCCTCCTAACCACTCCCAACCACTTCCGACATCTTCCTGACTTCTGTGGGACTTGCGCCCGCTTCTGCAGATACCTTTTGCCTCCCGTACCTTTTGCGGTTCATTTCCAACCGCTCCCAGTCCCTTTTCCCTTCCGAAAATTTATTTTTTCTTTCCTTGGCTCCCCCTAAAGAGGAAGATAGCAGCTACGCCCCTACTAACCTCATCCTGACTTCTTATTCACGTCTTCCACCTCCTCCAACTCTCCCGAAAATTGTGGTTATTTATAACTACACCATGTGTCCTTATCTCCCATCCCCCGACTGCCCTGGAACCTCAGCATCTCTGCCTGCAACTCTGGTTCACTTCCACCGGCTCCCAGTTTGCTTCCACTGGCTTCCGCCACCTTCTGATCCTCCCTGCATCTTCCTTCGCTCTCCTTGGCCTTCCGCTCCACTCCCTTGTCTTCCACAGATCTCCCACATCCTCCAATTCTTTTCCACTCCGCTTTTCCTGTCCCATGCTTCACTTCGTGCTTCTGAAACACCTCCGACACAACCCCGGTTGGCATCGACCCAGTCTGACTCTGCCACAGGCAACCAAGTACCGACCCAATTGACTTCAGCTCACCCAGTCTGACTTTGCTACAGACAAACCGTCTTTCCCGCCTGATTGATTTCAGGCAAAACCCTATCTGCCATCTGTGGTCCTCCTGGTATCCAGACCACTCCTCGTTTCCCATTCCGTGCCTTGGTTCCTGCCTTGCGCACTGCAGCATCCGTCTTCCGCCATTTTTTTCACCTCAACCTGGGCCACGATTGTGTTCCATGGTTCTTGGCGCTTGCTGCTCCCAGATCCCCTGCATCTTCTGCTTCCATCTCCTTGACTCCCGGCCCCCTTGTTTTTTCTCTTCTGCACTGTTTCCCTTGGCTCCCACTTGTGCCCGTGGCCCATTTTTGTTTCCTGGGCCATTTTTCTTGTCTCCTGCAGCCCCTTTGGCACCTCGGTCACTCCATCAGCCTACTTAGGATGGTAATGTGTGTGTAGGACTAAGGACTTGTTCCTTCCTACCTTATTTATCACAGCATGGTCTTTTGGTCTTGAGGGCTCAGCCTTAAGAGGAAGGTACTGTAACATACTGTTACTTCCCGTGCCTTCTCGCCTCTTCCGCACTTTCCCACAGCATTCCGGACCTCTTTCAACCCTCCTGCACCTCTTCTGACCCTCCCGGACCCCTCCTGACCCCTTCCATGTCTCCCACATGTAGTGCACAGTGTGGGTAACCCATGGGCTTTTGGACACTCTTTTCTGTGTGAGTTGTTGTGCTTTCTTGGATGATTCTGGAGCTTATCTGTTTTAGGGAGGGGTGTAGAAATAGGTGAATTATAGCACAAAAAGAATTGGAGATTGTTGGTCACATTTACATCTGGTGTGACAGCAATTTTGATGGTAGGCACTCCAATTCTTTTTGTGCTATAATTCACCTATTTCTACACCCCTCCCTAAAACAGATAAGTCCTAGGATGACCCAAGAAAGCACAACAACTCACATGGAAAGGAGTAAAAACCCATGGGTAACCCACCGCTGTGCACTACCCACATGTCTTCCACCGCTTCCTGATGACTTCCACAACTTCCACTGGCTTCCACTGGCTCCCGCTCCGAGCCGCGAAGCAATGGCCCATGCCTCGGAGTAATGACCCGAAATTCCCACAGTCCGCTTCGGCCCAAAAGCTTACTATTGTTTGTCTATTACTATATATAGTTCCCTGTAGTTGATAAGATTCCTCAGCCATAATATCAAGTAAATCCCCTGTTCTTGTTTTTCCTTTTAGTCTCGTTCCCGCGTGTCCCAGTGATGAGCTTGGTACGCACCTAGGCTCTGATCTATGTGTTTCACGTTTCTATGGCTTCCACATCGCACCTACGCACTCACAGACAGACAGACACACTGTCACATGCACCTGGCGCATCATCCGACATCATGCGACGTCACACATGCTCTCGCATGTATATACAAGCTAGTATTGACTTCTACAGCCTTCCCCTGTGCTCCACCAACCCAAGTAGACATCCATGGACCTCCAGTAGACCCCTACAAACCAGAAGCGACCATAGCACTCCATGTCTGAGCCCTTCAGCCTCGACTTTGCGCATCGTGCCTGATAGCGCGATCTGACGACGTTTTGACCTTCCCCTTGATCCCACAGCTTGAACTTCGAAACACCACTGTTCTAGAGATAACTACAACATATTTCAACTTGATATCACTCACCATTGCCGCATTTGGACCGCTTAATATGAACATTGTCACTACGACATGCGCATGCATGCATATGACGAGATCTACAATATAGACAGCTTGGGAGCCTGTCGGACCCACCCAAAACAATTCAGAAATGTCAAGAATACTCGATTACAGTCGATTGCAACCGCACTACGCTGCTACAAAGCAAAACGAGCACTCTAGAGCATACATCGTCGATTCTAGCACTTTTACATCGATCTAGCCCCACGGGCTGCGCTTCAGTGCGATCTGCATCGCAGCAGGTTCTCCATATTTGATTTGGTGTTTCTGATAGCCGCTGCTCCGCACTACACTGCTCCAAGATATTCCTAGCTCCGTTTTGTCGTTATAGTGCACAAAACATCCAGGAATCGCTGCGGCATCAAAGTATGTTTTATTAGTGTCCTTCTTTACTCTAGACATGCACTGCACATGCCGCTTCAATTCCGCTTTGCCTTATTTAAGTTTTCGCTTTTATTGTTTTTATCGATCTTTTCATTTTGTTTCACTTCACTTTTGTTCCCTTTGTTTTGCTTTAGCTCTAGGATGTATTCCATCATCATTCTATCGCCATTTTGATGCTTTCAAACTGCTTCAGACTGCTTCAGACCACTTACAGCCCTAGCTACAGAAGGCCCAATGCAGCCTTCATTACTCCCACTGCTCCATACTTCAGCTTAAGCCACTTGTTGGTGCCTCTCCTTAGCATATTTACCTAGCTATTATATACTGGAATGTAGTAGTTAGCAAAACAGAGACTTTTAGGGCCAGAGTTCCCCCTTCTCTCACCAGAGTCAAGATTATCGATATTAGTACGACTTTCGTTCCCCATCATCTGCTTTAGTGTCGCCTTGCAGTGCATCACTTCCTAGTCCTTCCTAGTCCTCTCCAACAGTGCTTCGGACCCGCCGCTTCACCCAGAACCCACTGCTTCATCCACAGAACCAGTAGCACTTTTTGATACGCACTGCATGCGCTTTCACAACTTACGACCTTTGACCTCAGCTTAGCGATAGAGCGATGTGCACTAGGCCTCAAATAGGCCTCCCCTAGCTTCTATACAGCGCCCCTACACTCGCTAGCCCTTGCGCTTAGTGCGCTTTCCTTGATAGAAGACTCAGAGAAACACCTACTTGCACCTACAGAGCCATTCAGACCGTTCCGTGACCTCACACCAGTCATTGTGTGTATTTCATGCACAGCAGATGGTTGGCATCATCACCGTCTGGGCCAAGGCCCAGCCTTGTCCTTCTGAAATAGGGCATCGGCATCCCATGAGGGCACAGACTCTGGGCTGAAGCCAAGCCCTCTGTCCTGCATGTATCCAGCTCCTGAGAATGCTCCGAGGTATTCCTCTGTCCCACTTTCCCACGCTTCGGCACCCATTCCCACGGTAATTCAGCACGTACTTTACATCCGCCTTGCAGTCAGTTTGGCAGCCTACGCAGCAGCATGGAAGACCTCTAGTCATCTTGACGGTCCGGGTGCGGAAGTCAAATCTCCAGGTTGTGCTTGTCCAACCAGGTGAACCTGAGTATTATGCTCTGTTTGCCGAGGCAGGTGACTGCCAGCAGGATGTGTTTGGAGTGTCAGTCATTGGTCATGATTACATCAACAATCTCATGAATACTTCCTGCCTCATTGAGGGTTCTGTCCACATTGTAAACTGGGATTGGCTGGGACAGCTTGCAGGTCAGAAGCTTGGCCTGGATGACAAAATCCTGGTCAATAAAGTCTCCAGTGGCTCTGGTATCAACCATGGCCTCGGTAGACAATTCTTCCATGGTTAGTGTTTGAAGGTTAGATTAACTAACTGCAAATTAACCGAGACCGGACCAGACCCTAACTGGTAATAACCACAACAATCACTAACCATTGGTAACCATAACCATGGTTCAGTTAGTGGTTAGCGCTTGTGTCATGAATTTCCTAACTGGGTAAAAACCAGTTATAACCAGTTATAACTGGTCGCAAATCTGATATAATTTAAATTAAAATCAAATTTATTGTATACTTATTTATAATACATCTAATCAAACCAGCCCATCAAACTACTGGAAAAGGAAAGAAGCCACCAAACACCAAAAACATGTGTTTTTGATTTTTGGCAGTGGGAGGTGACCAATACCAAAAACGTGGCTATAAGGACCAGGTTCTCCATTATTGGGTGAGCAGGAGCAGCTGAAGGTGAGAAACACGACCACAGTCATGTTTCTCATCTTCTGCAAGTGGCAGATACATGGGAGAAGGAAGGGCAAATGGGTTGGTGGTGGCAGGGGTGGATGCTCACATTGAGATTGAAGGAGGTGGTGGCAGCGTGTTGATGTTGGTTGAGTCAAAAGGAAAGCAACACCAGAGCGAGAAGGGTCTGAACCCTCCTTGCTGCATTGCCATTTCAAAAGAATGGCAATGGCATAACGAGCCCTCCTCGCTGTGTTGAAAGTATAGCAACATGACGAGGAGGCCCTCCTTATCGTGTCTCGTGTTCTGCTAGTGTTCTCAGTAGATAGGATACAAATAAGAAAATTTGTGGGTGTACCTTTTGCGCCTGCTCTTGCGTCTTCATGCTCACCCCATTCCCTCAAATCCCTCCCAAATCCCTCTTTGTGGACTTCTGTGTGATTGTGGTCATGGTCTTTGTGGTGTTGTTGTTGTTGACCTGAGGATGTGTGAGAAGTCGCATTGATATGCATGAGCTCTGCCTGCCCTCCAAAAACACGATTGTAGTACGTCAAACTGCCATCTTCCGTCATCTTCCAAAAGCATCTGCACACTTCCACCACTCCTGTCGTCTTCTGCCATTTCCGTCATCTTCCACTGCTTCCAATATCAATCTGCCGCCTTCCGACATGTTCTGGCCCATCATCCACAGCAGAAAGTCTAGATTCCGCAACCCACCATTTCTGTACACGCATCATAGATCCTGCGCCGCCACTTAGTATTGCTTTGAGCTGCCACAGTCATCTAGCTGAATGCAGACACCTTCTATTTAAGTTCTTCATTTCCATATTTGTCACAGTGCGATTGTGCTCCTTTTGACTTAATAAGTCACATTTCTCTTTACTATATATCCCATGTAGTATTTAGAACAAAAATAATAGAGAATCACCCAGTTACAGATAAGTGCCCTTATCTGCGTTGATTTACCTAGATTTACGGGCGCTGAGCCTTGCCGAGGGCGCCCTGATGGTAACTGTCGAATGAGGGGCGCTGGAGCTGCCGAGGACAACCTGGAAAGGGCTGGAAATGTCAGGGGAAAACCCTGGCTACCAGTAGATATTGTCTCTGTAGTATTTAAAATGCATTAAACTATGTAAAAACCCGAAATATGGGCATGAGAACCCAATGGTGAGGAATACAAGTGGTTGGTTACTCTAAAAACCAAAGCTTGCACTCTAGGGACAAGGGATAGAATAGGAGGCACTGCGTGGCCGCCGGCCGCGCGAAGCTCTGATGGGGTGTCAATCACTGGGTGTCGGGAATTGACAGGTCATGTAAATCAAGTGCAATTTGAACCAGATCAGCTCCATAAATCTACGTAAATCTACTAGATTTACCATAAATCTACTAGATTTACCGTAAATCAAGAGAGTTAAGTACTTAACACTAACTTAACACGCCAAACCAACACTTAACTGCCACTTTTCAACATTTTCCCTAGTGAACTGCAGGTTCCTGGGTTCAGGAGCCCACAGCACCTCCAAGTAATGTAGAGTTAATGTATTCAAAACTATCTACATGGTAATATACAATGGGGACACGGAAATTGTGACACGAATGGTGGAGGCGTGCCTAGAAAGGCACGCGAGCAGGAGGCGCCCGACATGTCCCCACCCGGTGGAGTCACGTGACTACTACGCGGAGTTAGTGGAGTGCTGGGCTGCCGAGTTTAGATTTACAGTCACGTGCAGAATTTCCGCATTTGGACACATACCCAGTAAATCTGCGGAACTAAGTAGAAATATTGTCCGCTTCTGCTCTCATTCAGCTATTGCTCCTGTCCTGCTTCTGCTTCCATTCCGCTATCATTCCACTCTTGCTATCGCTCTCATATGTGCCACTGTTGGGCACTCCAAACTGCTATTGTCCACTTCCGCTCCATTCCGATGAGCGCTTAAACGCGCCAGTTGTTCTGCTTCTGTTTCTGCGATGCGCTAGCATGTGCGACACATTCTTTGTCTATATTTACGTACCCTAACCTCACTTGTGACCCCGTTTGTCATCCATAGTTCTCGAAGATCCCGTTCTCACACCTACAGAGCCATTCAGACCATTCCATGACCTCACACTGGTCATTGTGTGTATTCCATGCACAGCGGACAGTTGGCATCATTAGCATGTTTGTTGACGAGATGCACGATACATGCATTGCAGCAATGTGATTTGCAAACATATACAAATGTACATCAGAATATAAAGCTCGCTCCCCTTGCGTTTATCCCTTCCTCAACTGTAGATTATTATTATTTGTATATTATTTAATTTAATATTAATTATTTATAATATAATGGATTACAAAAATGGTTCGTAACCAATAACCGCTGCTGATAACTGAGCAAGGCTGGTTAGTCATGGTTCGGTCCAGTTTTTTTGAGTTCTGGAACTCAGGCTAACTGGTCTCGGTCCCAGTTAGGGTTGCTAGATACTGAGTTCTTATCTCTTCCCCACCTAATCCAGTTGGACTCTGGCGGACTCCAGTGGACTGTAGTCCTGCTCAGTCCACCTCATAAAAAAATATTTACATCTTAATACACATGTTTTGTCATTTATTTGGTCTGGGCAAATTTTCAATTTTTTCATAGTCCAGTGGAGTCCAGTTCAGTCCAGTGGACTTCCCAGTCTGGTGGACTCCACTGGACTGGGCAAACTGGACTGTGGTCTAGTTAAGTCCAGTATCCTATTTTGACAAGGAAATTTTAGCAGAAGTCCAATTCAGTCTGGTGGACTCCACCAGACTCCGCTGGACTCATTGCAAGTTTAGCACAAATTTGGTGGAGTCTTATCCAGTCCACTGGACTCCAACTGGACTATGTGTTACGAAACGGGTTCAGGACGGGTGAGGGTTGTGGAAGGAGCACGGGAAAAGAGCGGAAGCGGATCGGAAGAGCTTCGGAGCGGACGGGAAGCAGAAGGACTTGGCTTCAACTCGTGCGTTGCGCCTTCGTGCACACAGGTGTCCTATTTCGGAAAAGCCGATCGGACAGAAAAGGAAACAGGGGGAACCGAAGTC
>Ga0307508_10007296_pt1 | contig 10297 bp, 7 predicted proteins | sample 9_EM_MG_FD_203089 | JGI IMG/M metagenome (GOLD analysis project Ga0307508, IMG submission 203089) | Populus trichocarpa ectomycorrhiza microbial communities from riparian zone in the Pacific Northwest, United States - 9_EM | ecosystem: Host-associated > Plants > Roots > Unclassified | place...
CGGCCGAGGCCCCCGCGGCCCCGGCGCCCGCGCCCGCCCCCGCGGCTCCCGCCGCGCCGGTGCGCCCGGAGCCCGAGCCCGGGCTGAACGGGCACACCGGGACCGCCCGCCCGCTGGCCAAGCCGCCGGTCCGCAAGCTCGCCAAGGACCTCGGCATCGACCTGGCGACGATCACCCCGTCCGGGCCGGGCGGGGTCATCACCCGCGAGGACGTCCACGCGGCCGTGGAAGCCCCCGCGGCGGCCCCGGAGCCCGCCGCCGCGGCCGCCGCCCCGGTCACGGGCGCGCGGGACGCGCGGGAGCGCCGGGTGCCCGTCAAGGGCGTACGGAAGGCCACCGCGCAGGCGATGGTGGACAGCGCCTTCACGGCCCCGCATGTGACGGAGTTCGTGACCGTCGACGTCACCCGCACCATGAAGCTGGTCGCCGACCTCAAGCAGGACCCGGAGCTGGCCGGGCTGCGGGTGAACCCGCTGCTCCTGGTCGCCAAGGCGCTGCTGGTGGCCATCAAGCGCAACCCGGACGTCAACGCCTCCTGGGACGAGGACAGCCAGGAGATCGTCTACAAGGACTACGTCAACCTGGGCATCGCCGCCGCCACCCCGCGCGGTCTGATCGTCCCCAACATCAAGGACGCGGACGCCAAGACGCTCCCCCGGCTGGCCGAGGCCCTGGGTGACCTGGTGGCCACCGCCCGCGACGGCAAGACCAGCCCGGCGGCCATGACCGGCGGCACGGTGACCATCACCAACGTCGGCGTCTTCGGCATCGACACCGGCACCCCGATCCTCAACCGCGGGGAGTCGGCGATCCTCGCCTTCGGCGCGGTCAAGCTCCAGCCGTGGGTGCACAAGGGCGAGGTCAAGCCGCGCCAGGTGACGACCCTCGCGCTCTCCTTCGACCACCGCCTGGTCGACGGCGAGCTGGGCTCCAAGGTGCTCGCGGACGTCGCGGCCATCCTCGAACGCCCCAAGCGTCTGATCACCTGGGGTTAACCCAGAAGTACCCCCCGTCCGCGATGCGGACGGGGGGTACGCAGGCATACGTGTTGTATCTATGCTGTGCGCATCATGAGTCCCACCGATACGGTCACCAAGCCGCCGCCCGCCGCCGAACGCGTCTACACCCATGTCAAACAAGCCGTCCTGGAGCGCCGCTACGAGGGCGGCACGCTGCTGAGCGAGGGCGAGCTGGCCGAGGCCGTCGGGGTCTCCCGTACGCCGGTCCGTGAGGCCCTGCTGCGGCTGGAGGCCGAGGGGCTGCTGAAGCTCTACCCCAAGAAGGGCGCGCTGGTGCTGCCGGTCTCCGCCCAGGAGATCGCGGACGTGGTGGAGACCCGGCTGCTGGTCGAGCAGCACGCGGTGGCCAAGGCGGTACCGGCCGGGCCGCAGCTGCTGGCGCGGCTGGAGGAGCTCATGGAGGAGCAGAAGAGGCACGCGGCGACCGGTGACCTGGGCGCGTTCGCGGTCGCGGACCGCTGCTTCCACGCGGAGATCGTCCGGGCGGGCGGGAACACGATCCTGGCCCATCTGTACGACCAGCTGCGCGACCGGCAGCTGCGGATGGGCGTGGCCACCATGCACGCCGAGCCCGACCGGATCGCCAAGAACATCGCCGAGCACACCGAGATCCTGGAGGCGCTGCGCGCCGGGGACGCGGGCTCGGCGGCCGGGCTCGTCCAGCGCCACATCAGCTGGGTGAACACGCTCGCCCGGGGGGACGTGCGATGACCACGCCCCGATTGCCCGGGGACCCGCCCGGGGGACGGCGTGCCGTCGCCATCTGGGGTCTGGGTGTCGCCGTCTACTTCGTCGCCATCGTCTTCCGCACCAGCCTCGGCGTGGCCGGGATCGACGCCGCCGAGCGCTTCCACATCAACGCCTCGGCGCTGTCCACCTTCTCCGTGCTCCAGGTGCTGGTCTACGCGGGCATGCAGATACCGGTCGGGCTGATGGTCGACCGGCTCGGCACCCGCAAGGTGCTGGCGCTGGGGATCGTGCTGTTCACCGCCGGGCAATTCGGCTTCGCGCTGTCCCACTCGTACGCCATGGCGCTGGCCTCCCGGGCGGTGCTCGGCTGCGGTGACGCGATGACGTTCATCAGCGTGCTGCGGCTCGGCTCCCGCTGGTTCCCGGCCCGCCGGGTGCCGCTGGTCGGGCAGTTCGCCGGGCTGATCGGGATGGCCGGCAACCTGGTCTCCACGCTGGTGATCGCCCAGATCCTGCACAGCGTCGGCTGGACCCAGACCTTCGCGGGCAGCGCGGTCGCCGGGGTGGTCATCCTCGTCCTGGTGCTGCTCTTCCTCAAGGACCACCCGGAGGGGCACGAACCGCCGCCCGTCGACCGGACGGCCCGGGGCTTCGTACGCCAGCAGCTCATGGACGCCTGGCGCGAGCCCGGCACCCGGCTGGGCATGTGGACGCACTTCACCACCCAGTTCCCCGCCATGGTCTTCCTGCTGCTGTGGGGGATGCCGTTCCTGGTGGAGGCGCAGGGGCTGTCCCGCGGAGCCGCCGGTGAGCTGCTGACGGTGGTGGTGCTGTCCAACATCGTGATCGGCCTGGTCTACGGGCAGGTCATCGCCCGCCACCACGCCGCCCGCGGCCCGCTGGCCTTCGGCACGGTCGGCGCGACCGCGCTGGTGTGGGGCACCGTGCTGTTCTGGCCCGGCGACCACGCACCGCTGTGGATGCTGGCCGTCATGTGCGTGGTGCTCGGCAGCTGCGGCCCCGCGTCGATGATCGGCTTCGACTTCGCCCGCCCCGCCAACCCGCCCGAGCGGACCGGGACCGCCTCCGGCATCGTCAACATGGGCGGATTCACGGCCTCGATGAGTACTCTGCTCGCCATCGGCGTACTCCTGGACATGACCGGTCAGGACTACCGCATCGCCTTCGCCGTGGTGTTCGTGCTGGAGGCCATCGGCATCTCCCAGATGCTGCGGCTGCGCGGCCGCGCGCACCGCCGGGAGCGCGAGCGCGTGGTCGCGAGCCGCGTCGAGGCGGTGCACGTACCGGCGTGAAGGCCCGTCAGGGGGTCACGGGGCTTACGGGGCTTACGGGGTGATCGCGAAGTGGGCCACGATGGCGTCGGCCAGCTGCTGGTCCCCTTCGACCTTCACCCGCTCGGCGACCGCCTCCGGCCGCACCCGGCCGCACGCGAGCCGTACGTACGTCTCCCAGTCCAGGGAGAGCGTGAGGGTCGGGCCCAGCGACACACTGCCGTCGATCGTGGCCCGGCCCTCCGCGTCCACCCGCACGGTGCGCATGAACTCCATCGGGCCGTGCACATCGAAGACCACCGCCGACTGGGGCGCCGCGCCCGCGTCCTTGGCGACGACCCTCGGCAGCGCCGACAGCAGCACGTCCCGGCTGAGGTACGCGCCCGGCGAGTCCAGGTTGCCCGGCTGGTTCAGCGCCCGCCGCAGATCCTGCTCGTGCACCCACACATCGAACGCCCGCCGGGTCAGCACCTCCTCCAGGGACAGCTCGCTGCCGCCGGGCCAGCGCACCACGGTGTCCGGCGCGCGCTTCTCGTTGCGCAGCTGACGGGACCGCCGGATGACGGTGTACTCCAGCTCGGAGGTCATCTCGGGCGCCGTATGGCAGCGCCGCACGTCGACCTGGACTTCCATGTACCGCGACATCTCGCTGGTGACGTGGTACAGGTCGCGCGGCAGCGTATGGATCGGGCGCGGATCGCCGAGCAGCTCGCAGTCGAGGCCGATCACATGCGAGACGACGTCACGGACCGACCATCCCGGGCATTCGGTGGCGCGGTTCCATTCGCGCTCCGCGAGTGGATTCACCAACTCCGATATCGCGTCGATGGAATGCGTCCAGGCGTCGATGGAGGTCTGAAGGCTGGGATGGACGGTCACGGGACCCCTCGGGCGGTTGGTACGCGGGTTGGGTGCAGGTGTGTGGCTTCAAGTTACGCTGCCCACGCGCGCGAGGGCAGTGCTTCGAGTCCGATCGTAGGCCCGGAACGGCCGCTTGCCGCGTGCGCGCCGCGGCCGTTCGCGGACCCCTGAGCACCGGACCGGGACGGACCGGGGCGAGCCGGTCGAACCGGCCCGCGGGAATGCGTTTCCCCCAGCTGATGTTGGATGGGGATATGGCTCCACGTGCACGCGTCCGCGCCCCCGAGCTGACCGGCCGGGGCGGCTGGCTCAACACCGGCGGGAAAGACCTCTCCCTCGCGGATCTGCGAGGCCGCGTCGTCATCCTCGACTTCTGGACGTTCTGCTGTGTGAACTGTCTGCACGTCCTGGACGAGCTGCGCGAACTGGAGGAGAGACACCGCGACACCGTCGTGATCGTCGGGGTGCACTCGCCGAAGTTCGTCCACGAGGCCGACCACAGGGCCGTCGTGGACGCCGTCGAGCGCTACGAGGTGCACCACCCGGTCCTGGACGACCCGGAGCTGGCCACCTGGAAGCAGTACGCGGTACGGGCCTGGCCCACCCTCGTCGTCATCGACCCCGAGGGGTACGTGGTCGCCCAGCACGCGGGCGAGGGCCACGCCCACGCCATCGAGACCCTGGTCGGGCAGCTGGAGACGGAGCACGCCGCCAAGGGCACGCTGCGCCGCGGCGACGGCCCGTATGTACCGCCGGAGCCCGTTCCCACCGAGCTGCGCTTCCCCGGCAAGGCGCTGCTGCTGCCCGGCGGCACCTTCCTGGTCTCCGACACCACCCGCCACCAGCTGGTCGAGCTGGCCGCCGACGGCGAGAGTGTGCTGCGGCGGATCGGCGCGGGCGAGCGCGGATTCGCCGACGGCCCGGCCGACCGGGCCCGGTTCAGCGAACCGCAGGGGCTCGCCGCGCTGCCCGACGGCACGGTGGCGGTCGCCGACACCGTCAACCACGCGCTGCGCCGCTACGACCCCGCGACCGGCGAGACCACCACGCTCGCCGGGACCGGCCGCCAGTGGTGGCAGGGCTCGCCCGCCGAGGGCCCCGCCCGCGAGGTCGACCTGTCCTCCCCCTGGGACCTGGCCTGGTTCGCCGACCGCCTGTGGATCGCCATGGCGGGCGTGCACCAGCTGTGGACGTACGACCTTCAGGGCCGGACCGTCGCGGCCGCCGCCGGGACCACCAACGAGGGGCTGGTGGACGGGCCCGCCGACCAGGCGTGGTTCTCCCAGCCGTCCGGGCTCGCCGCGGCCGGCGACCGGCTGTGGATCGCCGACTCCGAGAGCTCCGCGGTGCGCTGGGTCGAGCGGGACGGCGACGGCTTCGCGGTCCGCACCGCCGTCGGCACCGGGCTCTTCGACTTCGGCCACCGGGACGGCGCCGCCGAGCAGGCCCTGCTCCAGCATCCGCTGGGCGTCACCGCGCTGCCCGACGGCTCGGTCGCCGTCGCCGACACCTACAACCACGCGCTGCGCCGCTACGACCCGGCCACCGGCGAGGTCTCCACGCTCGCCACGGATCTGCGCGAGCCGTCCGGCGCGGTCCTGGTCGACCAGGACATCGTGGTGGTGGAGTCCGCCCGGCACCGGCTGACCCGGCTGCGGCTGCCCGAGGAGGCCGTACGCGTCGAGGCGGTGGCCCACCGCACCCAGCGCGCGGCCACCGACATCGCCCCGGGCACGCTCCGGCTGGACGTGGTCTTCCAGGCGCCCGCGGGCCAGAAGCTGGACACCCGCTACGGGCCCTCCACCCGGCTGCTGGTCAGCTCGACCCCGCCCGGGCTGCTGGCGGGCGGCGAGGGTGCGGGCACGGACCTGCGCCGGGACCTGGCCCTGGCCGAGGGGGTGACCGAGGGCGTGCTGCACGTCTCGGCGATGGCCGCGTCCTGCGACGACACGGAGTCCGATAGCGGCTCCGCCGCGGGGTCCAACGAGTACCCGGCCTGCCATGTGCACCAGCAGGACTGGGGTGTTCCGGTCCGGGTCACCGAGGGCGGCGCGGCGCGGCTGCCGCTGGTGCTGGCCGGGCTGGACGAGGAGTCCTGACGCGCGGACGGTCAGTCGGGGCAGTTGGGGAGCGTCGTGTACTGCACCTGGTCATGATCGATCCGGATGGCCGGAATCCACATCCGCTCGCCGTCTCTTAAGACGCGGAACCACATGCTGCTGTGGCCGCCCGCCTCGTCGGTGACGGTGACGCCGTTGGCGATGCGGCAGTCGGCGCGCAGCACGTCGCCGTGGTAGGCCCGGTCCGTGATGTTGGCGGGGCGGTAGGCCATGTACGGGTCCTCGGCCAGGCCCAGGGCGCAGGTGCGGACGCGCTCGCTCCGGCAGTCCTTCTCGGCGTTGAAGACGGTGATCCGGGCGTTGCCCAGGGGCGGGGGCTCGTCGTCGTCGGACGACCGGAGGGCGAGGACGCCGGCCGTGGTCCCGGCGAGGACGGCGACCGTGCCGACCGCCGCGAGCATGAGCCGCAGCCGCCGCCGGGGCGGCTGGTCCCGCGTGTCCTCGGGAGGTGTGCCCTCCGGAGGCGGGGCGACGGGCTCGCCGCCGGGTTCCACCACCGGTCCGGTACCGGCCTCGGCGGCGGCCTCGTTGGCCCGGTGGAGCAGCTTCACCAGCTCGGGCAGCCGGTCCTCGGCGGTGAACGAGAGCTTGCCCCACTGGACCAGGAGCCGTTCGTCGGGGAGGCTCTGACCGCGCAGATAGCGGGAGAGCGAGGAGCGGCTCGCGGGCAGGCGCCCCTCCAGTTCCTTGAGGCTCAGGCCCAGTTCGCCGTGCATGTGGCGCAGTGCGGTCACGAATTCCCGCACCGGGCCGGACAGTTCCTCGGGAAGCGGGGCGAGCGGCTTGCGCCGTGGGTTCTCGGAATGATGCGGATGCGCTGGCACGCTTCCCATTGGAGCATGTGGATCATGAACATGACGAGCGACACGTCCACACCCCCGAGGTGGACGTGCCGCTCGTTACCGGAACCGGATCGCTTGCGGACCGGCCGGTGAATTACCGCATCAGTCCGTGAACTTCAGCGGTCGGTAGGGCTTGTACTCGCTGCCCGGCGCCAGGCCGTAGGTGCGGGTCGCGTGGTCCGTACCGAAGTCGCCGCGCTGCTCGTACGAGGTGTACGAGGTGTGGGCGTCGTTGTTCCACTTCTCGAACATCACCACGTGACGGGTGTTGTTGTCGCCGGCGGCGTCGATCAGCAGATCCCCCGGCTTGAGGTCGTTCACGGCGACCGGCTTGGTGATGCCGGAGCCGGTGAGACCCACGGTGTTGGTGCCGGGCGTCGGCAGGCCCAGCGCCATGGAGACGTAGCCCGAGCAGTCCTGGCGGTAGCCGTCCTTCCAGATCTTGGCCTGGCTGTACGGGACCCGGCCGCCGCCGTTGGCCGTGAGCCAGGTGGAGGCACGCTGCAGCGCCTCGGCGCGGGTGCCGCCGGGCTGGGGCGGCTTCGGCGGCTGCGGACCGCCGTTCTGCACGGGGACGCCGGGCAGCGAGTCCTCGGGGATGTCCACCGCGAGGACGCTCAGGAAGCCGGTGACCGGCCCGGTGATGTGCGCCATGTACGTCGAGCAGGTGCTGCCCTCGCACGCCTTCTTGCCGGTGTTGACCTGGTAGTCGGCGGTGATGCGGTCCTGACCCGCCACCTCCTTGTTGATCATCCCGACGGAGGGGCTGCCGGTGTCGGCGCTCTGGTGGACGACCCAGCGCGTGCCCCAGGTGGGGAAGTCGGCGGCGGCCGCCGCCTTCGTGCCGAACTCCCCGCTGGTCGTCTTCAGCTTGAGGGCGGCGCCCCCGCCCTTCGCCGCCCCCGTGTCGCGGCTCATGGCGTTCTTGTCGGCCGCCCGGGCGTTGCCCGCCTTCTCCGCCTTCGCGTCATGGCCTCCGGTGCCCCCGTCGCCCGAGCAGCCCACGAGTCCGGCGGCGCCGATGCCCGCCGCGGCGATCGTGGGGAGCACCTTGCGCCAGATGGTCCGGCGCCGGGCTGTTGTGGTGGAGTGCGTCATGTGTGAATCCCCCTGTGCGGTCGAGGCCGCCGGGCCGATCCCCCGCGGCGACGGGAAACACTCTCGGCCGCAGGACAGGGGAGTTCGGGGGAGCTTTCGTCCCATGGGACGTCCCATCCCGTCACACCCCTTCGACCTGCGGGGACATGCCCGGGGAGGGCCCGGTGCGGGACATCGGCGGCGGCGCCGCGGGACATGACGGGACAGCGGACGGCCCCCGCCGGGGCGGGGGCCGTCGGGGACACGCAGCCGGGGGGAGTCGGCTACGGGTCCGTCTATGGGAACTCGTGGGGTGCTGACTACCAGGTGAGCGCGTCGGAGGCGGTGTTCTGCCAGTAGGTCACCTGGGCGGTGTTGTCGACGTACACCGAGCCGCCGGGCAGGTCCAGGGTCGTCTCGGCGTCAAGCCCCTCCAGGGACACCCCGAGCTTGGACATCTTGGCGCCGCCCGCGTCCGGGTCGTCCCCGCGGGAGGTGGTGATACCCGCGTAGGCGGACTCGCCGGGGGCCAGCGTGATGACGGACTGCGGTGTGGTCTCCCCGGCGGCCGGGGTGGCGGCCTGCGCGTCGTCGAAGCGGAGGATCGGGAAGCTGGGGACCTCGCAGTCCACTCCGGCCCGGTTGGTGAACTTCAGCAGCAGGTGGTTGATGGGCCGCTTGACGGAGTCGACGGTCACCGTGGCCTTGTTGACGTCGCAGGTGCCGATTTCCCGCTCGGCGTCCGCCCCGGAGCCGCCGCCGTTCTGCTGGGCCGCGCCGCCGTTCTGCTGGGAGGCGCTTCCGGCCTGCTCGGCGGCGTCCTTCGTGCCGCCGGTGCCGCCGGTGCCGCCGCCCTCCGAACCGCCGTTCCCGCCGCTCTCCGAACCGCCGGTGCCGCCGGTGCCGCTCTCGCCCCGGGCCCCGGCGTCCGCGCCGCCCTGGCTCGCCGGGGCGGTGGCCGCCGAGTCGGCCTTGCCGGAGCTCTTGGCCCCCGTGCCGTCGTTGTCGCCGCACGCGGTGAGCGTCAGGCCCGCGGCGACGACCGTCAGACCGGCCGCGACGGAGCGGATGGTGCGGGCGTGGCGGGCGAGGAAGGTGGCGTGCGACATGGTGGGTTCCCCCCGGGGGTGAGGTTCGGCTGCTGTCCCGTGCTTTCCGGTACGACAATCAGCTTGTCCGGGGCCGCTGGCGTTCGGCTGCCGTGTGGCTGCCGAACGCTAACGCCTCACTAACGCCCCGTTTAATACCTCACTCAACCCCCGCTGTTCAGGACGGACCGGCTCCCTCCGGCGGCCCGCCCGAGCCCTCGCCGGACGTCCCGGCGCCGCGTCCGCCGTCGCCCTGGGCGAAGAGTTTCACCAGGTCACTCATGACGTAGCGGTTGGTGGCCTCCTCGTCCAGCAGATGCATCTCGGCGAGCCGCTCCAGGGAGTCCTGGATCAGATCGGGGTCCGCCCCGGACAGCGCCGCCGCCTCCGCGGTGTTGACCTCCCGGGCGAAACCCGCGCCGAGCGCCCGCAGCAGCTGGGCGTCGTCCGCGGAGAGCCGGGCCACCGAGCTGCGCAGCGCGGCCGCCACTCCGGCGTCCTCCGCCGACAGCAGGGCCAGCCGCCGCCGTTCGTCGCGCAGCGCCGTGGCCAGCCGGGCCAGCCGCCACCGCGGCCGGGCCACCAGCTGGGCGGAGGCGGCGCGCAGCGCGAGCGGCAGCCCGTCGCACAGCGTCACCAGCTCCTGTGCGGCGGCCGGGTCCTCGGCGACCCGGTCGGGGCCGAGCAGCGCGCCGATCAGGGCTGCTCCGTCCTCGGGGCCGAGCGCGTGCAGCCGCACCGGGCGGGCGGAGTCGGTGGCGATCAGCCCGTCCAGCCGGGACCGGCTGGTGACCAGCGTGGCGCAGTGCGGGCCGCCGGGCAGCAGCGGACGCACCTGGGCCGAGCTGCTCGCGTTGTCCAGCACCACCAGCAGCCGCCGCTGGGCCATCAGCGAGCGGTAGAGCGCCCCCGCGGCCTGCTCCGAGGGCGGTATCTGGTCGGCCGGGGTGCCCATGGCGAGCAGGAACTCGCGCAGTACGGCGGCCGGTTCCGCCTCCTCCCCGCCGCTGAAGCCGCGCAGATCGGCGAAGAGCCGCCCGTCGGGGAAGGCGGCGGCGTAGGCATGGCCCCAGTACACGGCCAGGCCCGTCTTGCCGACCCCGGCGGCCCCGGTGACGAGGGCGATGCCGCCCTCGGCGGGGAGCCCGGCGGGAGCGCCGCCGTACGGCCGGTCCTGTCCGGCGCCGGGCAGCGCCAGCCGGGTCAGCTCGGCCAGTTCCGCGTCCCTGCCCAGGAACCCGGCGGGCGGCCGGGGCAGCAGCTCCGGCGCGGGGCCGGGCGCGGGGGCGCCGGAGGCCGCGGCGGGCG
>Ga0307508_10007297_pt1 | contig 10296 bp, 9 predicted proteins | sample 9_EM_MG_FD_203089 | JGI IMG/M metagenome (GOLD analysis project Ga0307508, IMG submission 203089) | Populus trichocarpa ectomycorrhiza microbial communities from riparian zone in the Pacific Northwest, United States - 9_EM | ecosystem: Host-associated > Plants > Roots > Unclassified | place...
AAAAAGTCAAATCCCCTTTAAATGGATGCTAACGATTTCACTGGACGGTGAAAATAATTACTGGGTAGAAAAATTCCCTCGAAAGCAAAATAAATATTTTCGTGTTACTTAAGTTTAGAGAGAGAGGGGGGGGGGGGTAAAATAGTTTAGAGAAAGAAAGCGAGTCTCGTAAAAGGAGCAGAGGAATAATAATGACAGCAAACCATAAAAACCAAATGAGAGAGAGAAAAAAAAGCCTAATAATTAAGCTCTGAAAGTGATATATATATATATATACATATATAAAAAAAGCAGAGAGAGAGAGAGAGGAAAAAAAAAAGAAAACGAAAAGAGCTTCTTGACCCCTCAAAAATCCTCTTCTTTAAGAAATCAAGACAAGCAAGTCAGAGATAGAAAGAAAGAAAGATTAAAATGAACTGATTTATTGAGAAGCCAAGAAAATGGAAAGCACAGCACCACAAGCAGAAGAGCTCCTAAAAAAAATCCAACAACTTGAAGCGGGACACCATCATCTTCAACAACAAATGTCAAAGCTCAAGCTTTCCTCTACTACTACCGATCCAAAACCAACCCAACAAAGGTCCCATTCTATATCTCCACAAAGGTCTGGTCCCAGGAATCGGGTTGCTGGGGGGCCAACCGGGTCGAGTTTTGAGGCTGCTTGGAAGAAGGGTTCTGCTTCATTTAGACATTCATCGCCTTTACAGAGAGAAAGTAGAAGTTTGAATAGTAATAATGCTAGCGATGGTCACAGTAATGGTGGTGGAGAAGGAGGAGATGGTAATAGAGGAGGACCTTCTTCTGTGAAGTTTACTGATAAACAATATTTGAATATATTGCAGTCCGTGGGACAGTCTGTTCATATTTTTGATCATTCAGGTCGTATTATTTACTGGTAAGTTTGCTATGTTTCTTAAAGATTTCTTTCTTCTTTTGCATTTTCGTTTCACATCTTTGTCATTTGGGGCTGTTGTTTGTGTGTATGGTGTGTTTCTTTTGGTTTGAACTTTGGGTGTTGTTGTAACTGTAGATATGTTGGTGGTTGACTATGGAAATTGTGATTCCGATTTCTGAATTTCATTGGTATTAGATGATAATCCCTTTTAATCTGAGTTGTAATATAAATTTTGTGCTTTTGAACGAGTTTCGCGTGATTATTTTTTTGCTGGGTTTTTCTAGTTTATGCGGAAATTGAAGGCATTGATTTATGGGGTTTAGGTGTATTGTTATGATTGTGCAGGAACCGAACAGCCGAGAACCTTTATGGTTATTCAGCTGCAGAAGCTCTTGGTCAGGATGCTATTGAGCTGCTAATTGATTCTCGGGATTATGCAGTGGCAAATGGTATTGTTCAACGAGTTAGTATGGGGGAGAAATGGACAGGGAAGTTTCCGGTTAAGAATAAAATGGCGGAGAGGTTTACAGTTGTTGCTACTAATACTCCTTTATACGATGATGATGGTGCTTTGGTTGGGATTATTTGCGTGTCGAGTGATTCACGACCTTTTCAAGAAGTGGGGGTTGCATTGTTGGATTCGAGGAACTTGGAAGCAGAGTCAAGCAATAGTTCGCCCAGGAATATCGTCATGAGCAAACTTGGTCTTGATTCTCAACAGCCCTTGCAAGCAGCAGTAGCGTCAAAAATATCAAATTTGGTCAGTCTATTAGTTTTTTTTGTGTTCTTATGTATTTAACTATACAGCGTTGCCTGTCTTGATTGTTATAATCACCAAAACAGGCATCCAAGGTGAGCAACAAAGTCAAGTCCAAAATCCGGCCGGGAGAGAACAGCATGGATCGTGAAGGAGGGAGTGGGGACAGTCACTATTCTGACCATGGGTACTCAGATGCAGCTCTATCTGACCATCGGGAGGATGCAAATTCTAGTGGAGCTAGTACGCCAAGAGGAGATGTACATCCATCTCCTTTTGGTGTATTTTCCCATCTTGACGACAGGTCACCAGCACAATCATGCAGAGAATCTGGTGATGAGAGCGAAGGAAAGCCTGCAATTCACAAGATCTTTACCTCAAAGGCAGAAGCATGGATTGGTAAGAAAGGGCTGTCATGGCCCTGGAAAGGGAATGAAAAGGAAGGCTCAGAAGCAAGGACTACACGTTTTGGGTGGCCTTGGTTGCAAAATGATCAAGAGAGTGAAACATTTCATCAGAGAAGTCCCTCTTCCGGTGCAAAATCTGAAAGCCATGTCAGTGAAAGTAATCGGCCTGCCAATAATGAGGCCTCTGGGTCCTGGTCTTCTTCAATTAATGTTAACAGCACAAGCAGTGCCAGTAGTTGTGGAAGTACCAGCAGTACTGTGAATAAGGTGGACCCGGACACTGATTGCTTGGATTATGAAATATTATGGGAAGACTTGACTATTGGAGAGCAAATTGGGCAAGGTAGTTATCTTTAAATTGAAAAGTGTGCTTCTAGAGTATCGACTCTAAAATGTCCTTTGGTTGAGCTACTCTTCTGTATTTAATCTTTCCTGAACTTGAAATTTTTTGCATCCTCATTGAATGTCTAGTGACAAATAACAGTGATCTGTCATAATGCTTCTTTAGCTTTTATCTTTAAGCTGAGATGTTTTGCTTGACTACACTTCATTTGCATTCTCACTTTACCACTTTTACTTTATATTCCTGCAGGTTCTTGTGGAACTGTATATCATGCCCTGTGGTACGGATCAGTATGTTCTCTTGCTCTTTTCCTTTGAAACATCTTTATTCTCAATGACGTGTAATCACAAGATGTATATGAATTCAGATACTTGAGATAAGATACAGCATTGTGCCTGCCATCTATCCTAATCTAAAGCTTTCATTTCTGTTCATTATGGATAATATGAACAGAAGCAAACTCAAGTTAAAATTGCCTAGTCTGAACTTTGTAAGCATATATGTCTATGACATTGATATGTCTTACATAAACCACATAAATGGGATGTTATGTGCCTTTAGTGTATACATGACTCTGCTTTCTTATTCTTACAGAATATAAGATGCTGCCTTGTGAGCTAGGATCTCTATGAAGCTTTAATTGTGTTTCGCATTGAGTGGAATGAGGAAAAGAAGCAAAATGAACTTTGTGGTGATGATATTTTATTTATCCTTGGTTGAGCAAAACTCATTTTGTTTCAGGATGTTGCTGTCAAAGTATTCTCCAAGCAAGAGTATTCAGATGATGTTATACTTGCATTTAAACAAGAGGTGGGATTCCAGTTATCTCAACAGAATCATAGTTACAGTTTCTTGCCATTTAAATGCATGTCAAATTGGGATGTTTCTAGTATGTTTCCAAGCATCTTGCTATGCATGCTCCATTTTAACCAATTCCATTTCCTTCTTCTTTTTTTACCTGCTACAAACTGGTCCGTGTGTACATGATTTCCATTGTCTTAAAATTGCCAACGACCTTGCAATCATTGTCATATTAACTTTTTTATTAAAGGTCGTTTCTTTAGAAGATCTTATTGTCTGCAATGAATATCAATGCTTGGGTTGGTGTAGACAAGTGACACCATTTAACTGAAGGCTTTGAAGTCTGTAAATATGTAAATTAAGATAATAAGAATCAAAATGCTGGTCAACTGGACTATACTAGCCTTAGTTGGAGACATATGAGCAATACGAGATTTTCTTAGTGGATTTGCTTAAAGCTGTATTATGGTTACTGGTATTGTCAAATCTTGATTTCAACTAGTTTAACAATGCTATGCTAGGTCTTGCCTGAAGGATCGGGTGATTTTGGGATTCAGATTTGGGAATATATCATATCTTGCATTGTTATATAATGAAGGATGCTCCCCTTCCCTGTTTTAATATAACATCAATGCCCCTTTTCTTTTCATTCATGAAGGTATCTCTCATGAAGAGACTCCGGCATCCGAATGTTTTGCTCTTCATGGGTGCTGTGACTTCACCTCAGCGTCTCTGCATTGTTACAGAGTTCCTCCCACGGTAATTTTGAACTCCATCTCAACAACTATGAATGATGAGCTTTCAGTTTTATTACTTTTCAGTGTGCCAACTAAAAAATGGCACATAATTTTTGTAGGGTGTCATATGATTGAAATTAACTTGTAAATTCCTGAAACAGAAGATAATGTACTTTTCAGTAACTGTTCTATTTCCCGTTGATGCAGTGGAAGTTTGTTTCGCTTACTGCAGAGGAACACAACCAAACTAGATTGGAGACGGCGTGCTCATATGGCATTGGATATAGTGAGTGGTGAATTTTTTATGAATATACTTCCTGGTAGGAATTATTGCTTGTTGTAGTGCTAAAACTCTTGGGCCTGTAAGGAATGCTGAAGGTTGACGATGTCTCTGAATTGTTCCTTCTATGATCCCACCTCGTTGGGACCAAAATGGTGCAATGACTGTCTTGTTTTCTTGTTGAGGATCTCTATGGTTTTTTCATTTGTTTGGGGTTCTTGAGGTGTTCTGATTGATTTTTAATAATGAAGTGTATCTCATCCTTTATTTTATTGTTTGAATCCTCTACAGGCTCGAGGTATGAACTATCTTCATCATTACAACCCGCCTATCATTCATCGTGATCTGAAGTCTTCAAATCTCTTAGTTGACAAGAACTGGACTGTAAAGGTTTGTCATTAATTATAAGTATTTTCTCATGCAATTTGTTTGGTTTTCTATTTAACTTCAGGTTGAGACATCTTGGATATCTTCTTCTTCTTTTTTCCATTGAGGTGAAAATATAATTATATTTGACCAGGTTGGAGATTTTGGTTTATCACGTCTAAAGCATGAAACTTATTTGACAACAAAGACCGGGAAGGGAACGGTACTACAACTTTTGTTACTTATCTTATCAAAATAGTCATTCTGTAATTGTTATGATTAGGCTGCTTAAAAATTTAAGGTCAAATTCTCACTCTACTACCTTTATTTTGTCGTTGTAGCCTCAATGGATGGCACCCGAAGTTCTCCGTAATGAACCCTCCGATGAAAAGTATGTTATACCCTTTGGGCTGGGAAAACACTAAACTTTGAAACTTCTGATTGAAGTGTATTCTGGAACCACCCTAAGCTTGAAATTGATTTCTTTTCTGCTGTTTGGTTTCCTTTAGGTCTGATGTATACAGCTATGGAGTGATACTCTGGGAGCTTGCCACTGAGAAGATTCCTTGGGATAATCTCAACTCAATGCAGGTATAGTTCTCACTTGAAAATTTCTGAGGATATTTCTCTTAGGAAAGCAAAGACTAAACTGTTGTGTATGCTAATATACAGTCGTTGAGTGCTTGAACAGTAGAATACATTGCTGCCAGCACCTGCTCTGGATGTTCAGGCAGAGCCTTTTCAAATTTTCAATTTGGCAAATAATAAATAATGCTAACATAGCACTGCACATACGAACTATAGTTTGTTTTGTGTACTTGCAGGTGATTGGAGCTGTAGGGTTCATGAACCAACAGCTCGAGATTCCAAAAGATGTGGATCCACAGTGGGCTTCTATAATTGGAAGTTGCTGGCACAGGTGCTTATTTTCTTCCACTTGATTCTAAAAGAAGGGCTTTAAGAGTTAAGCAAATTTACCCTTGCTGAAGGTGCTTCTATGGTTGGTTAGGGTGGTTATTAGACTTCCACGACTTTAAATTAATCGACATACAAATGCTCAACGATTTCTGGTTATAAAATAATGAGGGTTCAAAGTTTTGATCCTAGTTGGCGACTCTTAATTCTTTTTTCTTTCTATTTTCATATTTTGGCCCACAGTCTTATGTTTGTCCTGTATCATCATGAATGTATTATCTTTTTGGAACTACACATCAGCATAAATGTAGATGCATGAATTAATACCCTGGGTAGAGCTAAATGGAGGATGCATGTAACCAACACCAAGTGGTCAAACTAGGATTTAATGGGTTGGCTAGTAGATGTGTATGAAATGCTTATGATTATAAAGTTATGATGGTTGTCATGTTTGACTTTGGCTGTGGAGATTTTTCAGTTATTGTTGGAAGTTATCTGATGTTGTCTTGTGGATTTCATTTTGATGGTGAATATATTATAGAATAATTATGTTTGGTCGTAGGTATTGATTAAGACGTAGTTATTCTGGAAAGTGAAATCATTTGTCTTGCCACCCTTTTTTACAGTTCTCAATTATCTATATTCCCAATTTTCAAAACTTTCTAATGGTTGAATTCATAACTTTGTCTAAACCAGTGATCCACAGTGCCGTCCAACTTTCCAGGAATTGCTGGAAAAGCTCAGAGATCTTCAGAGACAATATGCCATTCAATTCCAGGCAGCCCGTTCCGCAGCTGGAGATAACACACAGAAGGAACTGTAGGTCAGATATATGCTTGTCTCATTAGCATGGCCGCAGATTGGAATGACTTTGCTTTCCAAAAGGCTCGTGTCTACCCCCAAGTGCTGGTGAAGAGAATGTTTACTAGGATAGCCCACGGATTGCCACTAAAGCCATGTGGTATTGGCATGGAAAAGCTCGCCCCAGATAGACTAAGAAAAGGAAGGGAAGAGGAGAGGGTAGTTGACATCATTGTGAGCTGCCTTATTTTTTATGGTGATTGGGTGGGTTGGATGTTTGTTTATTTACTAACATGGTTAAAATCTTCGACATCCGTCAGTAGTGCCGTGTGATTGGAATTGTGTTGGTTGGATTCATGCAAACCCATTAGTGATTTCAATGTGAGAGATGTTTAGGACCACTTAGAAAGTTGTCGGAAAACACAGTTTTCAATTGATCAAATAAGAGTGAGATCAGATAACTGTCTTTCCTCGGTAATATTTCTCTACATGCTTGTTTAAACGTGATGAATTTTGTTGCCCTAATTTTTGCATTTCTATCTCTCCCATTCGGGCAATTCTAGAAGTAAGCACTCAGCTTGCATGAATTAATCCAAGGTTTCTTTTTATCTTTTTTATTTTTTTATATAAGATGGTGTGATCTAAGTTGGCGTATACCCTTTGATGCTCTTCTAGTTGAGGTTCGGTTATACAGTTTGACTTGTGTTTGAGGAGAGACAGACGGAAAAAAAAAAGTTATCATCAAGGGAAGCGAACCGTCTTATTTGCAATGATAAAATGGGGGAGCAAAGCCAGTTAAAAATACAAAAGATGCTTTGCCCCAATTGCAGCAACACTACAAACACGCTTTGCCAAGCCTCCGATGGTAAAAATCGTTTACTGAGATGGTAGGTTACTTGATGAGTTTCAGTGCGTCTAAAAATGCTTTTTCAAGATGCTTTTAACTGGTTTTGATATTTTTATATTAAAACCATGCATTTTCAATTTAAATCATCTTCAGCGTTACCGAACACATGTGATGAGCAATAGTTCTTCCTCGAAGTTCCCATGTATGGTGGATTACTGATCACAGGAATTGAAAAAAATGTTAGGCAAGGATATAAATCTATATAGTTGGGAATCGCTGATTTCCTGGATACAGTTTTTGAAAAGCATAGCAAGCATGTTTACAGAGACCATCAACTCCAAACATTTTATGCAAATGGAAAGGAAAAAAAGAAAAATTAACTTCCACATTGGCATTCGAAAAGAATTCTTCATGTAGCTCGTTCTCAGAAAATTTTAAACCCCCGGCGTTCCCAATGTGTTTCTAGTGAAGAAGATGTCGAATAGCAGCAACAGCATCGCCTTTGTGCTCTCGTAAGGTTCTCTCTGCTACCTTCTTGTCCAACTGGTGTCGACATCAAAGAAAAATGCTATAAGCCACTGGCAGATGCAAATTGAAATCCGTTAATGCAAATGGAAAAATACTAGGAAAGTAACCTCTAATTCATTTGCAATTATGTCAACATCAGCTGCGTTGATCTTCACAGCAGCCAGTTCTTTCTCCCTGTCAAGCAGAACAAGAATAATGTTTAGTTGAAAAGAAAAGGACATTCAATAGGTAACAGCCCAAGAAAAATGAAGATATACAAAAAGATGGAAATAAATTTCCAAGAAAATAGCTATGCTGCAGTGCCTACTGCTTTACATACGAAATATTGCATGATTGAACTTCTGAGCAAGGCACAGAATTCTGCGATCGAGAGATCTGAAATACCAGCTCAGAGGGAGAAAAAAGACTCACATCTATGTGTAAACGAAATGACTAAAAAGAATAAATAAAAGTTGTTGAACAAATGCTATGTGGAAGTATTTATCCTATACAGGAACTCAAAACACATATATATTGGATACTGATATGTTCAATGTAATACACAAACCAGTACATCACAGGATGGTCTCCGATGTCATCAAACTATGATGAACCCATTGAAGTTTCAGTCTTTCAAGACAAAGTCTTCTAAATATTTGCTAAGAAATACCCGTTAAAGATTGACATAACTAAGAGTTCTCTTCCCCCCTATCCTTTTGATTACTCTGTAACTCTCATTTAAACTTCAAAACAAAGCATTAACACATCGTATCCACCTGAATAAAATTAAACCAGGGCTGAACAGCATTAAGAAACCCGATCCGGCTAAAATAATCTGTTTGTATTATTATGTAAATATCATAAATCATGTCACGTTCAGTAAAACATATCCATTTGTGGTGACCAAGTCCAGAACATTTGATTTAATAATAAATAAAGAACAAGCTACTGCTCTAAATTATTTAGCCAAACCCCCTCCCCCGAATAAAATGAAAGTTAGCTTCAAATTACTACAGAAAATTCTCAGTCGATCAAGAAAAGAAATAATCCACGTACAGGCAAAGTCTCCTAATAAGACCATCGACTATTAAATGCTCTAATAATCAAGATATTAAGTCTACAGTTACAGTCAAATAAAATCGGGTACCTCAATCTCATAGCATTGGCATCAGCTTCAGCAGAAGAAGCAATGGAAGCCATAGCTTCCTGAACACGGGTAGAATCAAGTTGGCGATCTTCAACACGGTCAGTGAGTTTATCAAGTGCTTTGCTTTGTTGCTGTAAATCTTTCGAATCGACTACTCTATCTATTCCTCCTTCGTCCCCACCTTCCATTTTTTCAATTTTCAAGCTTTTGCTTTCTTCTACTTAATTTTTTTAGCTACTAAAACCCTAGATTGCCTCACCCCAGGACTGTTTGTTTTTCTATTCTCGAGTAGGGAGGAGGTTAAAGTTAGGAAAGGACTAAAGTAGCCCTCACCTGACCCGACCACCTTCCAGCCCCGCAATTTGGTGTTTTTTAAAAGAGATTTTTTTTTAATATATTAAAATGATATTTTTTAAAAAAATCTTAATTTTACTTTTTACATCAACTTATTAAAGTCATAAAAATATATCAATTTAATATTTTTAAATTAATTATATTTTTAAAATACATTAAAAAAACAAAAAACCCACCGCACTCCTTCAATATTCTATCAATTGGAGGCTATGGAATATGAAGTTGTTTTTTTTTATTATTATTTTTGTTCGTGACGAGCATGCTTGGACCATCATTCACGTCTTGAGGATTAAGATTTTTTATTTGTTGATAATAATAATATTAGTAGTATTAGTAATAAATAAATAAAAAGTTATGTTATAGGACTAGACATTATTATTTTGTAAAAAGATAATATTTAGGTGTCTTAAACATATTTTAAAGTAAAAATAAAATTTTATGACTTAGGTTATCATCATGATTAGTCAATTAAGATGTTTTTATTTTAACCATGTGATAAAAAAATAAACAATAATAATAATAATAAATTGACAAAAAAAAACAATTATCATAACTTGGAAAACAAACCTTTTTTCAATAGTGAAAAAATAATATAGTTTAATTTCTAGTCAATTAAAAATAGAATGATAGGATTGGGTAAGAAATAAACAAATGAGAGCTCGGGTAAACCAAGATTAGCATGATGGATATGTAATCTGTGTGATAAGAGTTGAGCCAGCCTAGGATCACCCGCTAAAACTGTGTTTTAGGTCATGAGGTCGAGATGACCTAATATAAAAGAAATCAAAGAAAACCAAAAATCTATTTTTTCAAAAAAAATATTGAACGATGAAATAAAAAAAAATAAAAAAAATATTAGCCCCGTTAACTTTTTAAAATCATGACGTGGGTTGTTGGATTGAGAGCACCATACATGGAAAAACCACAATTATCAATAAATAAAACGTTAAAAGATGAAATTAAAAAATAAATCACACAAAAAGATCAAGAACAAAGAAATAGTAACTAAAAGAATAAAGATAGAAATTGAAAAAAAAAAAAAAAGAGGGCAACTACAATTATTTTGTTGGAGGGTGACATTGAATGGAAAAATAATTATAACAAAATGATAAAAAAATCAAATGAATGAGGATAAAATT
>Ga0307508_10007299_pt1 | contig 10294 bp, 9 predicted proteins | sample 9_EM_MG_FD_203089 | JGI IMG/M metagenome (GOLD analysis project Ga0307508, IMG submission 203089) | Populus trichocarpa ectomycorrhiza microbial communities from riparian zone in the Pacific Northwest, United States - 9_EM | ecosystem: Host-associated > Plants > Roots > Unclassified | place...
AAGGCCGTCCTCACCGGACCGTCGTTTGTGGACAAGACCAACATCGACAAGATCCTGCCGTTCACCAAGAACAACACCCGCTAGCCGGCGTACGGACCGGGTGCCAACCTCGCACCCGGTCCGCAACGCCTAGCCGCGGCCGACGGGGGTCACTGCCGGCGGGTTGTCGTCGGTGAAGCTCGCGCTCACCAGCAGGCGGCTGCTCACCTGCTTTCCCTTGGCCGCCGGGGACCTGCCGGTGCCCAGGTCCCAGCTCTGTTCCGCGAGCGCCTGGCCGGTCGCCGGGTCGATGATCAGCCGGGTCTGGATCCAGTTCCCGCCGTCACCCTTGCGGGCAAACCCGACCGACATTCCGGTACGGCCGAGGTGGTCGATGGTCATGCCGAGCGAAACAACGCCCTTGACGTCGGCGAGCATCCGGTACGCGGCCGCACGCACCGCCACCGGCACCGGCAGGTCGAAGACGAGGTCCAGGCCGGCCTGGAACAGGGTGTGGTCGTCGGCCTCGAAGATCTCGTTCGTCTCGAGTCGATCGCCCAGCCACCGCTTCAGGGTCGCCGGGTCGGTGGGCAGCTTGGCCAGGGCGGCCACGGTCATCGGATGGCCGGCGAGCAGATACGGGTAGAAAGCCTTCTTCGCCGACCCGCGGGGCCGTGCCGGGGAGACGCGCACTTCGCCCGGCCCGGCCTCGATGACCAGCGAGCCCTGTCGCCACCGCGTGGGCGAACCGTCGGCCACCCAGGCAGCCTGGTCCGCGGCGGTCATCGGCGCCGCCCCGAGATCCTGCGTGACTGTCACGCCTTCGTCCTCTGTGGTCATCGCGTTCCACTGGGTCAGGCTCGCCCGCTGGACGACGTGGTACGGCCGTTCCGCCGGGCCGACCTGCACCGGCGCGCCGGAGTCCCGCTGGTGGCGGACCCAGTAGCGGCCGGTCGTCGCGGGATCGGAGGCGGTCCGTTCGACAAGAGCAGCTTCCTCGCACACCAGCGCGAGGGCCGCATCACGCCGCACTACCACCACTTCGACTTCGCCACCCGGGTGATCGGCGGCAGCTATCACCACCTGCTGTTCACCAACCGGCGACCGCTGAGCACTACCGCAAAGGAGTTGCTGGCGGCCCGGGACGTGGCCCTGGACGCGCTCGGCGACCTGCCGTCGACCGCCGAGTCCGGCCAGGTCCCTGAGTTCGCACGCTGCTGGCTATGAGCACGGCCGGCGACCGCCGGCGCGCCAACGGGGGAGAATTGTGACGTCCAGCGTCGAAACCTTTGATTCGACGGTGCCCGGGCACGCGCCCGGCGCCCGATCGAGGCACGCTTTCCGGCAGTACGCCGCAGAGGTGGCCGGGCAGATCCTCGGCGCCGCCGCGGTCACCGTCGGCGGCCAGGATGTGCACCCCACCGGCGTCCGGGTCCGATCGCACGCCGGTGACCGCGAGGTCGACCCGATCACCCCGGCCCGGCCCGCGGCCACACCCCTGCACGGCCAGATCGCCGCCCTCACCCGGATCACCATCCCGCAGGTGGACGGCGACCTTCGCCCGACCGCGAGCTGGCGGGCCGCGCGCGACGTACGCGGCGAGTGGTCGGTGCCGCCGCCGCCCCGCTCGGCGGACTTCACGTTCGGCTACCCGATCCCGCCCGCGGCCGGCCCGGTCACCGACACCGCCGGTCTCTTCGCCGCGGTGCTCGGGGTGCTGCTCGACGCCGTCGAGCTCGTCGTCGAGGCGCGCAGCCTGCCGGTGGACGGCGTTCGCGTCGGCGACCGGCACGTCCCGCTGCCCGCCGTCGACCCGGAGACGCACCCCGACCTCGGCGGCCGGCTCGAACTGCCCGGCGGCAAGCTCCAGCCGCTGCACACCGTCGCCGCCACCGAGCCGGCGATCGTCGCCGTGGCCCGGCACGGGCATCCTCGCCCCATTGCTCACCGTCGAGCCGGATCCGCTGCAGCTGCCGCTCGCCGGCGCGCCCGCGACCGGCGGCCTGACCGGCTTCGTCCTGCACGACCTCTCGCACTGGCTGATCGACTCGCAGTGCCACCCCTCGGAGATCTACGAGTATCTGGCCCGGGTCTGCAATGTCGCCTGCCAGTTCTGTTACCTGTTCGGCAACCCCGACGATCTCGCCGTCGCCCGCGGCAAGAAGGTCATCGCCGCCGATGAGATGGACACCCGCCTGCGCTACTTCGACCCGGTCGCCGGCCAGACGCTGTTCAAGTCGCAGTGGGAGATCAACGAGTTTCTCGTCGACCCCAAGCTGCCGCACGTGCTGCGCTCGCTGCGGGCGAGCAGCGACAAGGAGTTCTACTTCATCACCAACGGCAGCCCGCTGCTGCCGCGCGTCATCGACCTGCTCGACGAGGTCCGCCCGGTCACCCTCGTGATCTCCACCAACACCATCGACGCGCCGCTGCGGCAGCAGGTCATGAACGAGCGGCGCACCCAGACCGAAACCGCCCTGAGCTGCCTGGAGCAGCTCTCCGAGCGGAAGATCCCGTTCGGTCTCAGCTTCGTCGCCACCCCGGAATTCCCGGTCGAGCGGCTCGCCGAAGCCCTGGACAAGATCGAACCGATGCGGCCGGCGATCGTCCGGGTCAACCTGCCGGGCTTCACCCGGGCCCATCCGTACCAACTGCCCTTCGACATGGCGGAGTCCTGGGCGCGCTCGAGCCCCGGATCGCCGGCACGGTGCCCGGATCCCCGGCGGCCCGGGCCGGATTCCAACCGGGCGACGTAGTGGAGAAGATCGGCTTCTTCACCATCTCGTCGCGGGCCCAGATCCAGTCGCTGGTCATGACGCTGCGCCGGCCGGCGACGATCGTGGTCCGCCGCGGCGCCGCGCGGGTCGAGCTGACCCTGGATCCGGACGCCCCGACGGAGTATCCGTACACGGGCCATCTGATCGGCAAGTACGTCGTGCCCTTCGGCCTGGTCGTCGCGCCGTCGCTGAGCGGCGGCGACGCCCGGGTGATCGACGCCGCCATCGAGGCCACCGGGGCGCGCAGACCCTGGCTGCTCACCTCGCAGCTGATGCAGGTGCAGGCCCGCAGCTTCATCCGGCGCTGGCTCCCCCAGCGCGCCGACGACCTGCACTACACGATCGTCGCGAACGAGTATCTGGGTGGCAACATCCAGGTGCTCGACATGGCGACCGTCGGCGACCTGCACCGGGCGGTCCGGATGGACATGGAGCGGCTCGGCACCCGCCCCGATCTGATCCTGCTGCCCGGCACCGGCTTCAACCAGGAGGGCCGCGACATCGCCGGCCGGCATTGGGGAGACCTGGAACGCGCGCTGCGGGTCCCGGTCCGCCTGCTGGACGTCACCACCCAGTTCCTCTTTTGAGGCGAGGTTGAGCGCATGACCAGAACGGTGACCCTGATCCGCCCGCCGGTGGACGTCCTGCACAAGTTCTCCGAGCCGGTGGAATGCCTGGCCCTCGGCTACCTCGGCGCCGCCGTCCGGTCCGCCGGGCACGACGCCGTCCTGCTCGACGGGATGATGGGCGACTGGACGATCCAGGAGTCCGCCGACCGGATCCTGGCCACCGCGCCCGACATCGTCGGCATCACCGTGGTGCTCAACCACCTGCCGCCGCAGGTCGAGCAGATCTCCGCGCTGCTGCGCCAGGGCGGGTTCAGCGGACCGATCCTGGTCGGCGGGCACTCCGTGTCGTTCTTCCCGGAGCAGGTGCTGCGGGCGGCCGGCTCGGTCGACGCGGTCATCTGCGGCGAGGGCGAGCTGCCGATCCAGGACGTCGTCACGGCGCTGGACGCCGGCCGCCGCTGGCAGGACGCGCCCGGTGTCACCTATCGCGACGGGACCGCGATCCGCCGCAACGGTGTCCGTCGCCTCGACGACCTGGAACTGTTGGCACACCCGGCGCGCGACCTCACTGCCGAGATCATCGACAACGACGGCCTGGCCGCGATGTCGACCAGCCGCGGCTGCTACGCCCGGTGCAACTTCTGCAGCATCCCCCGCTTCTACGGGTTGGAACGCGGCGGCAAGGGCCTGGCCTCCGGCGACTGGCTCGGCCGCGACCCGGGCCAGCATGGCGGCCGAAGTGTTGCACCTGCACGAAGAGTTCGGCCTGGTGGAGCTGCTCATCGTCGACGACGAGTTCTTCGGCGGCAACCCCGCCGGGGTGGAGCGGGCGGTGCGCTTCGCCGACCTGCTGGCCGCCGCCGACTCACCGGTCGGCCTCGCGTTGTCGTTCCGGGCCGAGAACGCCGACCCGGCACTGCTCGCCCGGCTGTACGCGGGCGGCCTGCGACACTGTTTCATCGGCCTGGAGTCCGGTGTGGACAGTGACCTCAAGCTCTACGGCAAGGCGCACTCCGCCGATCAGAACCGGCGCGCCGTCGAGGTGGTGAAGGACCTCGGCATGTCGTTCCAGCCGGGCTTCATGATGTTCCACTACGACTCCACCATCGATCAGCTGCGCCGCAACATGGCCTTCCTGCGAGACATCGGCGAGTGCAAGCCGGTCACCGTGAACAGCTCGGTCGACCCCCATTTCGGTACGCCGCTGCTGCGCGTGATGCGCCGCGAGAACGTCGTCTCCGACCACGGCACCGCCATGACGATGCGGTACAAGAATCCCCGGGTCGCCGTCGCCAAGGAGATAGCGCACGAGGCCGCGGTCGGCTTCCAGGAGTTCATGAACGTCATCGCCGGCGTCCAGTCGGCGATCACCTACGAGTGCCGCCGCCCGGTGCCCGGCCGGCAGCCGGAGGTGCGCAGCGTCATCGACGCGTTCGAGAAGCGGGTGAACGAGACCTTCGTCCAGGTCGTGGACGAGGCTTTGGACGCGCTGGACGGAGCCACCGACCCGGCGGACGTCGCCGGGGCGGCCCGGGAACGGCTCACCGCGGTCCACCGCGAGCTGTCGGTGGGTCGCTCCCTGCTGATGCTCTTCCTGCAGCAACGCGAGGGCGGCGTGTCGTACCGGACCCAGCGGGACCTGATTGCGGCCCGGGTTGCCGCCTCCTGATCCGGCGCGGCCCTGGGCCGCCCGGGTGGTCCTCGGCACCTGGGGGATCAGCGGGGCGGTCAGCACCGCGGCGGGCCCGGCCGGCTACTCCGACGTGGACACCGCGACCACGGACGCCGTGCTCGACGCCGCCTGGTCCGCCGGGGTCCGCTGGCTGGACACGGCGGGCGCGTACGGAGCGGGCGAGGGCCTGCGCCGCGCCGCGGACTGGCAACGACGGCGCGGCCGGAACTGGCGGATCGTGGTCAAGCCGGGGCGGCCACTGGGAGCGCAGGGGCCCCGCAGCGAGCTGGGCCCCGCAGCGATCCGCGCGGAGCTCGCCGCCCAGCCCGTCGCCGAGCCCGCCGCCGTCCTGCTCAAAGACCCGTCCGAAGCGGCCTTCCGCGACGGCACCGTGCCGCGGCTGCTCGCCGATCTGCAAGCCGGCGGTCACCGGCTCGTCGGCGTGGCCACCCACCGCCTCGATCTGGTCCCCGCTCTCGGGCCGCCGCCGGGCGGCGCCGGGGTTCTCCAGCTGGAGTTCAACCTGCTGAACCGCGTCGTCGCACAGCCCGCGGCCCGGGCCGCGGCCGACGCGGGCTGGCAGGTGTGGGGCATGCAACCGCTGGCGTACGGGTTCCTCGGCGGCCGGCACGACGCCGCGACCGTCTTCGGCGCCGACGACTGGCGCTCGCGGATCCCGCCGGCCGCCCGCGCCGCGTTCCAGGCCGGCGCCCGCGGACTCCGGTCCTGGCTGCCGCCGCGGGCGGCGCGGCACCCGCCCGCCGAGACGGCGCTGGCCTGGTGCCTGGCCGCCCCGGAGCTGAGCCGGGTGGTGGTCGGCCCGCGATCGGTGGCCCAGCTGCGCTCGCTCGACGGCGCCTGGGAGCTGGCCACCGACCCGGAGTTCGCCGCCTTCGTGGCCGCCGCCGGCAAGAGCTCATGGGCTATATGAGTAGCCGAACGGCACGTGCGGGCGGTACGGAATCTCCAGCCGGGCAACGTCCTCGTCGGTAAGGGCCAGGTCCGCGGCGGCGAGGGCGTCGTCGAGGTGCTGGGGTTTGGTGACCCCGACGATGGGCGCGCTGACCGGCGACTTGCCCAGCAGCCAGGCCAGCGCGATCTGAGCGGGCGGCCGGACGTGGTCGGTGGCGACCGAGCGCAGCGCGTCCACGATGTCGAAATCGTTGTCGTCCGTCCCCCAGTCCTCGGCCTGCTCGGCGATCGCCCGGGGCGTGTGCCGGAGACCGCCGCGTTCGCGGTTGCCGGCGAGCAGCCCGCGGGCCAGCGGGCTGTACGGCAGGACGCCCACGCCTTGGTCGGCGCAAAACGGGATCATCTCCCGCTCCTCCTCGCGGTAGACGAGGTTGTAGCGGGTCTGCATCGACACGAAGCGGGTCCAGCCGCCCGCCTGCGCGGTGTACTGGGCCTTCGCGAACTGCCACGCGTACATCAGGAACGCACCGAGGTAGCGCACCTTGCCGGCCTTCACCACGTCATGCAGCGCCGCCAAGGTCTCCTCAATCGGTGTCTCGGCGTCCCACCGGTGGATCTGGTACAGGTCGATGTGGTCGGTCCGGCCGCGGCGGCAGATCGCGGGCCGAGCCGGTGAACGACAGCCGCGTCAGGCGAGCAGCACCTCGGCGGTCAGGGCGGCCGCGGTGGCGTCGGTCCGCACGTCCCGGACCACGCCGGCCGCCCGGACGTCCCGGCTGACCAGCTCGAACGCGGCCACCTCCGGGCCCGTGCCACGCACGGTCAGCCGGGCCACCTCGGCGCGCATCGACTGCTTGGCCTCGGACTTCGACTTGCGCACCAGGCCCAGCACCGTGCTGGCCAGGGTGAGCAGCGTCGCCGGCGCGCCCTCGGTGTCCAGCGCCGCGGCGACCTCGGCCCGGGCCGGCCACTGGGCCCGGTGCACCGAGCCCTTGCGCCACCACGACCAGGCTTCCTCGGTCACGAACGGCATCATCGGCGCGAACAGGCGCAGCAGCGTCTCGAGGGCGAGTGCCAGCGCGGCGTGGGCGGACCGCACCGCCGGCTCCTGGACGTCGCCGTACGCCCGTTCCTTCACCAGCTCGAGGTAGTCGTCGCAGAACGTCCAGAAGAACTGCTCGCTGCGTTCGAGCGCCCGGGTGTAGTCGTAGGCGTCGAAGCTCGCGGTGGCGTCGTCGACGACCGCCGCCAGCTCGGCCAGCATGGCCCGGTCGAGCGGCTCGGTGACGGCGGCGGGGTCGGCGCTCGCGAGGTGGTCCGCGCCGAAGCGCAGCACGAACTTCGTCGCGTTGAGGATCTTGATCGCGAGCCGCCGGCCGACCTTCATCTGGCCGGTGTCGAAGGCCGTGTCCGTGCCCGGCCGGCCGCTGACCGCCCAGTACCGGACCGCGTCCGAGCCGTACTCCTCGAGCAGCGACATCGGCGTGACGGTGTTGCCCTTGGACTTCGACATCTTCTTGCGGTCCGGGTCGAGGATCCAGCCGGACAGCAGCGCGGTGTGCCACGGCAGGCTGTCGAACTCCTGGTGGGCGCGCAGCACCGTGGAGAACAGCCAGGTGCGGATGATCTCGTGGGCCTGCGGGCGCAGGTCCATCGGGAAGACCCGGGCGAACAGATCGTCGTCCAGGCCCCACTTCCCGGCGATCTCCGGGGTCAGCGACGAGGTGGCCCAGGTGTCCATGATGTCCGGGTCGGCCATGAAGCCGCCGGGCTGGTTGCGCTGCTCGGCCGTGTATCCGGCGGGGGTGTCGCTGCTGGGGTCGACCGGCAGCGCCGCCTCGTCGGGCGTGATCGGCGCCGAGTAGTCCGGCTCGCCGGCCTCGTCCAGCGCGTACCAGACCGGGATCGGCACGCCGAAGAAGCGCTGGCGGCTGATGATCCAGTCGCCGGCGAGACCCTCGACCCAGTTCTCGTACCGGCTCCGCATGAACCCCGGCGACCAGGTCATCTGCCGGCCGCGCGCGATCAGCGCCGAGCGCAGAGCGGCGTCGCGGCCGCCGTTGCGGATGTACCACTGGCGGGTGGTGACGATCTCGAGCGGCTTGTCGCCCTTCTCGTAGAACTTCACCTGCTGGGTGGTCGCTCGCGGCTCACCGGCCAGGGCACCGGCCACGGCCAGCAGCTCGACCATCTTCTCCTTCGCGGAGAACGGCGTCTTGCCGGCCAGCTCGGCGTACGCGGCGACGGCCTCCGCGCTCTCCACGCCCGCGGGCGGTTGCGGCAGCAGCCGGCCGTCCCGGCCCATCACCGGCCGGGTGGTCAGGTCCAGCTCGCGCCACCAGATCACGTCGGTGAGGTCGCCGAAGGTGCAGATCATCGCGATCCCGGAGCCCTTGTCCGGCTGGGCGAGCGGATGCGCCTTGATCGGCACCTGCACACCGAACACCGGCGTCACCGCGACCGATCCGAACAGGTGCTGGTAGCGCTCGTCGTCGGGGTGGGCCACCAGCGCGACGCAGGCCGGCAGCAGCTCGGGCCGGGTGGTCTCGATGTGCACCTGGTCGCCGCCCGGGACGCCGAACGCGATCCGGTAGTAGGCGCCCTGCCGCTCGCGGTCCTCGAGCTCGGCCTGCGCCACGGCGGTGCGGAACGAGACGTCCCACAGCGTCGGGGCATCGGCGAGATACGCCTCGCCGCGGGCGAGATTACGCAGGAAAGCCCGCTGCGAGATGGCGCGGCTGGTGTCGTCGATGGTGGTGTAGCCCAGCGACCAGTCGACCGACAGGCCCAAATGCCGCCAGAGGTTTTCGTACGCCTGCTCGTCCACCTCGGTCAGCTTCTGGCAGAGCTCGACGAAGTTGCGCCGGGAGATCGCCACCGGCCGGCTCGGCGGAGTCGCGGGCGGGGCGTACTCCGGGTCGTACGGCAACGAGGGGTCGCATTGCACACCGTAGTAGTTCTGCACGCGGCGCTCGGTCGGCAGCCCGTTGTCGTCCCACCCCATCGGGTAGAACACTTCCTTGCCGATCATCCGCTGGTAGCGCGCGACGGCGTCGGCATGGGTGTACGAAAAGACGTGCCCCACGTGCAGCGAGCCACTCACCGTCGGTGGTGGAGTGTCGATCGAGAAGATCTGCTCCCGCGTCTTCGACCTGTCGAAGCGGTAGGTCCCCTCCCCGGCCCATACCTCTACCCACCGCCGCTCGACGCCGTCGAGAGTCGGTTTGTCAGGCACTGAGAACTGCGCGGAGGCGATGTCGGTCACCCGGAAACTTTATAGCAGCGCTCAGCGCGCGAGCCGCAGGGTGAAGGTCGAGCCCGCACCGAGGGTGCTGGTCACCGACGCCGTGCCGCCGTGCGCCTCGGCGAGCTTGCGCACGATCGACAGGCCCAGGCCGCTGCCGCCGGTCTGCCGGCTGCGCGACTTCTCGGCGCGCCAGAACCGTTCGAACACCAGCGGTACCTGCTCGGGCGCGAGGCCGGCGCCGGTGTCGGTGACGTCGATGACCGCCTGCGGGCCGTCCGTGCGGGCACCGATCGTGATCCGGCCGCCGGCCGGGGTGTGCCGGATCGCGTTGGTGACCAGGTTGCCGACCGCCTGGCGCAGCCGGATCGGGTCCGCCGTCAGCGTCAGCCCGGGACCGGCGAGCAGCACGAGGGTCACCCCGGCGCGCTCCGCCGACGCCTTGTGCGCGGCGGCCACCTGAGCGAGCAGATCCGGCAGGTCCACGGGCTGCGGGTGCAGATGCAACTCCCCCGCGTCGGCCGCGGAGAGATCCTGCAGGTCGTCGATGACGTGCTGGAGCAGCAGCGCCTCCTCCAGCAGCGAGGACATCAGCTCCCGGTCGAGCGGCACGACACCGTCCTCGGCCGCTTCCAGCCAGCCGCGGATGTTCGTCACCGGCGTACGCATCTCGTGCGCGATGTCCCCGACCATCGCCCGCCGCAGCTGCTCCACCTGCTGGCGCCGCTCGGACATGTCGTTGAACGCGACCGCGAGCCGGGCGATCTCGTCGCGGCCGGGGACCCGCACCCGGGCCGTGCCGTCACCGTCGCGCATCCGAGCGGCCGCCGCGGTCAGCGCCCGCAGCGGCCGCACCAGCCGCAGGCCGACCAGGACCGTCACACCGATCGCCAGCAGCAGGACCAGGCCGGTGACCCCGGCGATCCGGGCGCGGTTGGCCGGCGACAGATCGAATCCGGTCGGCGCGGGCGCGCCCGGAGTCGTCACGAAGAGTTGCGCCGCGGGCGCGACGAAGCCGGTGAGCTGCTCGCGGCGAGCGCCGGCCAGGCAGTCGGCGACCACGCTACTGCGCTGCTGCCCGGTCCGGGCGGACTCCGGCCGCGCCCAGGTCCAGGTCCAGTCCAGGCCGACCGCGACGGCC
>Ga0307508_10007300_pt1 | contig 10293 bp, 10 predicted proteins | sample 9_EM_MG_FD_203089 | JGI IMG/M metagenome (GOLD analysis project Ga0307508, IMG submission 203089) | Populus trichocarpa ectomycorrhiza microbial communities from riparian zone in the Pacific Northwest, United States - 9_EM | ecosystem: Host-associated > Plants > Roots > Unclassified | place...
ACGGACGCTGCCGGAGAGCCGGATCACATCTTCGGCGGTGTAGGTGCGCTCGATCCCCCGCCAGCGGGGATCGGCGGCCCAGCGCTCCGCGAGTTCCCCGGCCGCCTGCGTCCTCGACTCTGCCATGACCTTCACCGTCTCCTCGGTTGTCCGATCTGCCAATCTCCCGGTCGTCACGAAGGGGAGTGGCACTGCGTGTCCCGACCTGTCTCGACCTGTCTCGATCCGTCGGGATCTGGGATGCGGCCCGCCGTCCTGTTGCCGGGCGGAGCTGAGCAATGCTGCCGTGCAGGCGAGCGCAGTCGCCGGGATCTCCGACGTCAGGGCATGAATCGCGCCCGGTTCTGTGCGCCTGCTGCCGAAGGTCCGGCGGGCCGCACTGGAACTCTGGCACTGGCACTCAGTGCCATCAACCGTGGATGGCTGCCAATTCCTGCGAATCTTCACCATGTCTTCTGCCAAGTTTGCGAAGGGTGCGGAAGCTCCTTCTTCGCCTACGCTGACGGTCGTCCGTCCCTGGAGACGCGAGGAGTGCGGTGAGCAAGACCTACGCGGGTGCACGGCTGCGGCGGCTGCGCGAGGAACGCCGGATGAGCCAGGCGGAACTGGCCCGTTCGCTGGGGATCTCGCCCAGCTACCTGAACCAGATGGAGCACGACTCGCGGCCGCTGACCGTGCCGGTCCTGCTGAGGCTCACCGAGACCTTCGGCGTCGACCCGACCTTCTTCTCGGAGCGCGACACCACCCGGCTGGTGGCCGATCTGCGGGAGTCGCTGGCGGGCGAGATCGCCGGGGCCCGGGTGTCACCCTCCGACCTCGCGGACCTCGCCGCCCGCATGCCCGCGGTCGCCCAGGTCCTGCTCGACCTGGGCCGCCGCAACCAGCTCCTGGCCGAACGGCTCGCCGGCGCGGCCGACGGCAGGGACACCGACCAGGGGGCGCCCCACTCCCCGCACGAGGAGATCCGCGACTTCTTCTACCGCCGCCAGAACTACCTCCACGACACCGACCTCGGCGCCGAGCACCTCGCCGAGCAGATCGGAATCCGCCCGGGCGAGGTCGTGCGAGCCCTCGGTGCGCGCCTCACCGACCGGCACGGCGTCCGGCTCGCTGCCGAGACCGGCGACCGCCTGCACCACTACGACGAGGCAACCCGCACCCTGCACCTGTCAGGCCGACTCCGCCCCGGACAGCGCGCGTTCCGCCTGGCCACCCAGATCGCCCTGCTCGAACAGGGCGAGGACCTCGACCGCCAGGCCGCCGAGGACTTCCCGGCCGGCTCACCCACCCACGCCCTGGCCCGCATCGGCATCGCCCACTACTTCGCCGCGGCACTGATCCTGCCGTACACCGCCTTCCACACGGCGGCCGAGGAGGTCCGCTACGACATCGAACGCCTCACCGACCGCTACGGCCTCGGCCACGAGACCGTCTGTCACCGCCTGAGCACCCTTCAGCGCCCCCGACTGCGCGGCGTCCCGTTCTCCTTCGTCCGCGTAGACCGCGCGGGCAACCTGTCCAAACGGCAGTCCGCGACCGGCTTCCACTTCTCCAGAGCGGGCGGCACCTGCCCGCTCTGGAACGTCTACGAGGCGTTCGCCGCGCCCGGCCGCATCCACGTCCAGATCGCCGAAATGCCCGACGGGCAGCGCTACTTGTGGACCGCCCGGGCTGTCACCCGGCACCGCGGCGGCTGGGGCGAACCCGGCAAGACCTTCGCCATCGGCCTGGGCTGCGAGATCCGCCACGCCCACCGCCTCGTCTACTCCGACGGCCTCGACCTCACCAACGCCTCCGGCGCCACCCCCATCGGCATGGGCTGCCGCGTCTGCGAACGCCTCGACTGCCCGCAGCGCGCGGTGCCGCCACTGGGCCGCCCACTGCGGATCGACCCCAACAGCAGCGCGTTCGTGCCGTATCCGGTGGCCGACAGGGAGCGGCCGTGAGGGAGCAACCCGCGTCTGCGTCGACCAGGACAGGTGACCGGCCGGTGCCCGAACAAGCTCAAGCAGTGCTGCGGCCCGGCACGCGAAGCGACACTCGCCTTCGCCCACCGGGCCGCACTTCACCTCGGCACGATCCTCGCCGGATCCTCATCCGGACCTGTAGCCGACCAAACGGACAGACGTCAGGCGACGATGCCGCTGTCCGTGACGACGATCTTCTTGGCCGGCGTGCCCGAGCGGCTGCCGAGCGCCTCGACCGCCTTGACCACGTCCTCGCCCTCGACGACCTCGCCGAAGACGACGTGCTTGCCGTCCAGCCAAGGCGTCACCACGGTGGTGATGAAGAACTGGGAACCGTTGGTGCCCGGGCCCGCGTTGGCCATGCTCAGCAGGAACGGCTTGTCGTGCTTGAGCTGGAAGTTCTCGTCCGCGAACTTCTCACCGTAGATGCTCTTGCCGCCGGTGCCGTTGCCGTTGGTGAAGTCACCGCCCTGCAGCATGAACTCCGGGATGACCCGGTGGAAGGGCGCACCCTTGTAGCCGAAGCCGTGCTGACCGGTCGCCAGCTCGCGGAAGTTGCGTGCGGTCTTGGGCACTACGTCGTCGTACAGCCGGAAGACGATGCGGCCGAGGTCATCGCCGTTGGCCGAAATCTGGAAAAACACGTTCTCACTCATGACCACGATTCTCCACATCAGGCGGGGCCACGTCGAACAGGCCGGGCGCGGAGGTTTCCGACCACCCGGTGTCAGCCATCGATGCGCAGCGCTTGCAGCTGTTCGTCGAGCGGTCCCAGGCCGACATCGCGGCGCCGTTCGTCGACGCTCTGCGGATGACGGATGGGATACGGGCGCAGAGTCGTGGGGTTGATCCGCGTTCCGTAGTACTGCGGCTGGCCCAGGTCGACGGCGCACTGGTCGGCGATGTAGGCGAGGTGGATGGCGGGAGTGCAGCCGTCCGCGGTGGCCTGGGCGATCAGGTCGCGGCACCTGAGCCGGAAACCGAGATCGGGGGCGTGCAGCAGGATCATCACCGCTGCGGTCGACGCGGGCGATCCGACCAGGTCGGCGTTGGGCCAGCCGTAGCGGCGGACGATCGACGTGAGGGCCTCGGCGTTGTCCCGGTGGCACTGGAGGATGCGGCGTTCGCGCTCCGGCGTGGGATGTGCTCCTGTCTGCCGCATCAACTCCTTGTCCTGGTCCGCCCTGCGCAACAGCTCGGTGGCCAGTGCCGAAACCGGCGGCGGGGGTGGGGATGTCACCGTGGCTGCCGGATGCCGCACGGCGGCACTGTGCGCCAGGCCGTTTCCGCCGCTGTCCACGTGCCCTGCCGTGCCCTTCACGGTGCCGCTCCCGGCCGTCCGATCGTGAACCACACCTTTTTCCCCGGGGTCCCGGGCTCGGGTGGCGCCGTCCCCCAGCTGTCGGCGAGGGCGGCCACGATGGCCAGTCCGCGTCCCGACTCGGCCGCCTCGTCCACCGTCCGCGGCCGCGGCAGCACGGGCGAACGGTCGGCCACGATCACGCGAAGTACCCGCTCGGTGCACTCAATGGCGACGGTGACGGTGTCGCCGGGGCCACGGCTCGCGTGTCTGACGGCGTTGGCGAAGAGTTCACCGGTCGCCGTGGCCGCGTCGTCCAGTTGCTCGGGATGCGGCAGCAGATCGACCAGGCGCCGGGTGACAGCGCGCCGTACCGCAGCGGAGAAGGAGGGATCGGCGGGGAAGGTGGAGTGCAGGAGTTCGTCCACAGTGGCCCTGGCGAGGCGGGCTCGACCGGCCGGTACATGGGCGATCGCTCCGTCCCCGTCGTGCGCCGGTGAAAGAGACGGCGCCTGGCGCTGCGCTCTGGATGCCGTCATCGAACCTCCTTGGTATGCAGCCCGGTTGTGGGGTGGCTGCACCAGCAGGAAACGCCGTGGGTCCGGCTTCGCGGCAGCGCCGAGTGAGGCGTGTGTCCGACCCGTCGGAACATCAGTTCCGTTGATGCCGACGGCAGTTGGGCACCGCATGAGCGCACTGTGCGACATGTCACAGGATCACTATGGCTGCAGGCAAACTCAGCTCGCAACCTTCGTTCCGATAATTTCAGAACTATCGGCATCGTTCTGTCGGAGTCGTCGCAGGCGTGGCACACTGCACGCTGTAACGGCCGTTCAGGAGGTTGGACGTGAGCGATAACCGCTCGGGCGGCAGCGCGCCGACCGTCCTGCGGATCGTTCTCGGCAAACGCCTGCGGACCCTGCGCGAGCAGGCCGGGGTGTCGTTCGAGGACGCGGCGCGGGCCATCGAGGTGACCCCGCTGACGGTCCGCCGGATCGAGAAGGCCGAGGTCGGGCTGCGGATCCCGTACGTGAAGGAACTGCTGCACACCTACGGGGTCCCGGCGACGGAGATCGACGACTTCCTGGCCCTGGCCAGGGAGGCCAACCAGCCCGGGTGGTGGTACAAGTACCGCGACGTGCTGCCCGAGTGGTTCAGCGCCTACGTGAGTCTGGAGAGCGAAGCCAGCGTCATCCGTCTCTACGAACCCCACTACGTCCCCGGCCTGTTGCAGACCCACGGCTACGCCACCGCACTCATGCACGTCGGCTTCCCGAACGAGTCGAAGGAGGACATCGGCCGCCGGGTGTCCCTGCGCCTCAGGCGCCAGGACCTCCTCGCCAAGCCGGACGCCCCGGCCGTCTGGGCCATCCTGGACGAGACGGTGCTGCGCCGGCCCGTCGGCGGGGCCGAGGTGATGCGGGCGCAGATCGACCAGCTGATCGAGGTCCTGGCGATGCCGAAGGTCCGGATCCAGATCATGCCCGTCGCCGTGGGAGCCCACCCCGGTGCCTTCGGCCCCTTCCACCACTTCCGCTTCGGATTCTCCGAACTGCCCGACGTCGTCTACACCGAGAACCTCACCGGCGCGGTCTACGTCGACCGGCCGGAGGACGTCGTCACCTATCTCGAAGTACTGGACCGGATGTCCGTTCAGGCGGAGTCGGTTGCACGAACCAGGGACATCCTGGGTGAACTGCGTAAGGAGTTGTGATCCATGGGATCCAAGGGACCTGTCCACAGCGGTATGCCGGCCGTCGACCTGGGAGCCGAGGGCTGGCACAAGCCCTGGAGCGGCACCAACGGCGGCAGCTGCGTCGAAGCGAAGCGACTGCCCGACGGCAGCGTCGCCTTCCGCCAGTCCAGGGACCCCGACGGGCCCGCACTCGTCTACTCCCGCGACGAGATGGTCTCGTTCCTGGAGGGGGCCAAGGCCGGCCAGGCGGACTTCCTCGTCGCCTGAGCCTTCACACAACCCGCGTGACGGGTCCCGTCGCGCGGGGTCGCCGTCAACGCGGGCCCGGGTCCTTTCGGGTTGTGAACTCGGGCCCCACACGCAGAAGTTGTCGCTAGGTTAGTTGCAGACCCCGTGACGCACGGCAGGAGAATCTCCATGGCAGACAGCCAGTCGACCTCCGACCAGGACGCGCTGTCCAAGATCGACACCACGGTGCCGCACTCGGCTCGCATCTGGAACTACTGGATGGGCGGAAAGGACAACTACGAGGTCGACCGGGTCGCAGGCGACGCCTACCGTGAGGTCGCGCCCAACATCGAGACCATGGCCCGTGCCTCCCGCCAGTACCTGATCCGCGCCGTGACCCTGGTGGCGGGCGAACTCGGCATCCGCCAGTTCCTCGACATCGGCACCGGCCTGCCGACCTACGACAACACCCACCAGGTCGCCCAGCGCGTCGCACCCGAATCGCGCATCGTCTACGTCGACAACGACCCCCTGGTGCTGCGCCATGCCCAGGCCCTGCTCACCAGCGCCCCCGAAGGCGTGACCGAGTACATCGACGCCGATCTGCACGAGCCCGAGAAGATCATCGAACGGGCGGCACAGACCCTGGACTTCGACCGGCCGGTCGCGCTGATGCTGATGGGCATCCTCGGCCACATCCAGGACTACGAGGAGGCCAAGTCCATCGTCAGCCGCCTCCAGGCGGCGCTGCCGTCCGGCAGTTACTTCGTCCACTACGACAGCACCGACACCGACGAGTCGCTCAAGGACGCCCAGCAGGGCTACGACGACACCGGCGCCATCCCGTACGTGCTGCGCAGCCCGCGACAGCTCGCCGCGTACTACGAGGGTCTCGAACTGCTGGAACCCGGGATCGTCTCCTGCCCGCTGTGGCGCGCCGAACCCGGCACCGCACCCGAACCCACGGACATCCACGGCGGCGTGGCCCGCAAGCTCTGAACCGTCACCCACGGGCCGGGACACGACACCCTCGCTCCCGGCCCTCGATCCACCGTCATCCGCCCGGCCGTGCGGCGGATGATCACGGTCCGACGGGAGCGCCCGGTTCTTCGGAGCGGTGACGGAGCGGGACGCCGTTGGCGCGCAGCACCTCTCGGACGTCCAGGATCAGGGGGAAGACCTCGTGATTGCGGTCCTCGCCCTGTTCCTCCCACGCCCGCTGCTCGGCTTCGACGGCCATCCGGTCCTCGGCGAACACGCGCTCGGTGAACCGCCTGATGAACGGCCAGGCCAGCTGAAGAGCACCGGGAATCCCGGGCTTCTCGATCATGAGCAGGCCGTAGGCATGGCAGGTGCGCTGCTCGGCGTCCTCGGGCACGTACGCGACCCAGAGCCGGAAGGCCGGGCGCTCGGCGGCCTCCGGAACCAAGTCAAGTGTCTGGTACGGGTATTCGGTACGTATGGTCATGACGTCGCTGGAGTCGCTGCCCCGGATGCCCTCCGCGGCCAGCAGGTTGGCGCCGCGGTTCCGCTTCCCTCCGGCATGGGTGAACAGGTACCTGGCCTCCACCGAGCGCGCACCGGCCCGGTGACCCAGCAGCTCGGGGCGGAGCCTGCCGACGACGCCCCGGTGGAGGAACTGGTGGTTCATGTCGAGGAGGTTCTCGTGCATGAACGAGTAGTGGCAGCGCACGGTGCGGGAGAAGACCATGGTCTTGTACTTCGCCGAGTCGAAGGCCGGCAGCTCGGGTAACGCGGTGGCCACCGCCTTCTCCGGGACGCCCGGGAAGACGAACACCAGGCCGTACGCCTCGCGGACGGGGTAGCCGCGCACGCCGCGCGGCGGCCGGCCATCGCCCTTGGAGAGGTACGGAATCTGCGAGATGCGGCCGTCGCCGCGGTACGCCCACGCGTGATAGCAGCAGCGGAGCGTCTCACCCTCCACGACGCCCATGCTCAGGGGCACCTGGCGGTGGGCGCACCGGTCCTCCAGCGCGTGGACGGTACCGCTCTCCCCGCGGTAGAGCGCGATGCGCTCACCGGCGAACACTGCCGCGAACACCCGCCCGCTGCGCACGCTCCGGGACAGCGCGACGGGGTACCAGTGGTCCGGGTTCGCTCCGATACGGCGAAGGTCGGCCGGCCCGGAGTTCGGATCGCGATTCCCTAAGGGGCGATCGCTCCCTGTTTTTGCGGATTCGATATCGGTCATCCCTTTCCTTAGCACATGAGACATGGGCTCGGACAGCCCCGCGTCTGCCTCGGCGCACGTTGATGTTCAGGGGGCGTGCCGGACGGTGATGTGTGTGGCCGCGGCTTTTGCTCAGCCGCGCCTGTCGCCTCATCACCCACCGGAAACGACACTCATGTGATCGATTGATCGCTATCATTGAGCCCATCGCGCGAAACCGATCGTGCGAAGAACGATGATGCGAAGAACGATCGTGCGAGCTGCCGTGCGGTCGCGCCCCGGCGGGCGGCCGACGCGGACGGGAGCGGTGGGGACATGCGGGAATCGGCGCAGAAGAGGCAGGCCCGGATCGCCGAGGTGGTGCGGGACCGGGGGGTCGCGCGCATCAGCGATCTCGCCGACGAACTCGGCGTCTCCGTCGTGACCGTACGCCGCGACGTCGAGGATCTCGCCCGGCGCGGGGAGGTGCGGCGCGGGCACGGGGTGGCGCGTTCGCTGCGGCCGATGCCCGAGGAGACCGCCTCCGGGAGCGATGCCGTCGCCATGATCGTGCCCGAGAGCAACACCTACCTCACCGAGGCCGTGCAGGGTGCACGCGAGGCCGCGGAGAAGGCCGGTCTGCGGCTGGCCCTGCACATCACCGCCGGCTACGGCGGGGCGGAGCGGGAGGCGGTGCGCCAGGCCCTGGAAGCGGGGGCCCGCGGGCTGCTGCTGTCGCCGCACTGGCGCACGCAGGAGGAGGCCGACGCGGACCAGCCGTGGCTGTCCGGCCTGGACGTTCCCGCGGTTCTCGTCGAGCGCCGCCCCGCACGGACCAGCGCGAGCTACCAGGTGGACTGTGTGCGCACGGACCACGCCTACGGTGTCCATCTGGCCCTCGGGCACCTGGCCGGCCTCGGGCACCGGCGGATCGTGCTGGCGGCGCGCGACGACAGCCCCACCGCGCGGGTCATCCGTGCCGAGTTCGCCGAGCAGACCGCCGCGCGGGGACTGGCCGAAGGGTGCCGCACGATTCTCAGCTCGCCCACCGCCGGCCCCGACCCGCACGTCGCCGACCCGCGCGCGGTCGACCTCGCCGAAGCGGTCGCGGACAGCGGCGCCACGGCGGTGCTGATCCACAGCGACATGGACGCGCTGGTTCTCGTACGACAGCTGCAGGCGGCCGGGATCTCCGTCCCGTCGGGCTGTTCGGTGGTCGCGTACAACGACGTCGTCGCCGACATGGGACCGGTCCCGCTGACCGCCGTCGCCCCGCCCAAGGCGGAGCTCGGCCGGACCGGGCTCGACCTGCTGCTGCGTCGGCTCGACACGGCGCGGGGCGGACTGCGCCCCGCTGCCACCCGCCATGTGGAACTGCTGCCGGACCTGGTGGTCAGGGAGTCCACGGCCCCGTCGGCGGTCTGACCCCGTCCGGCAGCCGCCAGGACGCCCTGAATTTTTGTTCGTTTGAGCGATTTAGTTTCTTCTGTTCGATGTCTTGACGCCTTTTTCGCTTGCCGCCCAGGATGCCCGTAACCCAGCAAGGAAGCGGGAGGGCTCATGCGACATACCCGCAACGCCGTAGCGGCGCTGCTCACGATCCTCGCCATGCTGCTGACGGCCTGCTCCGCCTCCAGCGGCAGTGACATCGCCGAGGCCGGGCGGCCGGTCCACCTCACCTTCTGGTCGGCGCTGCGCGGCACTCAGGAGGTCGTCGACGAGTACAACCGCATCCAGCACAAGGTCAGGGTCGACTTCCAGCAGGTCCCCTCCGGCGCCCAGGGCGGCTACGCCAAGCTCAGCAACGCCGCCCGGGCCGGCAACGCCCCCGACGTCGCCACCATCGAGTACCCGCAGCTGCCCGGCTTCGCCATCGACGGTGTGCCCCGCGACCTCACCGAGCTCCTGCCCCAGTCGGTCCGCCGCAAGATCCTCCCGCAGGCGCTGGACCTCACCACCCTCGACGGGCACACCTACGCCGTGCCGGTGGACATCGAGCCGATGATGTTCTTCTACCGCAAGGACGTGTTCAGGAAGTACGGCATCCCCGTCCCCACCACCTGGGCGGAGTTCGCGAGTTCGGCCCGCAAGCTGAAGAAGGCGCAGCCCCGCGCACGTATCGGCAGCTTCTTCACCAACGGCGCCCTGCACATGGCGGGGTTCTCCTGGCAGGCCGGCGGCCAGTGGTACCAGACCTCCGACGACACCTGGCGCATCTCCATGGCCGACGCCCCGACCCGCAAGGTCGCCGCGTACTGGCAGCACCTGGTGGACCAGGACCTGGTACGCGTCGAGCCGGTGGACAGCCAGCAGTGGCGGGCGCACCTGCAGAGCGGCGAGACCGTCGGCTACACGGCGGGCGCCTGGGCGGCGGGCTCGCTGATGAATTCCACCCCCGGCGGCAAGGGCAAGTGGGCCATCGCGCCGCTGCCGCAGTGGGATCCGGCGAAGCCGTCGCTGGGCACCCAGGGCGGCTCGACCTTCGTCGTCACCAAGGACAGCGGGCACCCGAAGGAAGCACTGGACTTCATCACCTGGATGGTCACCAGCCCGGACGCCCTGCGCGCCAAGCTCTCCAGCGGCGTCAGCAGCGCCTACCCGGCGGTGCCCTCCCTCGTCCCCGTCGCCCGCAAGGAGATGGACACCGGCTACTACTCCGGCCAGGACATCTTCGGCCTCTTCCAGGAGTCGGCCAAGCTGATCTCCCCCCGGTGGAAGTGGGGACCGCGCATGACCTCCACCATCACCTCCGTCGAGGACGGCTTCGCGAAGGCCGGAGCCGGCAGCGGCACCGTCATCGGCGCGCTCCGCGAAGGGGAACGCAGGACGCTGCCCGATCTGAAAAGCCTCGGCCTGTCGGTCACTACCAACTGAGGTGCACCCGTGAGCACAGTGATCTCTCCAGGGAAAACACGCAAGCGGGCGGGGACGA
>Ga0307508_10007301_pt1 | contig 10293 bp, 2 predicted proteins | sample 9_EM_MG_FD_203089 | JGI IMG/M metagenome (GOLD analysis project Ga0307508, IMG submission 203089) | Populus trichocarpa ectomycorrhiza microbial communities from riparian zone in the Pacific Northwest, United States - 9_EM | ecosystem: Host-associated > Plants > Roots > Unclassified | place...
CATACCAATTTAAAACTTTGAAAAAAATAAAAAAACCCGACACCTATATCAAATGGGTCTTCAGAAAGAAACCCACACAAATCTTTGCCTGATGGATTTTGTAGTGGTGGTATTGTCTTAATGATTTTTTTTTAATTATTTTTTAAACATATAAAAATTATGTTTTTTTTCATTTATTTTTAATATTGATATATATAAAAAATAATAATTTAAAATAAAAAAATAAAAAAAATTATTTTTTTTTAAATACAAAAACAAACACCCTCTTAATCACACATAATATGCCATATGGGTCTTCGTACAAATCTTTGTCCATGGATTACTAGAATTTGTTTTATAATGTGATACAGATTATTTTTTAAAATATTTTTTTTATTTAAAACTGATGATATTAGGATTTAAATAAGGTATGCTAACGAAGCTCTCCAAGGTCTCATCTTCAAATTTCCTTTTCCTTTTATATATATTTGACAATAGACATAGGTGGGACCAAGCCAAATAGCCTCCCTGAAGAAGCAATCTGGCCAAAATCTTCAAAACCGGATTTTGTTTTTAAATAGCAAAGTCAGAAAAGAAATTTGGGAAATTTGTGACAAAGAGTACATTTTTGGTGGTTTCGCTACTTTTAGAAGCACAATCTATTAAAAAAAAAAAATAGTAATTAAGAGGCCTTTGAATTTTGTGTACTCATACCTCAACATTTAATGGACTGCACTGCACTGATGGAATCAGTACAACCCGTTAATTTGTTTTTTTAAGTGCTGTGTTGACGGGATCGATGTAACCCTTTTATTTTCTGGTTAGGTTATTAATTTTTATTTTATTACTTCCATTTAATCGTGTAGACAATATTTTTTATATGTTTTTTAACATAAAAAATCTTAATCATAAATAAATTTTTTTTATGTACCCATGTACTTAAATAGATGATAACTATTTATGAAACTGAAAAAATTATAAAATTTAATTTTTAATTAATTTAATTTAATCAGTTAAATTTATTATTCGGGTTATAAATTTAAATGGACTAAATAATTTTTTTTAAATCTAAAAAAGACACTTATAAAACTAAGAACCATTCAAATATCGAGGTAATAAGATAAAAATACCTAATCGAAACAAATTATGTTACTTAATTAATAATAAATAAAATATTAGATGATGAAATTAAAAAAAATAAACAATAAAAAAATTCCAATTGTGATCAGTAATTTGGAATTAAAAAAAAAAAAAAAAGAGGGAAAAAGACTCGGGCTCCTTAGCGTAGTTGGTCCAAAACGCATGAGCCTAAAAAAAAATAATTCAGGCACGCAGGTCTAGTTGGACTAGAGCACATTGACCTCAAGAAAAAGATTCGGGTACGTGGGCCTAGAATAGCCCGCAAGCCTGAGTCTTTTTTTTTTTTCAACTTTCTTAAGTAGTTATATTTTTAAAGTAAAATAATAAATGACACGTGGCTTGAACAACCCAGATTTTAGCGGGCTCTAGTCGTGAGGGTGGGGAGTTTTTATCTCCACTAGCTTGAAACCAAACAAAGACATGATTATGGTCAAAATGGCTCGTTGGTTTGTCCAGTTCATTCTTTGCATGAATCAGATGATCCCTTCCCCCTTGTCAGCAGGAAGGAAGCAAGCGGGTCCAAAACTATCAAAAGAAGTTTGAATTCTGCTAAGATTCGAGTTGATTGCTCAGCTAATATTTGTTCAAACATGCATGTTCCATCCATTTGACATTTCCAGTCAACAACTATACATTTTAAGAATCTTTACAGAAATCCAAACCCTCTTCCCTCCCCTCCAAATAAAAAAAAAAAGAAAGTATTTGTATCAATTTGATAAATGACCATATGATAAAAAAAAAAAATCAACCTTTACCTTACTTTGTATTCATAAATTAGTACCTAAAATATTGTATTACACATTACATTATTTATACGATAAAAATTAATATATTTATAAATTTTCTTGAACAATGAACATTCATAAATTTTTTTCCTATGAATTATAAGTAATTCATGAACTATGAATATTCATCATAATTTAATAAACATTCATGAATCAATTATGAAGATTCATGAATTATGTGTAATTAATGTTTTGGTTTCCAAGTTCTATAAATAGATGTTTTGGACGAGTGGAATTGAATTAAGAAATGTCTTGAGTTCTTTTCCTCCCTCTGTAGTTGATTTTTCTAAACTTGTTCTTCTACTTATTTTTTTAACTCTATAGCTTAGGTTTGGTTTTTATGTAGAGATATTGAATTTAATTTCTTTAAGATTATTGAATCTTGTTTTGAAGTACGCTTAAATAATATAATAAGTTGTTGGAATTTTAGGTGTTTATTAAAGTTAATCCTTTTATACTAAGTGAAGTAATAAAACCTCAAGGACAAAATATTAATTCTTGATAATAAAAATAATTTCAAAATGGATATTTTTTAAGGATTTCAACAAATAAGTACTTTAAATCAATTTTGTTTAAATATAAACTTTATACTTGTTTAGTATGCATATTAGAATTGTATTTTAACTTTTTATGCAAGCTACAAAGGTTATATATATATATATAGAGATATATAACCTTTGTATGATTGCAAGTTTATTATGTTTTTATTATTTTTGGATGAATAAAAATTCTAACCATTTCTCCTCAAAATATATGTGTTAATGTGTTAATTTGTTGCCACATTTTTTAATAAAAAGAAGTTTTAAACTACCTTCCTAAAATATATGGACAATATGTTAAATCATTTCTCATATTTTTGGATGAATGAAATTTTTGGATTTTACACCTAAAATGGATGGATTAATATATTTAATAATTTATCATATGATAAACATTTCTATCCAATATGAAAACAAAGAATGTAAAGAGAATAAGGATACTTCATATCGATAAGAAAATATTTGGACCTTAAATCTTTAAATGACCCATCCCTTACACTCGGGTTGTGATAAAATCAAACAAAATCCTACTTTAAGGAAAAGTCGAGATAACATATCCTGTTCTTTGGAAAAACAATTTTATCTAAAATCCGAGACATCAAATTGGTTCTTAAACTCCTTTATAACATCAAAACATTCAACAACTCTTGTCACTCATCACAAAAAGCTACTTTATATCCAATCGATTATTTTTATTTATTTTAATATTTATATTTATGCAGGTTATTTTTTAGTTTTTAGGGATAGGAACACATATACAAGTTACATTTTGAAAGCTCAATTTTCCTCAAGGGCCTACATCAACAAAGTAACGAGAGATGAAAAGAAATCTTAAATCATGAAAAAGCACTCATATGAGATCAACTCCTCAAAAGATAAAATAAATCGATTAACTAGCTTGTTTAAACCAATTCTATAATCCTATATAAGACTTTTAGTTTCTATGGTCTAACTTACTACGAGGATGCCTTCTCTTGGTTCTTCATCAATTGAGATCAATTTAAAAGTACCTTACTCTTTCATTTAAAACATATGTGTTTGTCAAAAAGGAACTTCTAACTTCTATCAAATTAGCCATGTCGGACTAGCCATTATTGTTAAAAAGGAATTTCTAGCAACCTCAATGTTGCTTTGAGCATTCCAAACTTAAACTAACTCTCTTGTTGATAAGATGATTGAAAAAACTAGAGCTAATTGATATCATTCAATTGAAGAGCGATTGAAAACTATTAAGAAGACAAATTTGTATGGTTCCCAATGTTGTTATCCCTAAAGGCTTTAAGGTGCTCTAATTCAACAAGTTTATTGGATCTCAATGTTCTAAGACTCATCCAAGGCTCTACTATACCAAAATGGTCAAGGTAGTTCTGATAAAAAGTTATTGATACATTACTTTCATAAAAGATTGAATGGACTTGCTCTTAGTTGGTGCACGAGTCTTGATAGAACTTATCACACTCGACATCATGGTGAACTCATAAAAATAAAAGCTTGTTTTATGTTTTAAAAATAGAGTAAAAATAGAAAGAGAAGTCGCTATATACTATTATGGTCATTAGAAACCTTAACTAGTCTTCAAAGACCCATGGTAAGGAACTAGTTATGCTAAAAAGAAGATACTATCATCCTAAAACATATACTGAGCGTTGAATTGCTTAAATAGAGAGGAAAATATACTAAGTATTTCTTAAATATGAATTACTTAAATTAAAATATGCATGACGAATATGGAGACAATTGAAAAATATAAGAAGTGTTGAACAAGGTAACATAAAGGAAAAGTAAAAACATTGCCTTAATTCTCATAAAAGTGGCTTGGTTTAATTCTCATAAAAGTGGCTTGGTTGCATGTTCTAAATTGCATGTAAATGTATGGGATGCTACAGTAGACTTCACCATCAATGTAAAGGAGAAGAGGGAAAATAGATGTTTATGATCCAAAACTAAAAGCGTAGCAACAACCATGAAGCAAGACCCCATGTGTTAACAATGTCACTCCCAACTCCAATAATTTTTAGCTAACTCGAGCAGCTCCTGAAGGTTAATTTTAAACCCTAATATATTGATTTATCTATTTTGAATTTGTAATGTGTTATTAATTTTTATGTGTGTGTGTGTTCATTAATTATTGCAGGATTTATGTTATAATGTTGTGATTATATGTTTTCAATTTCTTCGTGTGTGATGTTTGTTGATCAAATAATTGACTTGAGGATGATTTAATTCTTAAATGCTTTTGTCCATGTGGGTTTTCATATTTGTTTTGTTTTTCTTTTTATCAAAGAATCAACTCGTAGATGATATAATCCTTAAAAGATTTTTGTTCATAAGAAGTTGAAACTTTAGTGGTTTTTATAAAATATAAATAAAAAGTTTTGTTCTTTTTATGAAAGAGTCAACCTGTGGATATACATTATAAAATGGTTATGTTCATGAGAAGTTGAAACTTTATGGTTTTCAGAAAATATAAAGTTTTTTTTTTCTATCAAAGAATCAACCTAATGATGGTAAAATTAGGAATTTTTTCCCTTGTGAAGTTAAAGGTACACTATTTTTGTTTTAAAAAAATATGAACACTTTCTTGGAAATATTACTTGGTCATTCTTTTTATATATATTTAGGTCTTGTTATATGTTCTACCCTACCATTGTTGAGTAGACTTGGACTTGGTTAATTTGATCCCACCAAGGCTTATTGAGTGTGAGTGGTGGCCTTCTGGTTTATTTTGGATATAATCAAGAAAAACAAGCTTGAAGCTTTATTTATCATTCATGACTATCCTTTCGAGTTCAATGTTTATGTTCTAAAAATGAGGATTGAGTGTTTTTATCAGGCCCATATCCCAAATTACTGTCTTATGAGTAATACTAGTGTAAGAAAATTTAACAAAAACACAATGGGTACACCTTCATCATTAAAAATAAGTAATAATACAACTTATTTTAGATAAGATATGTAGGGTGATGGTCATCTTTTCTATTATATAGTCAGCCCCTTACTTATAATCTTTAAAGACTAGTTGGAATTTATAGTTATCATAAAGTTTGGTGGTGACTTCTATTTTTTATTTGTACGCTTAGTTTGCCAAGATGTTACTTGTAACCAGGAGCAGAAGTGAGGGGGGGCAAGCAGGGGCCCAGGCCCCTCCTCGAGACATTTTAATTTTTAAAAAGGAGGTGTCATGTTTGTTATTTTAAAAAGGTGGGTCTTATTACAGTAATTAATTATGACTTTTGATTTTCTAATTTACTCTTGACCTATATGGAAAAAAAAATATAAAGGCATTACTTTGCGAAATAAAAAACAGAGCCATCAATTTACCCTAATATAAATCCAGTAGGCTGCAGCCGATCAAACAAAAAAAATAAAAACACAAATAACGAGCGAATTTTTTATATAAAAAGATTGAAGCAGAGTCACCAATTAATTTATCTTTCATCAAACAAAACAAGGTAATTTAAATTTAAAATCTATTTTTGTTTCGTTTTGAGATGTTTGTTAATAATTTGATGAGGTTCTTTTATAATTCTACAATTTTTGCTTTTTTTTTTCTCAGATCTGCTAGTTCTACCAATTGTTTTTTGTATTCTTGTTATAGTGATTTCTTTTCTAATTAATTAGATATATCTTATTGGTTTGTTTTGATTATGCTTGGATCTTTTTTTTTATGTTTTGTTTTTAGCAGAGCCACCAAAATTATCAATTTTTTCTTACGATATATGTTTTGATTTTAGGTTGAACGATGAACAAACTAAGAAGAATTGATTCTTTATTATTTTTTTTGCTTTATTTCAAAGTTTATCAAACATAAATAATGCTTCGATTTAGCTAATATTTCTTATATACTTTGTATGTTTATATTTGATAGGTATAAAGACTAACAACATTAAAGTGATGGATACATTATGAAGATGAAATTAACTTCATTACTTTGACTTAATTTGGTATTGCTCTAAACCTTTTACCTTATACAAAGGCATTAAATGTTTGTAGTAAGTTATTTGAATAAAATTAAATTATGCATGTTTTGTTTTACAACTCATGTACAATAAATTAAAACAAATATTATATCTTGTTATATTAATTTTAGCATCCCTAACAAATAATTCTAGCTCCGCCCCTACCTGTAACATTAAGTAGTGGTGGAACTAGGGGGCTGCCCCCGCGAGGAAATTTTTTTTCACCCCCTCCCTTTAACAATTTATATTTTTAGCCCTAAAAATAAAAAAAAATTAAATTTTGCCCCCTCTAATTTGTTTTTTTTTCTAATTTGCCCCCCAAACCAAAAATCCTATCTCCTCTCCAGACATTAAGGTTGCATATTTAAAATCACACGATAAAAAGATTCAATTTCCATTAACATATAAATTAATTAAAGTATAACAAACGTGACAGTTGAAAAGACAAAAAAATGACACAGCAATTTTAAAGAGTTCGAATTTAATGAATATTGCCATTGTTTTTTGCTTTAGTTTCGTGAATTGGACCAAGTAATTCACAAGTATGAAGCATAATCTAGGAAAGGCTTTGTCCACTTAATAGTTGATTAATTAGCAATGGTCTTATTGTAAAGTAACAAGATGAAAACCATGTGCAAAATATGTTGCATGTTGATTATGTTCACCTATAAAAGAAATGGATTAGTTCCATAAAAGTTCTAACTCTTGCGCTAATCCAGCACTAATGATGTATTAATTAGATCATCATAAGCTTTTGGCCAAATGTTTAGCACTAAAAGCCAGCAGGTTCCAATGGCACCTTAATTAATTATAATATTCATAAATATCGGCGTATGGTATAAATTTCCAGCTCTAAAAGCCAGCAGGTTCCAATGGTGAGATATGGGAAATTTGAAATGAGGTCAATAAAGCGGGTTTTTACTTCCCATATATCGACAGTATCAATGATATCACTATTACCTTCATGATGTCTGTCTCTTGAAATCTGTCAATTGTCAAGACTGATGTGGAAATGGAATCTCAAAATTCAACGTATCACTGTTGCCTTCTCTTGTTTTACATTATCTGATCCTCAAGTTTTCCACCACTGAATTATTTCGATTTTCTGCCACAAAATTTTCCCAACACAATGCTCAATGTATTTGTCTCTTTTAGGGCCTTGCGTGATCCTTTTCACCTCATCTGGAGATGGGCTAGAGCAGGAGAACCTTGTTTGCTGGGAGCTTCTGCGAGCTTGCTTTCGTTCACATTCGTATAGCCAATGATGCTAAACTTTAGACCCACAAGCAGCATGCATGGCCACATATATAAAAAATAAATCCCAACAAAACACAAGTCACATATATTCCTGCCAAGAGAGACAGGGATGTGCATGCATGCCCAGTATAGGTAAGGTGCCTTATTGTTTTATTTTCCATGAAAAATGTAATTTGGCATCCATTAACAAACGACACCCAATCCAAAAAATGCAAACGCATTGGCCCACTGCAACTCTATCTGGTCCTAAAAAAGAAAAAACAAGAATATACAACCGATGCATGCTCAAGAAAAGAAACCAGAAGAATCTCGATCGGTCAACAGAAAAAACCCTTGCTTTTTCGCTCCCTTTTCTCTCGAACAAAAGCCTTCACCTGACAAATTTCCTTACTGCTGGTTGAATATCATCCAAGGCAACCGCGTCTTTTATTTTTCTTTTCTGTCTCCACCCCCTGTATTCTTCTTTTTGTTTATTTTCTTTTCTTTTGATAAATATCCATTTTATGTATTACATATTTTGTATGTTTATTGATAAATCTAGCTAGATTAGTGTCCAGATTTATATTGTTTTCGATTTTCTCAAACAGTTAGATTAAATTTTCATTTCTGTCATCTTTTATAATTATAACACGAAAATATTAATGTATTTGTGACTTTTTTTATACTGATAAAACACTATTTTCTATTCTAAAAGCAATCTTGTTCGCGCGTGAGTCCTCCACAACAGCTAGACTATCTCCTCCGCATCACTTCCCATTCCATATCACAATGCGCAAACCTATAATATATCACATCTATTGTTGTTTTTTCCCATCTTATGATCGCCTTTTCTTTCCTCCGGTGGCTAAGCTTTAATTTATATTATCTCTAAATCATGTGAAAGATAAAATACTGCATTATTCTCTTTTCTTTTCTAGAAACATAAAATATAGTCATTTACAATGAAAAGTTGAAAGGTGCATGAGAATAAAATGTCTATAAATGCAACCCCTATTGGTATGGGAAATGTGATATGAAAAGAAAGAAAACCCAACGAGAAGTAACGCCAAAAATGTTGATTATAAGCACAAGAATGTAGGTCTTTCTCTATATATTCACAGGGAAATTATATTCCTTAATTTGGCGCAAGAAAAAAAAATCGAAATCGAGTATTCTTCAGTAAGTTGTCCTTTCATTTTTGGCTAAACAAGCAAACCTAACCATGATATCATGATGTCTAACCTTATATAACTTAAATTAAGGAATCGAAGTAGCTAAAGGAGGAAGAAAAACCACTCAAGGGTACACAATACCTTTTTAACAAACATAAAGATGCTTCTATTATCTCCATATAGTGACATGAGAAAAGGAGAAATATTGATGCATGGTGATGTTGCTATATATTATGTCGAGAGATGATTAATGCCATTAAAGCTAACCCTTAACTGTTCAGACTCACTTATCCTAATGAAACCCTTTTCCTTTCCTTTCCAAAGGTTATGACAAATAAAATTCATACTATACTTTAATACCACTCCTAATCATGGCATGTATTATATATTGTGCTATAATTAGTAGCAAAGGCATCAAGATTTTCCCTCACATGAGCAGCCTATCAAGCGGGGATTCTTGCGCTCTATCCATGTCTACCTTTACACCTCCTATCATGCATGGACCCCCGACACCACCTCAAACCAACGAGAGAGAGAGAGAGGTGTAAAATGGAAGCAAAGCAAAGGAAAACAATTCTAGAGTGAGAAAGGTGCATGGTGGGGCCAAATCTTGTGGAGTCTAAGCACTCTTTTGGTGCATGACAAAGTATGGGGCCGGCTCTCTTCCACCCAGTAGCAATTGGGTCCCTAATACGGGGCTGGATGGAGACTACCACCTTTGTAAATTTTGCAAAATCACGCAATGTGAAATGGGAAACATGCCTCAGTGGACATGCCCCATTGGTGGGGTTTTACTGTCCCAAACCCTAATTTTGTATGCCCTTTTCTTCCAAGAGGAGAGATGAAAGTGAAAAATAAAACGAGAAACAAAGAGCCCCATTATCATACATATAGCCAGGGAGACAGGAAGACACCAAATGAGTCTGTGTAGCCATTGACTCTTTCCTTGAGAGCCCCCCATCATAAGCCATTAATTATACATGTATAGTGTGTGTGAGTGTGAGTGTGTGTGTGTGTGTGTGAGTGAGAGAGAGAGAGAGAGAGAGAGAGAGAGAGAGAGAGATAGAGAGAGAGGCGGCATAGAGAGAACGATGATGGTGAGAAAAGTACTTGACTTTTAGATTTAAGAGGTTGACATTTGCCATAAAGTGTTTTGTATCTTTATAAAGCATCCAAAGCTTAAAAAACTGTTCCAAAGTTGGCTCTCTCTCCCTATCTTTTTCTCTCCCTCGATCTCTTGGATTCGTGTTAGTGAAGGGAGAGAGCTAGGTGGGAAACACTCTCAGATTGTCACCAAAAGAGATCGATGGTTGGTTGGTGCTGGTCGACCTTAACCTGCACAAAAGTGAGTTTTAGGGTTTAAACCCTACGTTTATTAGGTTCGAAATTGTGTTAACCTAGTTGATTTTGGGGGTTTATGTTCTACGGTAACGAGAATTATTTGTGCTTCAGCCATGAACATCAAACATCGATGACCTTAGCT
>Ga0307508_10007302_pt1 | contig 10293 bp, 10 predicted proteins | sample 9_EM_MG_FD_203089 | JGI IMG/M metagenome (GOLD analysis project Ga0307508, IMG submission 203089) | Populus trichocarpa ectomycorrhiza microbial communities from riparian zone in the Pacific Northwest, United States - 9_EM | ecosystem: Host-associated > Plants > Roots > Unclassified | place...
TATGCTACAATTATATACCAGATTGGTTGTGAACCGAGTTGGAACTTCTGGGCCCGGGCCTGAACAGAACCTAGCGATTGTTGCATTCGCCGCCAGCCGGTCACCAGTTAGGATTCCAGCAGCTTCAAAGAAAGGACATCACGTACATCTATACCTACATACGTGTAAAAATAAGCTTCGCCACGTGTGAAAAACGAGCAAGCTCTTGCGCATATACCAATCACAGCGCCAGGACCAGGGCCGATGTTCGGAGAGAGATCGATTATATTGCGGTTATCAAGCATTAAGGCACAAAGGTACTTAATTACCGTTTCGTTGACTCGGGACTCCTCGCTCCACGGCGGGGTTGGGTCGCTTCCAGAACCCGTGCCAATGAAATATTTCTTTTATTTTCCCTAGCCTTTCGGAAAGTGAAGTCAGACTCATTTCCGCCCTTTATTGACGGTACAGTCAGCCCGGACTTTAATATGCAGCTAGCTTACAAATCGATGTATGCAGTGACTGTGATAGAGGAAATGGGCGAGCAGATTGAGCATGAACTGAACCTGATTCTCCGTTCGTAGCAAATCGTACTCGGAAAGTGGTAATAAACTATATGGTGCAGCGCCGTAGGAAATCCAGACATATACCATAGATACTAGGGCTTTCGAATTTCCCTCATCCAATCGCAAAATATCAACTCGCAGATAGTAGCGCATAGTTTCTAAATCACTACCGCACGCGCGCATGACGAAACTCTAGTCTCTGGGTCCAAACCACTCAAGTCGAGATCTATTATATTGTGAAGAGCTGAGAGGGTACAACATGAAATGGCGAGTGTACGTCCATGCGCTTCTGAAGCCCAAGTCGCAGTTGCCAAAGATATCACTAGTGTAGAATCGGGACATGACAAGAAAGCAGTTGATATCGTCCGCCCGAGGGATACCGCCATATACCATCTCCGAGACGATTACGCACTGTGCCAGAACCGACCATTGCGCATTAGCTGAGTGTAACACAGAGTAGCTGAAATGTCACAAATTGCACATTGCAATGGGTGTGTAGCGTGAAAGGCAGGCCACAATGTCGAAGATGGTTATCAGATACCGTGTCACACAGATCTGGGAATCATTTCGCCGAAGAAAGAGCCAAAAACGAGAGGGACAGTGAGTTGCCTGGGAGGCAGCAACAGTGGCCGAATAAGCTCAACAGTCGGAGCGCTGTTTACGGACGCCGATATGATATAGAGTCATGGATGCAACACGCGTGCAACGACAATGCATCGCACGCAAAAGTGCGCAGTGTGTAATAGCGAACTCTGGTGGGTGATGTAAATATAGAATTCCACCGGCCAGAGGCCAAGTCGCTTAATACAATACTCTTCGGGGAAATGCCTTGCTACATACATGGTATCATCAATGCTTCACATACAGAAACCTACCGTCCAATGTCAAATGGGAGTTAAACACACAAATGGTGGCAAAAAGGGAGGGGAGCAGGGAGGTCAGGGCGGCTGGCGAGTCCCTCAACATGCTCGATAGTGTCGGATGAACTGTCCGCAAACGCCCAGTCGAAACATTTAGAAGAATTTGCAAAGTTACACTCATGCAACATGAATGGATCGTGCTGAGGCGTGCAACGTAGATACCATGTCTCGACTGGTCGTTATGCACATGAGGACCCGTACATCCGCGAGAGCGCCGTGTGAGCGAAGAGACAGAAACCTAGACGAGATAATAAAAGCCAAAACAAGTTGGCGATGCGCGGGTTCGAGACGGCTGACCGAGGGGCCAACCATCGTCCGAGTCACTCATGGCGGGGAATGATATTTTCCGGAATACACACGTGTCCCAGAGGCATGGGTGTGTAACAATACCCGCCACATGATGGGTCGGCGTCTACATTTATGGAGCTAACGGAGGGTGGAATCGCATGGTCAATGATGGATTATGGACAAGCCTAAAATAACTAAGACAGTGAGAGCTCAAAGAACCGCGTCACAAACGCCGGGCTTCAGATAAGGTACAGGACATACCGCAGCGAGTACCATGAACACAGAAGGATCAAGTGAAATGGTGACGTGTTATGCATCCGGAATCGTCGCAGCCCAGGGAGCTAGCAAAGGGGAGTGATCAATCATGGGGTGGTTATGAAACGCTTGGGCCGCGATGATTGAGAGGGTCGAACTGTACTACAAACACACTCGCGACGGGGATGGATACACACTTAAACAGATTCCTTGCATCTCGGCACGGCGATACAGGGTAATTGAAAGATTACATATCGGAACCTGCAGCTTGAAACTAGTCGACGAGAGGGACTGAGAGCAGCTGGGAGTACTGAAACCACGACGATTAGCCAGATGATGAATCTCATGGGAAGGGCGCTAAAGATCACCCAGAATCATGACAAGTAACACCCGAACGATGGTGGACACAGGAGTCGCATACAATGAAATGAAAATCTTGTCTCAGATAGGCGTGAATCACATGGGTAGTGAGAGGCGGAAATCGATGACTCGGATGAGACGACTCTTGCAACGTGCACGTGATGTAGTTACGAATGATGGAAAAAAAGAAAATAAAGTGCACGCTCGTGTCTCCGTGCCTGTGCCAAACGCCCCTGAATATTTGGGTGTTATCGTATTATTCAGGTGGGGGACGAGAAGGCGAGCAGATCCCGAGGTGGATGAACGGCGCCCACCGCATAAATTTATCCTCCCCTCTGACTTCCGCAAGGTGCGCTACCGCTTTGTGCAGTGCATAAGCCGCTCTCCCGCTATCCCCACCGGCATCCTCAATCAGATGTTTGTAAAACTTCTCCGCAACAATCGGCGCATCATCATCCTGAATCGACCACATGGTCGCTACGACACTCCCATATCCGGCCATAAGCATACCCGCCGCAAGATGAATCGCTTCCTCAGGCAGCTTGTTATCTCCCGTTGCTGTTTGGCATGCGGATAAAAATGCGAGTTCGGTGTGGGAAAATGATTGTTTCATAATCTCCTTCAGCGTCAACCGATCATCAATGAGGATGAAAGCACTGTCCGTTGGGTTGACAGCGTCCTGAATGCCATGGCAAGCGAGGTGTATCCAGCTGCATTCCGCCATATATTTTAGCACAGCGGGAACGGTTGCATCTCGGTCATCCAAATGAGTGAGGTGAAGTCGGCTGGTTCGCTGTTGAATATGTCGAATAGTGTTTGCTTCGTTCGCCGTCCCAGGAAGGGTATTTTGACCAGGCGTTGCCGGCTGAGTGACAATCAGAAGTTGGGGGATGCTATCGCTTTTCGGAAGCCGGCGTTGGGCGTTCAGAAGTGCTGCGAGAGTAGGGGTGTATGAAGAAACAACGTAATCGGATATCTTCGGTTGGCCATTCACAGTGTAGAGACCGGCAGCGTGAATTGGAAGGAAAGTAAGAAGCCCTGCTACACACCATGTAACGTGGGGCAGATTACCATGCATGGGCTTCTGTAGCAGCTATGTGCGGAATCAGTAACTTGCATGCGGTGCCAAAGATTAAATTAACCGACCTTGAGATAGCTTAAAATGGGTTCTACCATGTGGCACCAGAGCCATTCAAGGACATTCGATGACTCTGTGTCAATCGCGCTATCGGGGGCATAATGCCGCTGAATGAAGTCCGCTTGTCGCATCGACCCTTCCAATTGGTGCATTTGCTGCAATAATGACAGCTGAAACCCCGGGAGCGGCACATGGGAGATGCATGATGAGTGCGGGAGTAGGATAAGTGCGTCACAGCGAGTTTTATGCATATTAACAATGATCACTGGACCGGAAGTTGCAGCATTGCAAAGAGATTCAGACTTCTGAGGACGGAGGAATTCACCGAAGCCAGGAAGACTGCGGATGCGCGCCAATGTACGTTCGTACTCCTCTGCAAGGCGGCGGCGGGCATGGGCCTCCTCTTCCAATGACCTAGATGCACCGTCAGTTGATGAGTGTGAATGTTTGGGATATGTAACCGCCGTTGAATCCAAGCTGCGAGAGATACTTTCAAGTGAATCTGCTTCATCAGGATGACATTGATGCAATTCATCAAGGGGAGTACGGAGCTGCAGCATTTGACCCCATACAATTGATCGACTTTGCTCTGTCCACTCCAGTGCCAGTGCTATTTTGCCAAAGTGAATAGCGGCCATCACTGCATCCACCAGGGCATCCTGTATGTTGCCTATATTGGACATGTCCTTGTACCGCTGCTCAACCGATCTGCCAAGCCAGATAACATGAGGAAGCAGATCCATGGCGGCTGCATATGCATGAAGGGTGTTGCTGGATTTGGTGGAAAAGCAAAGTGAGGCCCACTGGTGCGCTGCATGAAAACGAAGATGTGGAGGTCCAGATGAGGATTTGGCAGATCGGGAAAATACATCAATAGCTTGAGCTAGAGTGACATCATTAGGTTGGCATATAAACCGGCTAAGGTGAGCAGACCCAAGAGTATTGAGACGTGCGGGCTTGTTGGGGTGACCTTCTGGGGTGAGACGGACAGCCTGCTGCGCCGCTGTGATTGCTTCATCAAGATCAGCAAGGTCCCCAAGACGCTCAAACCGAGATCGGAAGGAGATTCCGAGGTTATTGAGACGTGCAGACTTGTCAGGGTGACCATCTGGGGTGAGACGGACGGCCTGTTGCTTTGCCGTGATGGCTTCATCAAGGTCAGCAAGGTCCCCAAAACGCTCAAACCGATGAAGGAATGACGTCCCAAGATTGCTGAGATATCCAGGCCTCTCAGGATGGCCATCTGGGGTGAGATTGACAGCCTGTTGCATCGCCGTGATTGCTTCATCAAGACCAGCAGGGTCCCCGAGACGCTCAAACTGACTTTGGAGGGAGGTGCTGAGGTTATTGAGACGTGCAGGCTTGTCGGGGTGACCATCTGGGGTGAGACAGACAGCCTGCCGCTTCGCCGTGATTGCTTCATTAATATCAGTAAGGTCCCCGAGATGTTCAAACCGACGTTGGAAGGACGTCCCAAGGTTATGGAGATATGTGGTTTTATTGGGGTGATCATCTGGGGTGAGACGGACAGCTTGCTGCGTTGCCGTGATTGCTTCGTCAATAGAAGCAAGGTCCCCGAAACGCTCAAACTGGCATATGAAGGAGATTCCGAGGTTATTGAGACGTGCAGGCTTGTCAAGGTGACCATCTGGGGTAAGATGGACAGCCTGCTGCTTTGCTGTGATTGCTTCATCAAGATCAGCAAGGTCCCCGAGACGCTCAAACCGACGAAGGAAGGACGTTCCAAGGTTGGTGAGACCTGCGGGTTTGTTGGGGTGAGCATCGGGGGTGAGCCGGACTGCCTGCCGCATCGCTTGGATTGCTTCATCAAGATCAGGAAGGCCCCCAACACGCTCAAACCGATGAAGGAAATTCCAAGGCTATTGAGACGTGCAGGCGTGGCGGGGTGACCATCCGGGGTGAGACGGACAGCCTGGTGCTTCGCTGTGATTGCTTCATCAAGATCAGCAAGGTCCCCGAGACGCTCAAACCGACTTTGGAACGACTCTCCGAGGTTATTGGCATATGCAGGTTTGTCGGGGTGACCATCTGGGGTGAGACGGACAGCATGCTGCTTTGCCGTGATTGCTTCATCAAGATCAGCAAGGTCCCCAAGGTGCTCAAACCGGCGGAGGAAGGGCATTCCGAGGTCATTGAAACGCGCAGGCTTGTTGGGGTGACCATCCGGGGTGAGTCGGACCCCCTGCTGCATGGCTGTGATTGCTCCATCAAGATCAGCAAGGTTCCCGAGACGCTCAAACCGACGAACAGAGGAGATCCCAAGGTTATTGAGATATGCAGGCTTGTCGGGGTGACCATCCGGGGTGAGACGGACAGCCTGCTGCATCGCCGTGATTGCTTCTTCAAGATCAGCAGGGTCGGCGAGATGCTCAAACCGACAAACGAGGGACATTCCAAGGTTATTGAGACATGTTCCCTTCACGGGATGATTCTGTGGCAGAAATTCATTCGCATTTCTGAGGGTGCTGATTGCTTCCTCGAGTTCGGCCAGGATGCCTGATTTGTTGTATCGATCCAACAACGATCTGCCTTGTTGGCCCAACAGCACAACCTGGGAACAAATTATCATTTACCATCTAACCTGCGGAGTGGTCACTCAATATAGATACCTCGAAGAAATCCTGATCTTGCATATCGCCCTAGCACAGTCATCAATGAACAATTTTATACCGACAATAGCATTTATACCTCCGCACGCAACATCGCCGCTGGTACTGAATCTGTGTCATTCAATTCCGTCGTCGAAGATACTCTCCGCCCACCGATCTCTCCCACTTGTTCATCATAAACATTAGCCGGCAGCTCGGACAACGCGAGCACTGGCTCACGACTGTCTTCATTGTATTCGTATTGGGATGTAGTTTGATTGGCGTCGTTGCCGGCCAGTGAAGATCCGCTTACTTGTTCCCCGGCGGCGTCAGGGGACCCTTGGGCTATGCTTGAAGCTGGCGCTAAATTATATTGCTCGGGCACGTGGATGGGGCGCTGGCGAGGGGGGCGCAGATCCCGCCCGATTGAGCAGGGAGATGTATTCATCAAAGGCGTCGGAGGGTAGTTGCGATAATTCCAAAGCCAGGGCGAGCTCTTCTTCGTCGACGTTCGAGCCTGTGTTGCTAGCCATATTGTGCCTTCCCTGCAATAGTCTGTCACTTTTCTGACCCCCAGGAAGACGATGAAGTACTGACCTTACAGCACTCGAGTGTGATCAACGTGTGGAAGGTGGAAAGTGGGCGTATTGCGGTGCGTTTTCCCCACGTGATGGACAATGATGCTATTTCGGTGCAGGTATGGCATCGCAATGCTGAAATTGTTGCAGAGGTACACAGGGAGCCGCGCATAAATTGTATGAAGCACAGGCCAAAAGCGGTGTCACAAGCGATCGGCAGCATAGTGTAGGATATCGAAATCGTTGCTCACCGCCGGAAGAAAAAATGCTTTGCACAGCCTGGACCCATACGACTATGGAGTCGCAATGACGGAGAGTAATATCTGGTCAGATTTTATCATGGTCGCCGGCGATGGGTGAGAGATTGTTATGAATAAAGACATGCGCGGCGCAGCGTAGGGGCTAGATGCGCTGACATGATCGGCGGCGTGTTCATACGATATTGGAGCAATATTGCGTAGAGAGCCCGAAGTGGCACATAGAGACACTTTGAGCACGTGCAACCTGCGCTTCGTCACATATCAGTGTAAACAGGGGAACAACAAAAAGGAATCCGCCAGTGCTGCACCAGACGTTCGACCGTTCACACGATCTGGCCCCGCATGGCGTTCCAGGAAATTCTGAGAATTCACACGAATCAATTTGCACATTGTGGATAGCGAAGTACACGTACAGACTTGCATGGAGTCATGAACCAACAGCAATATCGGACACATGTGCGAGGCATCAAAACAAATGGTGGTCATCCAAGAAATCACGAGTGCTAGCGTGGAAGAACAGATAAAGCGACTCGTATTGCGTCTACTTCACTGGACCGTATCATAAATCGTTCCAGCGCCAAGGCCCGTGAGCTCCTTGAACTTAGAGGACAGGGGCGTAGGCGTTAGAATGGAATACATTGAGAACCGAATTCGAACGACTTACGCCGCGGAAGAGAAGTCGAGCGTGTACCTGGGAGCTCCAGGATTGCTATTGGATATCGCTGCAGTGACTGATTTTCTGTTGTCTGGGCATTAAATCAGAGATGAGAGACGGCATGAAGTCCAGCGCTCAGCAGAACTACGAGTGGGATGTATAAGGAGCATCGATAAGATCCATGCAAAGCATCGCAAATGCCGCTGGTATGATAGCGCATACTTCCACTTTAGCACCTGCCGCGTTCGTCGCGAGGAAAACAGCCAAGGGTGGCAACGAACGGAATGTCGCAGCGTATGCATAATTTCTTCAAGGTCTATATCCACTTTTCGCGAACGAATCCTAGAATTTGTTGTCCCAAGATGAATTGTTCCGTTTGGTCGCGTGCCCATTTCTGGATATTTTTCTCCAGGGAGGGCATGCATGATGGATCGAGGAATGGGGCCGTCGGGGGGGCGAGGCTGACGAGGACTGGGTAAAGGATAATTGAGGTGAACACGACTGGGATAGTCATATTTGCGGGATATGTGATGTAGGGATGGAGAAAGCGCGAGATAGCACAAGATTCGTCGGATTAGAGGGTACGACAATCGCAGATGCTGGATAATAGCGTCAGTCAGGGTCGGAAGAACGCGCATCGTTGCTGCTTTTACTTATGTTTGCGCATTGAGCATAAATCCATGCTTATGGATCTTTAAGATTGGTGGAAGCTTTTGTTGCGCAGGAAATGAATAACGTAGCAGAGAAGGATAATGGGATCCTGAGCGGAGAAAATGCCGTGAATACGAGTCAGTGCAACGCGAGAAGCATGCTGAACCCACGTTACCAAAGACGGTGGCGAGTGCAAGATAGATCGTGTAAAGATATAAGTATACCATCTTCCATTCCCACCGCCCTTGCGTAGGTACCCAGACGGCTACGAACCGAATGAGACTAGTTTGGTCTAAAGAAGTCGCGAAGTATGCCTGAACGAAAAATGATCGTCGGCTCGGCGAGATTTCGCCTGCAACAGTATGCGTACCCAGGCAATGAAGAATGCCCATTACGGATATAGGGACAATACCAAATAAGCCACCGATCATGAGCCCTTTGGGGGGTTGTGCTATCTATGCAAGCTCACCCATTGCTTCCAAGTATACCATCGGGCAGTTCTTCTAGGTGGATTGCTGTACAAGCCAGGAGAAAATGCACAGAAATGACCGGGGCGGTCGCAGGGTTCACGGGGAACCTCAAAAACTCTTTCGGGGACTGATCAGAGATTGTCGAGCTCTCTCCACTCGTGCCAACATGATGAGGGGCGCTGAGGACCTGCAAGTTTACGGGGCATTTTCGGATACGACGTCTCTAGGGATACCGGGGGATTGAAAGGAACACGACCACAACGTCTGTTAAGAGCCTCAGCAAAAAACACGATGCACGAGCGACAAGATTTTCGCTCAACTTGTGAAGACGATCAAATGATAATACTCCTAACGTTGCGAACGTCTGATACGATCATAATACCGGCCGCTCCTCCAAGCTCACTTGGAACTTTAAAAAAGAAGACAGGCGACCGACTGCATCGTGAGGCGGACTATATTTCAAATGTATAGCGGCACGCGCCTCTCCTTTTTTGGCAACTTTTTTTGCGCGATGCGCATGATTGCACAATTCTAAGCAATGTGGCTGCCTTGCTATGCTCCTAAAATAAGTTCGGCAGTGCTGCCACTAGATCTGCATCTTCCCCATTGCCACACGCATCCTTGAATGCCTTGATCCCCCCATCCAATACCAAAACTTTCGACGAAGCGATTCCACCACGGCAACTCTTCCGCATACCACCCTGCTACTTCTTGGCCCTCTTCCGTAGGGCTACAGCTTTGATAGTGAAATATCACAAGTGGAATCTGAGGCAGGAGCGTTGTCACTGTTTGGCGGAGGTAAAACGAGCCCGCCAGCAAATCAACCCCAGTGATAAAGGCACCTGTGTTAGCGATGCAAAAGAAAATTGATGTGAGTGTTCGTTGGTTCATTCCTACGCTGATACTCGCGCGTAGGACGTCGTAAAAGCAAGCGAGATCATTGTAGCTGTAAGGCAGATAGCGTTAATTATATAAATAGATCTACTCCGTATTGCCGCATTCGGCCTATATGTAATTAAGCGTCGCTCCCTGGCGACAACTCCCTAAACGGGTTGTCGCCACGTGACGACAACTCAGCTCTTACCACAACGAAGTCTTGCTGTCTCCTTTCATCCTTGTCTGATTCTCCTTTAAGTCTGAGCTTCTCGTCTTCTATCTGTCCACCTCTCTGCTATCCACGCCCCCACGAAGTCCTAAAGCTCTTAGTGAGCTTCTTCATGAGTGTCCTTTAAGCGTGCGTCCCTGTTACGGACGCGCAACTGTCGCCTTACTAACGGGCGACTTAAAACTCGCGGCTGAGGGTCCCAGTGGACCTCATCGTGAGGCCAGGCGAATTAGGCCTAGTGGCCTTTCCCTGGAAGCGCATACTTACAGCTTGTTTGTTCGTCTGATTCCTCGCTCGATCGACCGAGCCTCCAAGGCATAACGCGCGCCGGGCTCTCGCTCTCCGTCGTGTAACGTGCGCGCTGGGCCTACTCGTTTATTCCCTCTCTTTACCTCCATTGTGGGATCGTTCGGGAGCTAGTGCTCCTATATCCCGTTCACGTTCGCTCACGGAGTCCTA
>Ga0307508_10007303_pt1 | contig 10293 bp, 12 predicted proteins | sample 9_EM_MG_FD_203089 | JGI IMG/M metagenome (GOLD analysis project Ga0307508, IMG submission 203089) | Populus trichocarpa ectomycorrhiza microbial communities from riparian zone in the Pacific Northwest, United States - 9_EM | ecosystem: Host-associated > Plants > Roots > Unclassified | place...
GAAGTTCCTTACCACGGGTACCCCCTAGTGCTTAAGTCGACTTGTCTTTATCAGTAGTTCAATTCTCGACTTGTCTGGCAATCGTGAGTACTAGCTGGAGAGTGCAATTCCCTGATATCCCTATGGCCCTGGTTTCTGACCCTCGTGGTTGCTCCCCGTCGAAGGCATGTTCAAAAGTGCTTCCATGTCTGTCAGACTCATGTTGTGCCATGCTGGGTCGAGGTTCGATAGGTCCAGCGTGGACAAATCGAATCCACCCACACTACTCTGCATGCCAGCCTGAGTGAAACCAGACGACAATGACACAGGTGGGGCGACCCTGCTCACGGAATGTGGTTGCTGGTTCCCAACGCCAGACCCGCTCGCCACCGAACCGAATAGATCCCCACCCTGGCCACCATGTTCAGCGTGGAGGGCGCCCAGGATCTCCATATCGATGTGATCATCCGCCGTGCCCCCCTTTTGCGCCTGTGGAGCCTCATTTGCTGACATTGGTGCACCCGAATCGGCCGTTGCGGGAGAAAAAAGGCTATCCACTGTCGTCTGCCCGTCTCCAGACGTGGTCTCTGAGTTGTCCCCAAATAGATTCGTCATGTCCGACATCTCCATGTCAATGTTATCGATGTCAAGCTCGATGGGTTTATCTGCAGAACTGCCCAAAGAAGGGTCGATCCCACCCATCATAGGACTGTCTGTAAGATCAATGTCGACACGCTGACCGCCTGAATTAGCAGCTGCGGCCGAGGCGAATGCTGCCATCAAGTCAATGTCGGTTGTTGCTGATGGGCGAGCGGATTTCGGGGCGAGTGATACTGGTGATGGGACGAGACCTTTTGGAAATAACGCGACCTCCTCGGCTGAGATGCGCATAGAAGACGAAGAGAGGTCAAGCTTAGGCGGGAGAGCGCTCCGATTGAGAGAAGATAATGAGATGGCGGATTGGCGACGCATGTTTATGGGTTGAGTAGGTCCCTGTGGCGAGGCTTGAGCGGTAGACGGGGGTAGCGTCACAGCGTCACCCGCTTCTATAGATGGCAAAGGGAATTTGGCCGCCTGTGCTGCGATAGCAGCTTGTTCGGCCTCTCGCGCACGACGTTCCTCGCGGGTCAAATCTCGTTTCAAGACTGAAATAGCACGCAACTGATGGACGATTCGAGAAGGAGGCGAGATGATAGAGAGTATTGCTCACCAATTGCAATTCGATGGCGTCACAGACCTGATCATATTTTTCGAGTTCGCGACCGAGAGAAGCTGTCAGTGTACGGGGCGGGTGTGTGGCATACTTGTGAATCCCTCTACAGAATAGATCGTGTTAGGACAATGCTTTCGTCCCTCTTAACGACGGCACTTACAGTCTGCGTGCGTCGGCATGGAAGGCATAGATCTGACCAGTCTTTACGACCGCGTTCTATTCTGAATGAAATATATCATTCGAACACAGTGGAACCAGTACTTGCCTTGAAGCAGGATGACAACGCGTTGGCCTCACGCTCCAATACGGCACCTTTACCTGCTGGCGCGGGTGGTGGTGGCATGGTTCCAGATGGACCTGCTACCCGTCCAAGAGTCCCCATGGCCGTAGAGTCGCTGTTGGGAGTGTGAAATTGAGACTGGATGAACACTCGGGGATGAGTGTATGAGACTCGTCCGGGAAAGGAAAGCAAGGAAGCTCGGAGTCACAGCTGGCAAGACTCCACAGGACCGGCACAGTCAAAGCTCGTTTCGCTTGTAGGTATGCGTTCACCGACAAAGTGATCCCGCTGCTAACACTTGCGCATCTTGACCCGCAGATATGTCGAGTGCTCAGGATGCGTTGCCAACACCTAGCTCGACCGGCTTCGACCCAGACTCGAAGCAAGGCCACAGCGAGGTGAGTGTTTCTATGTGCTTGAGCACGCGTGCACGCTCGAGTGACCATCTTTTGCACCAGGGATGCTTTCAACGCCGCCTTCGACACTTGACGTCCATCCAGATCCGCAACCTCACACCCTTTCCTGTCCGTGACGCCTTTGCCTCAGCCCTTTCTCAACCCGCGACACATTCTCAGTTCACATCGCTAGGGAACCTATCCGACGACCTTGACGTGACTCTGCTGCGTAAACGATCTCGGCGCATATCTACGACTTCGGCCAACACTTTGAAGCATGTCCCTGTGGAGGATATCACCGGTGTTTCGGATGAGATGAGGGGAAGCGGGGAGGGAAGGGGGAGGCGGAAGGCACAGTCACGCGTGGGTGCGGCCAACGTAGGGCCAACATCTGGCTCACGCTCATCGGTGGCCAACACTTCCGCTCCGGGTGCGAGGCAAGGTCGGCTCCGGACGACCCCTGCGGTTTCCTCGCATGGTCCTTCAGCAAGCTTTTCGTCTGCAACAACAGCCAATTCGGTCTCGAATGTCCCCGTGTCCACCCTTTATTTCGATCACTCTCAGCGGACGTTGGAGAGGGTCGTTAGGTCGCGTCTCGTGGAGACGTTTATAACAATAGCTGTCCCCGAATCGCCACCGATTTCGCCTTCACCACCGTCGGTCAATGGGAAGTCGAGATCTCGCGCCGACAGTGGACCCTCCCCAATCCCTGCTACATCGGCGACATCACCCAATGTTTCGGCGCAAGCTACTCGCCAAGGAGCAAGGGCATCCCGGTCTGCCAGTATAGGAACGGCAAAGACACTTTCCACCCCTACAACCTCACATGCAGCTACGCGTTTATCCACGTTAAAGGGGAAACCACAGCCTATAGCACGGCAAGTATCTTCATCCTCATTAGGTGTAAAGACGCATAAGACCTCGTCTTCTGCGCCGTTGCAAAAGTCTTCGAGCCACCAATCTCCCCTTCCGTCTTCCGCAGAAGCACCCGTGTTCCCTAAAGTCCCCAATTACATCTCACCGATACATCGTCCTTCTACAAATCCACTCTACAGTCTTGATGCATCGTCTCAATCCGATTTTGCAGAGCACACAAACCTGGGCGCTGGCAGGCTCAGAATTCAACTTTGGGCAAAAGTGGATTCCAACACCGTGCATTTAGGAAACGCCAAGGGTAAACAGAAGGAAAGTGACGACACTGGAGGTGCTTCCGGAAGCGCACTGTGGAAGGTGCTGGAAGAATGGGACTTTTCCTTGTCGGATCTTATACCACTGTCCCCGGAAGTAAGTGCGAGAAACCGATATAGCGAAGTCATCGACTCACTCGTTGCATTGCTTTCATAGCTCGAGAATCATCCGTCGCAGCTACCGTCGAACACGCTCGTGATGTCCTTCCTACCCACTGGTCAAAGCTTTCATTTGCCACCTCCAGTTTGGTCTCAGTCGCGATCACCGTCACCGTCGGGTTACAATACGGACCCAGAATCGGAAAGCCACAAGCTCATGCAAACCACAGAAGTCATTCCTTCAATATCCCACGACATAATACGAGGTAGTCAGTCATTATGTATTCCCCGAAGATCCCGTAAGTTGAAGGCAAGGACGGCCAATTTGGAGGAACTTTCGCAGTAAGTAGACCCAAACGGATATGTCCGCTCGCTTCACCCACCTTCTTCAGATTAGTGGCCCTGCAAACTTGTATACAAGACACGGAAGAGTCGCTCCACGACGTCGTTAGAGAAATTGATCTTTGCCTTGCCAAAGACCATACTTTAATTTTGGTACGTACGCGAGCGCAAAGTTGACTTGTTATGTAATTGCCGCAAGATCTGACTTATTTTCGCAGAAACGCGAAGCTTCCGAACGTCAAGCGCGCATTGAGGACCGGCGGGCCGAAACCCAAGCCATAATTGAAAGATCGAATCGTTGTATGTCGAGATCTTGTTTCCTTCATTTCGCTATGCAACACACCTGAAATTCACTTTCTTTAGTACGTGACGACCTTGCCACGCGTCGGATGCAAATCCAGGGTCGGAGAGACTGTCTCACGAAGGCGAAGGCGTTGCAAGTCCAAGAAGTGAGCATGCTCTCGAGTCAGGTGGCTGAGGTCACCGAGGAAAGGTAGGTCCAGTCAGGTCGGGCTTCTTCGTCAACACTGACCTATCCATTTAGGAACAATCTCATTACCGTCCGAAATCGCCTTCCACCCATCCGAACGTCCCTCATCTCGACACTCGCTACAATATACCCAATTGAACTTTTATCTCCATCTGAACTCCTTTTCACAATTCTAGCCGTTCCTTTACCCATCCCTTTTAATTCCAATGAGCCCGCGCCGCCTTTGTCGCTTTCATCTCACAAGGAGGTGACGGAAGAATCGGCAGCAACAGCTCTGGGATACGCAGCCCACCTGGTGCAGCTCCTCTCTGTGTATATGGGCAAAGGTCTCGTTTACCCAATAACGTACATTGGGAGTAGGAGTTTGATCAGGGATAACATCTCAGCGATGGTTGGTCCTCGAATGTGTGTCGGACCTTTCTTCCGAATACGGTTCATTGACCGACAGGTTGCAGGTTTCCTCTCTTCTCGAGGGGTGTGGATACGTATCGATTTGAATATGCGGTGTTCCTGCTTAACAAGGATATAGAGATGGTAAGCTTGTTGTGATCCAACCTAGGGGCAACTCTCAACCGTGCTTCAGCTTATGGCAGACCGTGACCTGCGCGCACTTGATATGCGACATACGCTACCTAATCTGAAAAATCTGCTACTCACACTTACTGACGGGGAGTGTGCGAGTGTTCAGTGAGTGAATACCATGGTCTCTGTTCGACAGTTCTGATGGTAGTCTAGTAATTTGCGGTATCAGGACTCGCCGTCTACTGTGGGTCTAGCGACACCCCCTCGTGCGGCATCTCCACCCGCCAATCCCGAAACACCGAGAGCGGGGCGGAGTCCAAGTCTGTCTACGACTGAGCTACCTCAAGAGCCAAACGCCTCTCCAGGTAGTGGGGTCACCACGCCAAAAGCTGGACAGGGTGAAGGAGGTACGGGTACGCCCTCGCGGTACTCGAAGCTTTCCCTCGGATTTCCGCCCCTCCCGGGTTTCTTCCGGCCACGCAATTCACCTACCATTCCGCATCCGTGGGCGAAACCCGCGACAGAGACAGCGGAAGAAGCCCAGGAGGGCGGTGCATTTGTGGATGTACCACCGAGCTCTTCGGAGGGTGCGGAGTCTGGCCGAGCTGGGAAGGCAGAGGACGAAGACGATCGGCGTACAATCAAGGGCGTGGTCGTCGACACTGCGGAACAAAGCGCGGACCCGGAGCTGAAGCAAGGAGGGAACGGTGCGACTTCTACAGAGGAAAAGATTCCTGATGCCACGTCGCTGACGAGCGTATCGACTGTTGTTGCTATAGATTCATTTATCTAATATACGTTCACTCTTTGTCGGATAGCAGGCGCGTTGGCATCGTCTCGCGTGGCAGGATTAAGTTGGTGTTGGCATGACGCGATCAAGGTAGCCGGGGCGGGGTGATGACCAAAGTGTACAAGGGGTGGAGGGACGTCCCTTGCGGACCCGGAGTCCGGGTCGGGCCATCGCTTGTCATTGAATAGCGGGCGGCGGTGTTCGAGCTGGCTGGAGTGGGCTGCACAGGGCTGGTACAGACGGTGGTAGTAAGGTACTGTCTCTACTGGGCTGTTTCGCCGGTGTCCAGCGTTTTCTGTTTCACTGACGGGATCGGCATTTACGAAACAGAACATATCTCAATGTTGGCGGACTTTGAAAAAAATGAGGGAAAGCTCAGCCGTTTTTGATCCCCACGCTACCGAAGTGCCTTAAATTCGCTGGTCCTGGCGACTCGACATCCAGCGTCCTCCCTTGCATTGCGCTGCAAAAAATCCCCGACTCTCAACAGGTATGTCCGCCTCCTCCGCCCACACTCCCCCTCACTTCTCCCCCGATATCCACCAGCCCTCCCGGCCGCATTGTATCATCAGTCCATTTTAGAACGGCGCAAAATTGGCTTCAAGGTCTCTTCGTTATGCCCCACTCTCCGCATCTCTTCTCACTCGCACTCCCTCCAGGATTATCACTGTGCAACTAGCATTACCGTTTCCTAATCTCGTTTCTTCCTTCGATTTGTTTTCTGTCTTCAACTTCTTTTGGAAGAAAAGTCGTCCTCCGCTTTACTATTCAAGATGAACTCTGCTGAAAACATTAATTCTTCCGCCGATAATCGCGCCTCCGATACCAGAAAGCAGAGTCCGCCTGCTTTCCTCGACCTCGCAGACTCGGTATGTCTCCTTCCATCGAAGCGCTTGTTTCTAAATTAGAATCCCCCCGTCAGGCTGCGAGGCTGGGCACTAACATGCCTGACATTTCAGCTGTAAGCCTCATGCTCGCTCCGCACTCGTTACCTCACCCACGTCTCTTGCTACAGCGCGTCGAACTGAAACGTTTGGAACACGAACGTCAGCGTGCTATACAGCGCAACCTGTTCGAGGAGCAGATGCGGGTTTTGGAGCAGCAGCAAGCGCAAGAGCTACTCTGTATCCCCTACGATCCCGTCGGTATAGCCGTCTCAGCCCCGACCACCCCACCTCGCGTCAATGCTGTTTTGCACGGGGACAACCTCATCAAGTCGGCCCTTTCCCAGTCTTCCGTCGACGCCGAGGTTCTCTCCAAGGCCGTTGGTTCTGCTGTTGCCGACAAGCGCAAGTCCGTTGCTTACGCCCCTTCCGTCGATCTTTCGCCTGAGCTTGGATCTGGTCACGGTATGAATGGGCAGTACAATCGTGCCGGTGCGAAGAGCATGCCAGCCAGTCGTCGCACTTCTACTAGCAGTCACGACGAAGAGTTGGTAGAGCATTTTCGGGGGATGGTACTCTCTGGGGAAAGACCTAACCGGGCTACACCGAGCCCTGGTGCACAATCTATCATCGCTAGAGGGCGATATCACGAGGACGATCGTTTGCGTCCTGGTCAACAGTACAACGTTGGCATGATGCTCGATGAGCAGTTGGACCAAGAAATGCACAGTAAGTTCGGCTTATCCCTTTTTTGGTCCATCGTGCCTCATATCATGAAGATGCTATGAGGAACCTTCCGACATCGGATGATGACAAGTTTGCATCCTATTCGAACAAGGTAAGACTTGCGTTCGAGCGTCGAGTGTTATCTTTCAATCCATTTTAGATCTCAACGTCTTCCGCCGCGCTGGACCTCGCTCACCGTCCGCAGACCTCGCCACGGAACTCGTTCGCAGCTCGCGGTGAAAAACCATCCGAGTGGCCACAGTTCGTGGGCAACTCCCGTGGCCCAGATGGCTTGAGTTCTAGAACTGAACGTCGCACAGTGACGAACCCGACTCTCACCTTGACCTCTTCGATGGATCTCAGTGGGAAACTTGCCGGCACAGTCACCGGGACGTCAACTCCCCACATCGGGCAGCACTCGCAGATGAGCCTTGGCTCGTCTGGTGTTCCGTCCTCTCGCCGAGGTTCCCCTTCCGGTGGTCTCGACAGTCTCAGCAATGCGACACGATCTGTTCCTGCAACGCCTCTGTCCGTTGGGAACGGTAGTAGTAACCATCTGTTGCCAACTCCAGGCACACCTCTCACATCAGATGGTCAAAACCTGAGTGGTCGTTTATCGTCACAAGGAAACCAACACTTTGATGAGTCGGCGAAATCGGACATTCAACCATCATTGTCTCGGTTACCATCAAGTCAATTTAGTGATTCTGGCTTGTCGTTGGAGGTATTTCATCCCTTGTTGCCATTTCTGAGGTTTCTTATGATTATTACAGCAGTATGGTGTTGACTCGGTGTATGGCCTCCCCAGTCAATTAGATAATTCTCGCTACAGCACTTATGGTTTTGACACTGCCGGGCGGAACGGTTCTGTGGTCAATGGTGGGAGTGGGTCGACTGCTCTTTACCACCATAACGGGTCTCGTTATGGTCTCGGTTTCGGGCGGGGTGGCGCACCCGACGGCAAGATGAACGGTTTACACGGTCCTAAGCACAAACGCGGTGATATGGACCGTAAGTCCTTGGCTCAGCCTCTTGGCCAAGTCAAGACACTCATGTCAACGTTTTTCTCCAGTCAATCGGTTTGCCAGTACCCGTATCGAAGACCTGCAAGGTGAAATTCCAGCATTGTGCAAAGATCAGCATGGCTGCCGGTACCTTCAAAAGAAGCTTGAGGAGGGTGTTCCAGAGCATCGTGATATGATCTTCCGGGAAACCTTTGGTCATTTCGCCGATCTGATGACAGGTGGGTGCTAGCATTTGCCTTACGTCAACTGTCATACTGATGCAGGGAAGATCCATTTGGTAATTACCTGTGCCAAAAGCTCTTGGAATATTCTACGGACGAACAGCGGAATGTCATCTGCGAATCGGTTGCGCAAGACTTGGTCAATATTTCACTCAACATGCATGGCACTCGTGCTGTACAAAAAATGATCGACTTCCTGTCCACTAGACGACAGGCAAGTCTGATTCACTCTTTCACTTCTCTTCCAGACTTACGGGAGAGTTTAGACTGATCAGAGATACAATACCCAGATTCACTCCATTATCGTCGCGCTCAGCCTCCATGTTGTCGTGCTCATCAAGGACCTCAATGGCAACCATGTCATTCAAAAGTGTCTCAACAAACTCGCCCCTGAGGACAACCAGGTACTTGTGGCGCATCATTTTGATGATCTGTGTGTTCACGTACACCCCAGTTCATTTACAATGCTGTTGCTGCTAATTGTGTCGAAGTTGCGACCCACCGCCATGGATGTTGTGTGCTACAGCGATGCATTGACCATGCTTCCGACCACCAACGTGTTCAGCTTGTGAACGAGATCACCTATAACGCTCTCACGTTGGTCCAGGACCCTTATGGAAACTATGTGAGTTTCTCAAAACCTCGCCACAGTGTCAGATTGTCAACCTTTTCCTGTTAACTAGGTCGTGCAGTATATTTTGGACTTGAATGACAATCGCTTCAGCGATGCTGTCATCCGCCAATTTGCAGGAAATGTGTGCGCTCTTTCAGTTCAGAAATTCAGCTCCAATGTTATTGAAAAGGTCGGTAATCTTGTCATATTTTGAATGTCGGATTATTGATATCGAAACTGCCGTGCAGTGCATTCGCGTGGCCGAACACAGCACTAGAAAAATGCTCATCGAAGAATTGCTTAATCGTTCACGTCTGGAGAAGTTGTTGCGCGACTCGTATGGCAACTATTGTGTTCAAGTTGGTGCTTATAGTCGTTGCAAAGACCACTTACTGATGACACCCAGACTGCACTTGACTACGCGGAGCCTACCCAACGCGCCCTTCTTGTTGAGGGTATCCGTCCGGTACTCCCCCTTATTCGCAATACTCCCTACGGTAAACGTATTCAAAACAAGCTCCAACGCGAGCAAGTAGACAATTACAACGGCGGATACCATGGACATCAAATGATCAACATGAACCTCAACAACCAGACGCTTGGCTTAGCTCATCCCGCTGCTGGGCGGCATCTCCCACAGAGCGTGCACCCGAATGGTCCGATTCCAGATATTTACGGATCCCAGGCTAGCCTCTATGGAATGCAAGGGCAAGGTTCTTATGTCCCCTCGCATTTGGCAGCTCCTCAACTTCATGGCCTGCAAGCACGGTCTATCGATGGATATGTTTTACAAAACAACTCGCCTCACAATGCCAGTTTGACACCCCCGCATACCCATGCTGGCGGCTATTCCGGTGTGTCGGCGTATGCTAACGTGAGCTTTGGCAACGTTGGTCTCGCTGGATCATTGAGCGATCCCTACCAGAGCTACGGATATGGGATGTAAACGTCCTGCATCTCTACCATGTTTTGGTCAACCCTACCTCAACCTTCTAGCCGCTCGTTAATGCCCTATTTCTATGTATATGCTAACTCGCTTACGTTCGGCGCCCGATACCTCCATGTTACTCGTTGCTTGCCTCATCTCGTCTTCCTGGAGTACCCCTTCGATCTATGGGTAGCGGCTGGCTTCGATCATATCACCTCGCACACTTGTACTTTGGCCCGGCACACACAGTTATACTCCCATAGCTATTACTTGGTCTTGCTTTCTGAACACTTCCGCTTGTCTTGCCCTTTTTTCTTCATGCCTCTATCTGCCGCATTTGTACAGCCTTAATCTTCCACTCATCTAAAGCAATGTCTGTTTAATGGCGAACCATGCCGCAGCACTACCTTGTGTACTTATTGTGCAATCTATGCGTCGTTGCTTTCTGGAATTTCTGTATTTCTATCCGGTTGGTTGTGCTGTTGATATAGGCGCAATATTCAGGTCTTTCGACCGATCAAGATTTACTTTCCAGTAACTCCTTCATGTGCCTGGGCTGGTCCGAGTCTCGACCCCACTAACAAGATCCACTGCCCTCG
>Ga0307508_10007304_pt1 | contig 10293 bp, 6 predicted proteins | sample 9_EM_MG_FD_203089 | JGI IMG/M metagenome (GOLD analysis project Ga0307508, IMG submission 203089) | Populus trichocarpa ectomycorrhiza microbial communities from riparian zone in the Pacific Northwest, United States - 9_EM | ecosystem: Host-associated > Plants > Roots > Unclassified | place...
GACCTCGAGCGCCCCGTGCTTCTGTTGCTGCTGGAGTTGCCGGAGGATCTCCTGCTGCTGCTCCGGCGTCAGCTGATCGAAGCTGCCGCCGCTTGGCTTCACGAGCTCGCGATCGAACAGCTGGTCGAGGTTCTTGCCGCCTTGCGCCCGGGCGAGCGCATCGAGCGCGTCCCGTTTCGCGGCCTCCTTGCTCCAGGCATCCTTGGCGAGGCTCGCGGCGATCTCGTTCTTGACCTGCGCGAGGCCGAGATCGCCTTCGCGCCGGGCGGTGGCGATCACCAGGTACACGCCACGGTCGGTGACGATCACCGGCGTCATCTCGCCGGCCTTGAGGGCCTTGACAGCGTCGTTGACGGCCTTGTCGTCGAACTCCGCATTGTCGACCGGGCGCCAGCCGCGGTAGCCGTTGTTGTCGGGAGCGGCCTCGGACGAGCTCGCGGCCAGCTGCTTCTCGGCGTCGCTGAAGCTGAGCTGCCCGGCGACGATCGCGGCGCGTGCGGCGTCGAGCTTGGCCTTGGCGACGTCGGTCGGCAGCCCGATCGGCTTGGCCGCGTCTCCCGCCGCGGGCTTCTTGTCGGCGGTGTCCGGCTTCTTGTCAGCCAGCTTGGCCTTGGTGTCAGCCGGCTTGGCCTTGGTGTCAGCCGGCTTGGCCTTGGTGTCAGCCGGCTTGGCCTTGGTGTCAGCCTTGGTGTCGGTCTCGGCGGGCTTGTCGGGCTTGTCGGCCTTGTCGTCGGCGGGCTTGGCGGCGGCCGGGACAGCCTTCGGGATGAAGATCTCGCGAAGCTCGAGCTGGGGCTTCACGCCCTTGTAGGTGCGTTCATCCGCCTTGTAGCGGGCCTCGACCTCGGCGGTGTGGCCATCGAGGTAGCGCTTGATGTCGGCGTCGCCGAGCCGCATGGCGCGGCGATACGTCGCGGGATCGAACGCCACGACGTCGTAGGTCACTGTGTCGTGATCGTACAGGTAGTCGGCGAGGGCCTCGTCACGCGACACCCGCACCGAGCCGCGTAGGAGCTCCGCCATCATCGCGGCCTGCAGTCCGCGGGCCTGCTCGTCGAGGTAGCTGTTCTCGGTGATGTTCAGGGTGCCGCTCACCCAGGCCTTCCACTGCTTGTAGCTGAAGAACGGCTCGTCGTGGCTGTAGTCGAAGAACTGGCGCTTGAGGTCGAGGCGGTCGCCGCCGAGAAAGAAATAGCCTTGCTTGACCGCCTCCTGGGCCTGCTCGTTGGTCGCGCGGATCCCGCGGTCTTCCGCCGCCTGGGCGAGCAGCTCGCGGCGGATCAAGTAGTCGAGCGCCACGTAGACCTTCTGACGTCCGCTGCCGCCGTTTGCGGAGTACGCCACATGAAACGCAGTCTGGCTCGCGTCCGATCCGTCCACGGACATCGCCACGTTGCTCGACGCGCTGCAGCCCCCCTCCATGCCGCCGCGGTTGCGCGACGGGGCAAAGTTGATCACGAAGATCACGATCAACAGGCCGAAGATCAGATAGATGAATATCGAGGCGCCCTGACGGCGCATTTGTTCAAGCATGAGAGACTCGGCCGGTTCTACGGCAGGCGGGGCATCCTAGCCACCGAGGGATCCGGGTACAAGGCGCGCGGCCGCCCTTGAGCCCGTCGGCTGAGCCTACTTCGGCTCGCCAAGATTGTCTTGCGCCTGTGGACAGACGCGTGATAACTCCGCATAGCGACTCGGTGGGGTGCGATCCGAGGTGCGCCCCGTTTGCTCTCTCTCCCTCTCGCGCGCGCCGCAGCGCGTCTACGCCAGGAATCACCATGCTCTTCGACTGGGTCTACGGAATGTTTTCCAACGACCTCGCAATCGATCTCGGCACCGCGACCACGCTGACCTTCGTCAAGGGTCGCGGCATCGTCGCGAACGAGCCGAGCGTGGTCGCCGTGCAGGCGTCGTCGCAGGGCGGGCCGAAGAAGGTGCTGGCCGTCGGCAAGGAGGCCAAGGAGATGCTCGGCCGTACGCCGGGAAACATCGTCGCGATCCGGCCGATGAAGGACGGTGTGATCGCCGACTTCGAGGTCACCGAGGCCATGCTGCGCTACTTCATCCAGAAGGCGCATCAGCGCCGCACTCTGGTCCGGCCGCGCGTCATCGTCAGCGTCCCGTCGGGAATCACCGAGGTCGAGAAGCGGGCGGTGCGCGACTCCGCGCTGGCGGCCGCGGCGCGCGAGGTCTACCTGATCGAGGAGCCGATGGCCGCCGCGATCGGCGGCGGACTGCCGATCACCGAGCCGACCGGCAACATGATCGTCGACATCGGCGGCGGCACGACCGAGGTCGCGGTGATCGCGCTCGCCGGCGTGGTGCTGTCGAAGTCGATCCGCGTCGCCGGCGACAAGATGGACGAGGCGATCGTCCAGTACATCAAGCGCAAGTACAACCTGCTGATCGGTGAGCGCACCGCCGAGATCATCAAGAAGGAGATCGGCTCGGCGTACCCGCTCGAGGAGCCGCTGACCGTCGAGGTCAAGGGCCGCGATCTCGTGGCCGGCGTGCCCAAGACGCTGCTGGTCAACAGCGATGAGATCCGCGAGGCCCTCCAGGAGCCGGTCAACGCGATCGTCGATGCGGTGCGCTCCGTGCTCGAGCGCACCCCGCCCGAGCTGTCGGCCGACATCGTCGACAAGGGCATCGTGCTGTCGGGTGGCGGCGCGCAGCTCAAGAACCTCGACGTGCTGCTCCGCGAGGAGACCGGCCTGCCGGTCATGGTCTGCGAGAATCCCCAGCTCGCCGTGGTGCTCGGCACTGGCAAGGTGCTCGACGAGCTCGGTCTGCTCCGCGAGATCGCACTGCGGTGACGTGACCTCATGCGAGCGAGCGAGGACGGAGCGCGGCGAGCGCCTCCGGTTGCGAAGAGGTGTCGAACGGCGGCCGGGAACCCGTCGAACCTCGTGCGCGAGATCAACGAGCGTGCCGACCGCGACGTCGCCGTCTATATCAACGGGGTGGATCGACGCCGAGGTCATGATCGAGATCGGCGATCCGCCCGGGAGCGGTCATGACCCTGCGCCGCCGGCTGGTCGACTGGGCGCTCACGGGCCTCTTGATCCTGGTGCCGGCCCTCGTGCTGCGCGCGAGCTTGTCGCGAGGCACGCCGTCCGCCCTCGATCAGGCGCTGCTCCGGATCACCGCGCCGCTCGAGAAGGCCGTGTCGTGGGTCGTCGAGGGGATCGGCGGGACCTGGTCGCGCTACGTCGCGCTGGCCGACGTCGAGGCCGAGAACCGCGAGCTGCGCGCGGACAACGAGCGGCTGCGCAAGGATCTCGCGGCGATGACCCGCAAGGCGTACGACGTCGCGGCGCTCGAGGATCTCGCCGTGGTCAAGAAGCGGACGCCGGCCGACACGCTCGGCGCCCGCGTGATCGGCGCGCCGCTGTCGCCGCAGTTTCGCGTGCTGCGGCTCACCATCGACCGCGGCGATCGCGAGGTCGCGACCGACATGCCGGTGATCACGTCGGAGGGGCCGGTCGGTCGCGTCGACAAGGTCTATGGTGACTACGCGGACGTGGTCTTGATCAGCGACCCATCGTCGCGGATCGACGTGGTGATCCGCGATCCGGCGCAGCCGGCGGTGCAGGCCAGCGGCGCCCGCGGCTTGCTCGTCGGCACGGGCCGGGCCGACGCGTACGCGTGCAAGATCGAGTGGCTGGAGCGCCAGGGCCGGGCCGGGCCGGCGGAGGCCAAGGTCAAGGTCGGGGACGAGGTCGTGACCAGCGGCCTGGGCGCGAGCTTCCCGGCCGGGCTCGTCGTCGGCAAGGTCTCGAAGATCATCGGTGATGATGGCATGTTCCAGAGCGTGGAGGTCAACCCGACCGTCGACGTGTCCCGGGTGCGCGCCGTCATGGTGCTGCTTGCGCCGCCGCCACCGCCGGACCCCGATGCGAAGTCTCGGCGGCGCAGCGACTTCGCGTTTGGAGCCCGGCCGCTGTGAGGACCGCGACGATCGTGCTGGTCGCGTACCTGCTGTGCGCCGCGATCGCGTCGTTCTGGCGGCTGTTACCGCGGATCGACGACGCCATCCCGGATCTCGGCGCGCTGACCGCGGCCTACCTCGGGCTCACCGCCCGCCGTCAGGTGTCTCCGGCGGTCGGTGGCGCGATCGTCCTGGGCTACCTGATCGACCTGATCTCGGGCGGGCCGCCCGGCCTGGTCGCGCTCGTGCTCGCGCTGACCACGCTGGTCGCGCGCGCCGTCCAGCAGCGGATCCTCGTGCGCGGCGCGGTGATCTCGATCGCGTTCTCGGCGTTCGTCGCGCTGGTCGCCGGCGTGCTCGCGCTGCTCGTCCGCGTGCTGTACCGCGTGCCGAGCGCGGCGTTCCCGGTCGAGCTGGCCCACGTCGCGCTGGTCACGATCGCGACGGCGATCCTCGGGCCGCTGGTGTGGCGGACGTTCCGCCGCATCGACGCCGCGTTCGCCCGGACCCACCGCGAGCGCGACGCCGCGCTCGAAGGCCTGGCGCCGTGACCGGGCGCTGCCCATCGGGGTGGCGGGCCGCCGCCGCGGAGGCCGCGCGATGTTGATCCGCCAGTCCTCCGGGCCCGGCTCGGGCAACGGCCCGGCGTTGCCGGAGCTGCACCGCCGGCTCAAGTGGGTCGCGCTGATCGGCATCGGCGCGCTGTTCGTGCTGGTCGGGCGGCTGTGGCAGCTCCAGGTCATGCGCGGCGAGAGCTACTACGAGCGCACGGTGTCCAACGTGGTCAAGGAGCGCTACCTGCCGTCGGTGCGGGGCAAGATCGTCGATCGCAAGGGCGTGGCGCTCGCCGACAACCGCCCGGCGTTCAACATCTACGCGACGCCCAAGCAGCTCACCCGGGTGCTCGAGGCCGAGCTGGTGCGGATGCTCGGCCTGTCCGACGACGAGATCGCCAAGATCGACGAGCGCCTCGAGGTCGGCCGCAAGCGCGATCCCAAGGCCGCGGTCGTCATCCTCGAGGACCAGACCCGCGATCGCGCCGCGCTGATCGCGCAGTCGCAGGCCCAGCTCCCCGGGGTCGAGGTCCACTACGAGGCGTATCGCAACTACCCGTGGAAGAAACGCGCGGCGCACCTGATCGGTTACATGACCCAGATGACCGCGGCCGAGGCCGACCGGCTGGGCAGCCAGGGCTACGACACCAGCGAGCTGGTCGGGCGCTACGGGCTCGAGGAGAAGTGGGAGAACTACCTGCGCGGCAAGAAGGGCATCGAGCGCTACGCGGTCGACGCGCGCGGCCAGCGGCTCGACGACGCCACCGCGTCGGCACTGATCCAGGGCGAGCGTGGCGTCCCCGCGGTGCCCGGCGCGAACCTCGTGCTCACGATCGATAACGACCTCCAGCGGCTCGCCGAGGACGCGGTCGCTCACGTGCTGGCCGCCGGGGTCGTCGTGGTCGAGCCCGCGACCGGCAAGATCCTCGCGATCGTCAGCACGCCGTCGTTCGATCCCAGCGTCATGACCGGCCACCTGACCCGGGCCGAGGAGACCATGCTCAAGCAGGATCCGGGCAAGCCGTTCATCGACAAGGCGCTGCGGATGACCTATCCGCCGGGCTCGATCTTCAAGTTCGCGACCGCGATCGCGGCGCTCGAGGACCGGCAGGCCGCCGAGGACGAGAACCTGTTCTGCACCGGCCAGTACCAGCTGTCGGGCACGGTGTTCCGCTGCCACGGCACGCACGGCAGGATCGACCTGGTCCACGCGATCCAGCACTCGTGCGACAGCTACTTCTGGAAGCTCGCCGAGCGGATCGGCATCGACCGGATCGCGCAGGTCGCCACCGAGTACGGTCTCGGCAAGCCGACCAACCTCGGGCTCAACGGCGACGCCGGCGGGCGGATCCCCACCAAGGAGTGGTACGAGCGGTCCGGGCACTACCAGGCCGGCTACGCGACCAACGCGGCGATCGGCCAGGGCGACGTCGAGGTCACGGTGCTGCAGATGGCCATGGCCTACGCGGCACTCGCCAACGGCGGGACGCTCTACGTGCCCCAGGTCGTCGATCGGCTCGAGGCCTACGATGGCCACACGATCACGAGCTATGACCCGACGGTCGCCAAGCGGGTCACGACCCCGGCCGCCACGCTCGACACCTGGAAGCGCGGCATGTGGAAGGTGACCAACGAGCCGGGCGGCACGGCGTTCGATCACGGCCACAGCGACGTCGTCACGGTGATGGGCAAGACCGGCACCGCGGAGGTCAAGAAGCACCACAAGGATGGCGAGGAGAAGGACCTCGATCGCTGGAACCCCAACGCCGCGCACGCCTGGTTCGCGGGCTGGGCGCCGGCCGAGGCCCCCGAGATCGCGATCGTGGTGCTGGTCGAGCACGGCGGCGCCGGCGGCGCCGTGGCGTGGCCGATCGCCCGCCAGATCATCGACGGCTACTTCACCAAGATCAAGGGCGCTTCGCCCTCGGAGCACGCCGCCAGGCCGGCGCCGGCCCCGGGTCCTGCGCGGGGCAAGGAGGTCCGACGATGAGAGGCACCGGTCTCCTGCTGCCACGCGCCACGGTGGGGGTCAGCCGGTGGCGGCGGTTTCGCGCGGCGGTCGACTGGCCGCTGATCGTCGTGATCCTCGCGCTGTGCACGCTCGGCCTGCTGAACCTGTACTCGGCGACCCGCGGGGTCCGGCATCACGCCAAGTTCGACACCCAGGTCCAGTGGATGATCGTCGGGGTGATCGGCTTCGCGGTCGCGACCATCGTCGACTACCGCGCGATGGTGCGGCTGGCCTGGCCCGGCCTCGGCCTGGCGATCGCGCTGTTGCTGGTCGCGCGCGTGCTGGGCCGGCCGGGGGTGGGCGAGACCAACCACGGCGTGACGTATCGCTGGCTCAACATCGGCGGCATGGGCATCCAGCCGTCCGAGCTCGCCAAGCTGATGGTGATCCTGGTGCTGGGCCGCGTGTTCCAGGACACCGAGCCCACGAGCTACACGCCGCGCGCGCTGATCGGCCGGCTCGCGGTCCTGATCGTGCCGATCGGCCTGATCGCGGCCCAGCCGGATCTCGGCACCGCGATCCTGCTCGTGCTGATCGTGCTGTCGGTCGGCTTCCTCGCGATGCCGTCGGTGTGGCCGATGGTCCACGTCACGCTCGCCGGCCTGCTCGCCATCCCGATCCTGTGGGAGACGATGCACGACTACCAGCAGAAGCGCATCCTGGGCTTCATCGACTGCGGCATCGCGCCGACCAAGGAGTGCTGGCACACCCAGCAGTCGATCTACGCCGTCGGCTCCGGCAAGATCTGGGGCAAGGGCTTCCTCGAGGGCACCCAGAACCAGTTCAACTTCGTGCCCGAGCACTGGACCGACTTTCCGTACTCGGTGTGGGCCGAGGAGTGGGGCTTCGTCGGCTCGGTCGTCCTGCTCGCGATCTTCGGGTTCCTGCTGGTGTGGATCCTCAACGTCGCGCTGTCGGCGCGCGACCGGGTCGGCGCCGTGATCTGCGTCGGCGTCGCGGCCATGACGTTCTGGCACGTCGTGGTCAACGTCGCGATGGTGCTCGGGCTCGCGCCGGTGGTCGGCGTGACCCTGCCGTTCGTGTCGTACGGCGGCAGCTCGCTCGTCACGTTCTTCCTGGCGATGGGCCTGGTCGCCAACGTCTCGCTGCGCAAGCACGGCTATTGAGAGGGTCGATCAGAACAAGCCTGTCGCGCCGCACAGGTCCGCGAAATCCGATCGCCGACCGGCGCCGGAAGCTTGATGCATGCGCCCGGGATCGTCGACGCTGAGATCGACGTACATCGACGTCGACCCGAGGCGTTGACTTCCGCGGCGACGTACGGCGACGTGGTCGTCGACTCCATCGTCGACCTTGCACGTCGAGCTCCGGGGCGTGTGCCGAGAATCCTCGTCGGGAACGATCCGCAGCAGGTCAAGCGCGCGGTCAAGGAGGCGGTACGAGGGTGTCGACCGGTCAAGGTCGGCGATGCGTCGCGACGGCCCAGCCGTCCGGTGTTCGCCACGCCGCCGCCGGCCTGGTGGGTGGACCCCGGTCAGGCGCGGAGAATCCCCCCTCGGGAATGACCCGCCGACGATCGCGGTCGAGGTCAACGATGGGTCGACGTGGCCGCGCTTCCCGAAACGCGAGAACGCCCCGCGCGATGATCTCGCACGGGGCGTTCGGTCCTGCTCAAGCTAGATAGATAGATAGATAGATAGGTCATGCGCCGCGTGGGCGCGTCACGTGGCGATCAGGGAAAGTGGCCGACCAGGGTGGCGCCCGAGTAGGCCGCGAAGCCCCGGATCATCACGAAGTAGTCGCCGGCCGCCGGGCTCGTGATCGTGCAGGTCTCGTTGTTGCCGGTGAGGAACGGACGGCAATCGAAGGTCGACGTCGTCGGCCTGGCGCCGGCCTTGACGTAGAGATCGGCGTCGCCGGTGCCGCCGCTCAGCGTGAACACGACGCGGGTCTGGCCCGACGGCACGGTCAGCTTGAAGAACGTCTGCGCTCCGGTCGCACCGGCGAGGCCGGTGACCGGCACGTTGTTGCCGAGCGCCGTGGTCGAATCGGCGCCATAGGTCGCGACCAGCGTCACGCCCGTGTACGCCGTGAAGCCGTTGATCATCACGAAGTAGGTGGTCGTGGCCGGGCTGGTGACCGTGCAGGTCTCGTTGTTGCCGGAGATGAACGGGCGGCAGTCGAAGGTGGTCAGGGTCGGGGCCGATCCGGCGCGGACGTAGAGGTCGGCGTCGCCGGTGCCGCCGCTGATCGCCACGGTCAGCAGCGACTGGCCGGCGGGGACGACGATCGAGAACATCGTCTGCTGGGCGCTCGCGCCGGCGAGGCCGGTGACCGGGACGCCGCTGGTGAGCACGCTGCCGCCGCCGCCACCGGTGCTGACGGTCAGCGCGGCGGTCGCGGTGTGCGTGGTCGAGCCCGACGTGCCGGTGACCGTGAAGTTCCCCGCGCCCGTCGCCGTCGACGACGCCGCGAGCGTGAGGGTCGAGCTGCCGCCCGCCGTGACGGACGCCGGGCTGAACGAGCCGGTGACGCCGCTCGGCAGGCCGCTGACCGAGAGCGCCACGGTCTGCGAGCTACCGTTGATCCTCGTGGTCGATACCGTGACCGTGGCCGAGGCTCCCGGGGCGACGGTGGTGCTCGCCGGCGACACCGCGACGGAGAAGTCCGGGGTCGTCGAGACGCTGCGGGTGGTGATGCAGTCGCTCTGCTGGTTCGAGAACTCCTGCTGGATCGTGTAGGTGTTGCCGTCGGTGCCGGTGAACGTGCCCTGCTGGCCGTTGCAGATGTCGCCGATCTCGCCGTTGGTCGCGTCGTACCAGGCGAGCGGCGGGCCGATGACCGTGGCGAGGCCGACCTCGGCGTCGGTGACCGCCTCGATCAGCTCGTGCGAGGCCACCGACTGCTGGTTCTGGAACGTGGTGCCGGCGCCGCAGCCGGTCGCGCAGCCACCGGTCAACGCCGGGAGCACGCCGTAGTACACGTTCTGCGTGCCGATCTTGAACGTCCCGTGGTACGCGCAGAACCCGCCCGCGACGCACGACGACGCGCCGCCCTGGGTGATCGTCTTGCCCGACGGGAAGTTCACCATGTAGATCTGGTTATCGCTCGGCGCCGGGAGGACGCCGGAGCTGATCTGCGCCGCGATCTCGGCCTGGATGCTCGCGTCGGTGATCGTCGCCCCGTTGCGCGCGGTGGCCGGCGTGATCTGTGCCGAACCCGCGAACGAGCCGCGGCCGATCGTCTGGGCCGGCGACGTGGTGTTGTACTCGTTCAGCCAGTCGAACACGCCGCTGGTCACCATCTGGGTGTAGGAGCTCGCCATGTTCACGCCGGTGGTCGACGTGAGCTCCGGGATGTAGGTGCCGGTGCCGTACAGCACCTTGGTGACGCTGACGTTCTGGATGACCTTGCCACCGTGATAGATGAGCTGCGCGCCGGGCGGCGCCACCGGCGCAGGAGGAGCCTGGTCGGTCGGGTTGTGGCTGTCGCTGTCGCGGAACGGCATCATGTGGACGTGCTCGCCGAGCGTCACGTCGGTCGAGGGATCGGGGGACGTGGCTTGCGCCAGACATCCGACAACGGTCAGTGCACTCAAGGTGGCGATGAGCTGAAGCGAGCGCGCGGGCATGAAACGAGACTCCTTGCGAGAGTTGCGATCACCGAACGCGACACGTTCGGCGTCGTCGGCCGTGGTTGGTCACGACCCGACGTACGCGCCGCTGTTCATGCCTGGTGCCAAGCCACGCTGCACAACTTGCGCATGCGAGATCTCGTCGCTCGTCCGGCGTCGTGTCCGGTCTCCGCGGTCACGAACGCAGGTCAACAAACGCGAT
>Ga0307508_10007305_pt1 | contig 10293 bp, 3 predicted proteins | sample 9_EM_MG_FD_203089 | JGI IMG/M metagenome (GOLD analysis project Ga0307508, IMG submission 203089) | Populus trichocarpa ectomycorrhiza microbial communities from riparian zone in the Pacific Northwest, United States - 9_EM | ecosystem: Host-associated > Plants > Roots > Unclassified | place...
CTTCTAAAATTATTAGACTCTTCACTTATTGCCTGATTCCTTTCCGTTTAAAGACTTTACAAAACTCATAGAAACACAAGTACTGTATGAACATATAATAAAAATCAAACAAATCTAAGAACCTCATATTATCTTGAAAATATATTTTAATATTGCAAATCATTTTTCTATTTTCCCTTATAGATAAGGCATTTCGTCTAATTAAATCCTTTTTAGTTCGTGATATAGATGATCAAAATAGGTCATGTAAATATTATAGATCAAAAGATTTTGAACATGGTACAACAATCGGGATTGATATCCTCTATATAAGGTTTGGATTGGATGGAGAGAAATAACTCAATAAAATTAAAATCGATAAGCAAGGACATCATTTAAATTGGGCAAAAAAGTTTAGCTAAGTTTTTTTTTTCTTGTTCTTTCCCATATTCTCTGCCATCAAATTAAAAGTCTATAAAAGATAAACACTAATTAAAAATAAATGATTTTTAGTGTTTAATTCACAATAGCTAACTTTTTTTCTTTTATAAAAAAATTGATGTCCCGTATTATCATTAAAGTAAAAACAAACAAAATAACTCAGCAATAATGAGGGGTTATATTAGTAAGATAGTGAACTATGAAATGAAGTGCGAGTCTTTTATAAATATAAAAGGAATAATTATCAAAAACCTTTCAAGATTTGAACATGGTAATACTTTGTTTTCTCCTATTTAAAAAATTACACTTGAATACATAATCAAAGTCAACTTTGAAATTTAATAGGATTAAAATAACTTTGTCTTGAATTTTTCCCCTTTCCCTTTCCCTTTTTCTTTTGTTTTTTCTTTTCTTTTCTTCTCATTCCTTCTCTCTTTCAATCTTTTTTATCCACCATAATCATCTCAAATTAGAGGTTGTGATCTCATTCATTAAACATTAATGAAGATTCCAAATCTCCATTCACTTAAATTACTCACATTCTCTTTCAAAATTCATAAAACCACTTTCCAACATTAGCCAACATTAATTTAAATACTTGGTTCAGCACATACTTTAACAAGACCAATGACTATTCTTGGGACTCTCTTATTACCAAGTCGGTTCATGATGCTGCTGCATACGTGTCTCTTTGTGCTTTCTTTTTAATGTGAAAGTTTGATATTAAATTGAACCGCCCAACTTTCTCGTGCACAATCAAATAATGCTTTATTTTGTTTGATCTTATCTCTAGAAAACAAATATACCAACAAGCTTATGTTTGTATCATCAATGTTGATTAATATGTACTCAAAATTTGAGTAGTTAAATGATGCAAGAATAATGTTTGATTAAATTTCTTAGAGAAATATTGTCACATGGACTTCTTTAATAACCAAGTGTGTTCAAAATAATGATGCCATGAAGCATTAATGGTTTTTAAGGAGTTTTTTTTATTGAAAATAGTTTGAATATTTTATTGATTCTATGAACTGGTTGTATTGTTGGTGGTTGGCATTTGTTGGATGCTTTAGAGTTGTTGGGTTGTTTTCTTAGTTGATGGCGTCTGGTAGAGGCATTAGTAGCGATAAAGGTGATGCAAACCTAGATAATAAGAACCCTAGAACTCATAATCAAGAATAAATTCTAACCCAAGAAAGCCAACAATAAGATTTGATGAAACCTAACCTAGTGATTACATGCACCAAAGAAAACCCTAACCTTGTTGATACTACTTTTATTGATTGTTTTTTAGATTATATGTGGAGTTATATAACTCATAATCAATCAGTACCAGTTCTATTTGAAAAGTAACATCCATATCTACAATTTTCATGAAAAAACATAATTTATATTATATCATTTTCAAGTTCTAATTTCAACTAGAAGTTGGCTAATAAAACTTTCAGAATTTCAGCTGCATAAAAGATAAATTTGACAAGCAAACTAGGTACTTTCATGCATCACAACATCATTCAAAACTATCTTCATACATGTTTTTTAACACAATCCAAGTGTTATTACTAATATAACATAACAACACTTTCTAAAATAACACAAATACCACATCGATCTAAAATAACCATTCCATTCCTTCATATACTTAGTTTTTACCAATTTCTATTTCAAAAGGAACATAAGTTCCTTTCATAATTTTCACGAAATTAGTTTTATGACCATTCTTTAAACATATCACAATTTAATGAACGAGTATGAGATTCATTGCATGAGAAATTGAAGAAAAACAATTTATGTTCTCTTTGATAGAGAGTTTGGCCTATGCTAAGGAAATAGGGATTATTTTTTTTTTCAAAACCAACATATCAATCATAAAAAAAAACCAAAAAGAAACATGGTAATTTTCTTTTTTACTACCAGTGTCCTGGTTTGGAACCGGTGCTCTGTGAAGGGGCTGTTAGTTGGACACGTATTCTGGAATGGAACTGGTGCCCTGTGAATGGGCTGATGGTTAGACCAGTGTCCTAGTTTGGAACTGTTGCCCTGTGAATGAGCTGTTAGTTAGACTCGTATTCTGGAATGGAATTGGTGCCCTGGGAATGGGCGATCAATAGAATTAGTTATTATTAGACAAGATTGGTGTGCTGACATGTGGGAAATTATAGAAATTGATGATAAATAAATTAAAAGGTAAATTGTTAGTGTAATGAAAATATACTTGATCATCTTAATTAATTTTCAGCCAATATAACATGCCCTAAGTTGTGTCCAAAGAAACAAACTACGCATAAAATCGAGTTCTATAGTTCTAGTTATACTCAAAATACTAAACAGTGTTTGGAATCCGTTATGTTGAGCCACCTAAGACATGTAAATTGGTAACTTCTATTTGGAATTGTTTTTTTATTACAAAATATTGAATTATAGAGGCAGTACATATATGTGTGCATGTGATTAAGACTTGAAATTTAAATTAGTGCAACTATTGGTACAGGTGAGATTATGGGAAATAGATGAGAGTAGGGGACAACTAGCATAACACAGATTTCAGGTAGGTGTCTAATACTTAGATCTCTAATTTAAAGTCTCGTTTAATTTTTTAGCTTAGTTTCTAATAAGATGTAGTTCAAATTTTAGTACTTATATGTAGTGTTTGAATGATGGGTGAACCAGTTCCTGGTTTGGGACTAGTGCCCGGTGAATGGGCTGATGATTGGACTAGTGTCCTGGTTTGGAACTAGTGTCCTAATATTGGGCTGATGGTTGGACCAGTGTCATGGTTTGGATCTGTTGCCCTGTGAATGGGCTGATGGTGGGACTAGTATCCTGGTTTGGATCTAGTGCCCTGTGAATGGGCTGATGGTTAGACTGGTGCCCTGGTTTGGAACTGGTGCCCTGTGAATGAGCTGTTAGTTGGACCCATATTCTGGAATGGAACTGGTGCCCTATGAATGAGCTGATGGTTGGACCAGTGTCCTGGTTTGGAAATGGTGCCATGTGAATGTGCTGTTAGTTGGACCCATATTTTGGAATGGAACTAGTGCTCTGGGAATGGGCGATTAATAAAATTAGTTATTATAGGACAAGATTGGTGCGCTAACAGATGGGAAATTATAGAAGTTGATGATAAATGAATTAAAAAGATCATGTGAATGGGCTGTTAGTTGGACCCGTATTCTGGAATGGAACTGGTGTCCTGGGAATAGGCGATCAATAAAATTAGTTATTATGGAACAAGATCGGTGCGCTGACAGGTGAGAAATTATAGAAATTGATGATAAATGAATTAAAAAGTAAATTGTTAGTGTAATGAAAAATATATTAAATCATCTTAATTAATTTAATTATGTTTATGCAAATTACTATGCAGGTTCATCTCAGCAACGTAACTTTTAGTTGATGCATGGATGTTCCTTCTGTATAGTCACTTAAGTTAATAGAAAAATAGAAGAATTTTCTTTTAGGTTGTATTTATCAATACTTCTAATTTGCATATATAAAGTTATGTAGTACTATTTTGTTAAAACTTTAAGTAGTAATTTGAAATTTGAAATTTTCATTACGCTAATGCATGAATGCAATTACGATGGTTAATTAATGGTTATCTCTTAATTTAAGGGGCAAAAAAAACTTCCTGGGATTCTTCTCATTTTTATAACTTGATAATTGTGTGAATTTTATCTTAAAAGTTTGGGGTGTTACAGTTTGAGACTTGGAATGATTGGAATGTGTATGAACAATGAATACAGGATGTGTACAAATGATTTTATCGATAACTTGGGACCTCCTATATAGGAGAGACATGGTAAGACTTGAAATTTAAATTAGTGTAACTATTGGTATAGATGAGATTGGTGACAAGATTGGTGCGCTGACATGTTTTATTGTATTTTACTCAATCAAGATGAGATTATTTTATCCGATGGTTTACATTATAACATAATCAAACAAAAATTTAATATCAATTTAAACTAATTAAATCCATCCTTCATATCTTTCTTAGGCCCAAGGGAATGATTTCTTTTCAATTTCTTGCAATTAATCATGTACCCAATTGTTTTTCATTCCTAGCAGCACTCTTCAAATGAGTTTACAAATCAATAACATATAATTCCCTCAAACCCTAAGTTCCATAATGCAAATTTAACATAACATGCATTAAAACATATTAAAAACTTCAATAAATCATTAAACAAGGTTTTTTTTAATCTCTTTTTAGTAACAAATCAATGAGTTTTATGCAAACAACACTCAAATTTTTCCTTCATTTCCTTCTCTCTCTCTAGCTGAAACTTTCTCTCTATATTTCTCACAAATCCTAGACATTTAATCCTTCATCTCTTTTCTTCCATGATCTCCCTATATCTACTCATTTTTGGTGGATTTTCAAGAAAATCTCAACACAAAAATGAAGAAATTAGCTCTCGTTATACCCTCCATGACCGGCAACTTATTTAGAAGAAGAAACCCTAAACTGACTTAATAATAATGAAAAAATCATTGTAAAAAGACCAAAAAACCCCATTGACTCTAGACTTATTGTTTTTTTCTTTTAAGAGCATTTTAATTGTTTCAATGTGCTTTTTTATTTTTTTAATATTATTTTATATTTGATCAAATACCAAATTGCATCTCCACTAACATTATAATAACAAAAAAAACTTATTGTGCAAATATAAAAATGCTCTTTAATGTTAGTTTTAAATTTTTTGTTTAAAAATTATTTTAGCTATTTTACTACATAATTAAGATGTAAAAAATTTATTTGTCCTGTGAAATTTTTTTAATGTTCTTCACAGCTGGTGTTAAGTTTTTTTTTTTTTTTTGATGAAAAGACAAAATAGCTATTACTAACAGTGAATAATAAGATTAATTGGTGCATTTCCTTGTCTAGGCCTTGCTATGAACAACGCTTGCTATGAACAACGCTGACAAATCACAAATCTTGCATTTGAAATTTTAGACCCATTTGGTTCCTCGTGAGCTCTTTCTTTCTTTCCATGTCAATTAATAAGAAGTTATATTTTGTGTGTTACTACGTTCTTTCCATGTCAATTAATAAGTAAGTTATATTTATTTTTAGGGTTAAAATTTTATTATAAATCATTCTCCAACCAGAATTCTTTAAAATGAAACGCTAATATGATTAAAATAAATTATGGATGATAAAAGATAAATTTTAAAAAACTCATGATTGATAAGTTTTTTATGAAACTCAAAACTATCTATCCCACGTGGAAAAAAATACAAGATTGTCTTGTAGTTTATATAGTAAGATGTTGAAGGGTCATATCTGGGCATGTACAATATAGTTTAAGTTTATCCCACATGTGCACGCTCAGCTCTGTTTAGACATAAATTTTGAGTTTATGTTTTATAACATATTTGGTTATTAATATGTAGAAAAACTTTTTGTTTTTCATGGTTGATTTATTTATTATCACAAATCAAATTAGAAAACATATTTAAACTCAATGATTGATGTTTAATTATCATTGAAGAAATCTTCTAATAAAACATATCTAAACAATATAATCTTCTATTCATTTGCCTTTTATTTTTCAGAATTGATTTCTTTTGTTTTCTTAGCTTTCTAAGCTTTTTTGTTTTTAGTTATTTTAGATCATATACAAAATCCCCTTTTTAATTACTTATTGTTTACATTTCATATTAGTTAATTTCTTCATATTTGTATATTTAATGCATCTTAACTTAGTTTGCTTTAATCTAAACTTAAATAACTTATTTTGACTGAGTAATTAAGTTCTAATACTTGTATCCATGTAAAACGATACTCTTACTTTATATACTACAAATCATTAATTTTAAGAGTTTAAATTCGCACAACTTCAATACTAGTCATATTTAGTTACTTGTTATATTGTTTAGTTTGTGATTGTTTTTCATTTTTTAATTTAGTTATTTTTTATTTGCATTCAAGAAGCTAAAATTGTTTATTTAGAAATTGGTCATGTCTTCTACTCAAGAAATGGTTACCACAACAATTAATATTGCTTCAACAAGTACTACTTCGATAAAGAGGATTTCACCATCACTTTATATGATGCATGGTGAGAAACTTAAAAAGCTCAATGGATTGAACTTCAAGAGGTGACAATCGAAAATGTTGTTCTATTTGACCACATTGAACTTGATAAAGTTTTTGTCGAAAGAAGCACCAAAGTTGTCTAATAATGAATCTGATGTTATCATTATAACAATTATGAACACGTAAAATCATAGCAATTTTGTGTGCAAGAATGGCATCTTAAATCAATTGGACATATATATATATAGTTTTCAATTATAAATGCAAAAGCACTATGAAAAGCTTTAGATAAAAAGTAAAATGTTGAAGATGCTGGTATAAATAAATTCATAATCGATAAATTTATGAACTTCAAGATGGTCGCTTCAAGGACAATTATAAGCCAAGTTCAAAATTTTTAGCTCATCTTATATGATATTTATATTGAAGGAATGATTTTAAGTGAATCTTTCCAAGTGACTATAATTATTAAAAAACCATCACCATTATGGAAAGATTTCAAGAACTATCTTAAATATAAGCATAAGGAAATAAGAGTTGAAAACTCATTTTAAGATTAAGGATAGAAAAAGAGAATAAGTTATCCTAAAAAAGAGCCAATTAATTCAATATAGCCCCCAAAGCAAACATTATAACAATTGGTAAGGACTTACAAAAAGAAAAAGAAAAAGCTTATTGTGAAGGGGTAGGGTAGGGGATTGCTAATAAATTTAATGACAAATTCTTTATCTATAATAAGACCGGACACCAAGCCAAGGAACACAAAAATAAGGTCAGGAAGGAAACCTTAAGAAAATAATTGTTTATGCCAATGTCATCGAGATTGATCACCTCATAAATAAAGTTTTAAAATTAAATATATTTGCTGGTGTTTTCAAAGTAAACTTGATCAACAATTTCGAGTAGTATTGGGATGATATTAGTGCAACAAAACATTATATATTGAGAAAATGATGTTTTTCACTTATAAAAAAGTGAATGATTAACACTTGTACATAGGGAGCTCATAAATCTACATGGTACTAGGCATTAGCAAAGTCATATTGAATGTCATGACATTTTCACCCCCCCAAAAACAAAAACAAAAGTTTTTCAATATTTCTGAAAATCCTCAAAATTTCCCAAAACAATTAACTCCTTAATCTCCTAAAGAAAATTTTTCATGAAATATATATTTTTCAAAAAATAACAAACAAGGATTCAGTTAACAACTAGTCAAATTTATCATGGCTATAATTTGACGTTTGATTGAAGAAAAGCAAAAAAAAAACTGAAATTACATTAAAAAGGACTAGATTGTAAAAAGATCAAAACTTAAATGGCCATTTTGAATAAACTTCTTAAGGGTTTGATTGAAAAGAATTCTTAAAAATCAGTGTAAATCAGCTAAGATTTGAGAAATCAAAACTTTAGGGACTAAGTTGAAAACTAATAAGAAAAAATGAGTTTTAATGAAACGATGAGTTTCATTGAAAAGAGAAAAAAAGTTTGATATGGAAAAGGCGTTGTTGTGATTGAAATAGAACCCTAAGGATTGAATGACTTGTCATTGACCAAATTCCTTAAAGTCTACTTCCCTAAAAAGGAAGATAACATGCGTGGAGATGGAATTTTGGTGACTTCTTTCCCCTCTACGAAGATAAAAAGCACACTCCCCCTTGCTTCTCTGATGAAAGACAATCTCCCGAGCCTTGGTTCAATGAGTGTTTGTTTGGGAGTGTGGTTATGGTTGCTTTTTAAAGTATTTTTCATTCAGTAATGTATCAAAATAATATTTTTTTTTATTTTTTAAAAATCATATTTAATATCAGCACATTAAAATGATCTAAAAACACTAAAAAATATATTAATTTAAAGCAAAGAAAAAAATAAAAAATTTAAATTTAATTTTTTAAAAAAATATTTTAAAACACAAAAACAAACAGACCCGATTTGCGACCTTTTGCAGAACTAGCCTTGCCAGCGAGTCTTAGCTGGATTTATATCGATGGCTAGGATGGATAATGAAGAATCAAGGGTCATGATGCAAACCCCAAGTACTATATCCCCAGGCCTCTATAAAAGGCACCAAGTCCCAGCTTGGAGGAAGAATGAAAGAAGAGAAAAGAGCAAGATCAGAAAACAGAATGAAAGCTAGAAGACGAGGGAATAAAAGTCAGTATATATTAGAAAGAGAAAAAAGAGTAAGGAAGTAGTAAAGAGAGAGGATAGAAGAAAATTAAGAAAAGGAAAGATAAAACCCACAAATAAAAGATTCTAAAAGAAGAAGAAAATACAGTGAAGAAAAATGGTCAAGGAAGACTAAAAGAGGGGGCTCGAAGGAGGAGCAAGTGAGCAATCCTAAGGCCATTCAAACCTTTGGCCTCTAAGTAGACAATTCCTATCAAGCAACTATCTTTCTCAAAAGGGAGGAGGTTGGTGGCAGTTGAAAGCAAGAAACATCAAAGTTATCACTGTCGTTACAGGTTGGATATTATAATGCCTTCCATCTTCTTCTACATGAAGGATTTTGTTTCGTTTGATTTTCTAGATTCATATCTTCTAGTTGTTTTCTTTCTTTTCTTGGTTATGCTATATGAATGTCTTTCCATATATCATGCTCATAATAAGGTACCGGATTTAGATTTAATGAGAACCTTATATGTGTTCATGTGGGAGAAGAGAGTGTTTTGTGCATGCATGAGGATATTTACATGTTGTTTCCTTTCACTGTGCCAACCTGTTGTTTTTGCTGCAGTTTTTAAGTTGAAAGCTTGCCAAACATGTGGCTTTCTCCCCTTCTTAGATATTTTCATGCACTGCATTTGTGGTTGTAAACTCTGTAATGAGGATGAAGAATTGGCTAGTAATCATCAACATCTCCTAGATCTTGAAAGAAGGTAGCAACAAGGTCGACTAATCAAGATCCAAAGGATTCAACATCTGAACACAGTGAGGAAGGATGATGCAAAATCACACCTTACCAACAAAATAGGTTTGGGAGTCGAAAAAGACCACTCATTTGCAAAACAATCAACAATGACAAATATTAGTCAAATTACTAATATGTGGTGTCAATAATCGATCATAATTGTGCCTAATCCAACATAATTATGCAACAATTGATTTGAGCATAAAATACAAATCAATATTCCTTTATTAATCCAAACAAGAAATATTGGGAGCATTGTTTATACTAAAAACAATTAAGTGTCTTTTGATTAACAACATTAGTTCACTTCATAAATCAATGAAAAAAGATGAATGAAATTGACCGTTAACCAATGAAGACAGTTAAGATCAACAATCGATGAATTCACATTAACAACAGGATTCTTTAATAGTTAGACTAATAGATATATCAGCATAACAAAAACACATACAATTGCCAAAAGAATATGCACAAGGATTTGGATTGTAAATCCTTTATATACCATAAAGAGTTTGTATAGGATTAAGATTTTAAGTATGTGTAAAATTTTATCATTGTAACATTATATATAAATCTAGTTATTGAAAACGATAACCAACCTCATATACACAACTTTTTTATGCAATTTAAAACTTACATTTTTTCTACAATTATCATTTTTCTTTAAATCCCAGTTTGTTTACTTTCTTTTTATCTTTTTCCTTCTCTTTTCCTTAACATTACAAATGCTTAGAACATCTAGTTTGGTTTCCGAGGTTGCTACATAACTCCACTTGGGATTCAGTTTCTAAAAAGAAGGAATAAAAAATGAATAGCATAGTAGTTACTTCAAAAAAATATCTAACTGATTCTTTTGGCCACAATTAAAATTGGAAGGCCTTATTATCATAGACGATTTTAAAGTCTAGAAAGAGCA
>Ga0307508_10007306_pt1 | contig 10292 bp, 4 predicted proteins | sample 9_EM_MG_FD_203089 | JGI IMG/M metagenome (GOLD analysis project Ga0307508, IMG submission 203089) | Populus trichocarpa ectomycorrhiza microbial communities from riparian zone in the Pacific Northwest, United States - 9_EM | ecosystem: Host-associated > Plants > Roots > Unclassified | place...
ATGGGCGAGTCCTGCCCGATGGCAGTACCCGGCACCAGCGTGCGTGCCGAAGAGGTTGCGGGCGGTACCGCCATGGTCTTCACGACGACGGGCGACGTGGCCGAGCTGCGCCGTCGCGTCAGCGCGATGGCCGACATGCACAACAAGCACGCCAGCGAAGGCTGCCCGATGATGAAGATGCACGAAGCCCCGACCGAAGCGTCGCCCACTGCGCCTGCGCCGTCGGCGACGCCGCCAGCTGTCGCTCCCGCCGCCCCGCCCGCGGCAACTCCTGCGAAACCAGCGGCGCCTCAGCCGCATCCCAAGACCAAGGGCTGACCGCCGGGCGCTAAGCTCCGCTTCCAATGGCGTTCGTAGGGATTGCGGTTGCGACATCACCATCGCCGAGCTGTCCCGCGAAGGCGTTTCGCGCGGCAGCTTGGTCTTCCATTTCACGCTGGCACCCCGCTGACGGGGGCGGCGCGGAGTCCAAAATCGCGATACTCTAGGCGCCATGCACGCGCCGAAAATCCGAGTTGAGAACGGTCGGATCCAGATCGACGAGCCGACGGATCTGCCGAACGGCACCGAGCTGTACGTAGTGCCCGTCGAGCAGCTCGACGATGTCGTCCTGTTGCGAGACGACGGCCTCGACGACGACGAACGTAAGCGCCTGCATGCCTTCATCCGACGAGGAATCGAAGACGGCCGAGCCGGTCGCGTCACCGGCTTCGACGAATTCCTTGCCGAGTTGGAAGCGCAGCCTTGAAAGTCGAGCTCTCTGACGAGGCCAAGCTCCAGGCTCGTGAGGAGAACGCTTGGTGGCGAAAGCATCGCGACAGCAAGGGCCTCTTCATTGAGGAGCTCCGCGGAGCGCGCAAGGCGTTACGGGATGGCCCCAAGCACCAAATCTACGCGTACATCGACGGTGAGCCGGTGCGCCGAATACTCCTCGAGAAGACCCGCTGCCACGTCTACTATGTCGTCTTGGAGCGCGAGAATCTCGTGCGCGTCGTGGCGGTCTGGGGTGCGTCACGCGAACGCGGCCCGAGGTCGTAGCTTTCCTCTTTGGCTGCCCTGCCAGAAAGACAAACTCGGCCCATGGCCAAGGCTCGCGCCACCGAGGAGGCCGGCGGGCGCGCCGCGTCAGGGCTTGTGCGCAGCGCCCGTGACTCGACCTTAGCGCCTGGCGAAGCCGCGCGGCGCCGACCCCGCCGCTAGCCGAGGCAATACGCCCCGCGCGACCGCTCGCGTTCGGTTCTGTTTCGGAAAACGTCAACGCGAACGATTTTCTTCGCAACTCTTTCGCGCGCTGACCGAGACGCGAGGGTGAAACGCCAACATAGGTCATCGAACGACACGTTGAAGCAACTGCATCAACGTGTGAGTTTTGTGAATCGGTCATTGCCTGTCACGTTCGCAATTGACGCGCTCCCACCCTCGGGAGTAGTGGTGCGATCACCAAGTCACTCACGCGACTTGAAAAGGACGGGCTGGGGCGATGGCCAATAAACGAAGCGTTTTGCTGTGGGTCGCAGTGATGCTCGGGTTTTGGCTTTGCCCCCGCATCGCCCTTGCCGAGGTGAGCGAGAATTTCGAAACGGGCACGCTCGGCGGCGCCTGGCCGTCGCAATGGACGCTGGAAACGACTGCCGACACGAGCTTCATCACCACCACCGCTGCGTTCAGCACGGCCGGTCAGCTCGGAAGAATGACCGGCACAGCCGACAGTGGCGGCAACGAGTTCCTCAGCGCGCCCGGCGCCGCCTTGGACTCCGATCAATCGGTCGATATCGCCACCAGCAATGCCCTCAACTACGCCGATTTGATCGCGCGCCGAGGCACGGCGGGCAACTACTACGGCTGTTTGGTCGGCATGTTCAATCGACTGCGCTTTTACAAGGTAGTAGGCGGGGTCTACGCGCAAGTCGGCCCCACCGCGTTGGTCACGCCGCCAGCAGGCGTGTCGAGCATTGGCGCGATCAACACCTGGTATCGCTTGCGGTTCAAGGTAACCCAGAACAGCAACGGAACCACCACGCTGCAAGCAAAGCTGTGGCAAGGCAGCGAGCCCAGCGGCTGGACGCTCGCCCTTGCGACTCCGGACGATGAGCCCACGCTGCAAAATGTACCCGGCTATTCTGGGATGGGCGGCGCTGCCGGACACAGCACGGGCCAGTACATCTACCTCGACAACTACGCGTTGACGACCGGCGACTGCTCGGGCGGCTGCCAAACCGCCCAGGCCTGCACTGCCGACACCGACTGCGCGCCCGGCCTCGCCTGCGGCACCAACAACGGCGGCTGCTTCAACGGCGCCCGCCGCAACAAAGTCTGCTGGCCCACCCAATGCCAAGACGGCGTAACCCCCGACGAATGCGGCCAACCGAGCAGCCCCTGCGGCCCGAACTGCGCGTGCGTCGACGACGTCTGCGATCCCGCAAATTCAGCCAGCACCTGCCCAGCCGGCGAAACCTGCAAACCCGGCCTAGGCCAACTCTTCGGCTCCGACGCCGCGGCCGTCTGCGTCACCACAGGCGTCTGCCCATCCAACGACCCCGCAACGTGCGGTTCGGTCTCAGCGCTCTGCGGCAAGGAGTGCATTTGCACGTCTGACTGCTCAACGGCGACTGCAGCGAATCCTGACGACCACTGCGGGGGCGTTTGTCCCCACCTGTGCGCCATGGGACAGCAGTGCTGCAGCTCGGACCTCAACTGCCCCACGGGCGCGTTCTGTGACGCCCAGCCCAGCGGCGCCGGCATTTGTCGTCCCGGCTCGTGCGCGTACCAGCACTTAGCGCCCCCGCTCTGCGGGTCAGCCGACGCCCCGTGCGGCGCGCAGTGCCCTGAATGCACTCCGGAATGCGATGGCCGAGAGTGCGGGGCGGATGCGGCTTGTGGCACCAGTTGCGGCACCTGCAGCGCAGGTCAGTTCTGCACCGGCGATGGCCATTGCCTGCCGACAGCCAGCACCGATCCGCCGCTGCACGTCCTCGACGGTCAAGGCAACCCCATCCCCTTGCCCATTGTATCAGACGCACCGACGGCACCAGTTGGAGCGCTGGCGGGTCAGTTCAGCGTAACCGAGCAGGGCACGGCGCAGTTCAACGTGCCCATCGACGTGCCGCCCGGCCGCGCCGGCATGGAGCCTGGCGTCTCGCTCCGCTATATCGGCTCAAAAGCCAGCGGCGAAGCGGGCATCGGCTGGAAGATCGAAGGCCTCTCGCAGATCACGCGTTGTCCGAAAATCTATGCGCTCGACGGCTATTCAGCGCCCGTGGCCAACGACACGAGCGACCATTTCTGCATCGACGGCAAGCGCTTGGAGACCGTTCCGGGCTCATCGCCCTACGGCTCGAACGGCGCACAGTATCGAACACTGGTCGACGGTTTCAGCAAAGTCATCTCACGTATCGCTGGGCCAAACTTTCAGCAGCCTTTTTGGCTCAACGTGCCGCGCGTGAATCCTGCGCAGCAAGGGCCAGACTACTTCGAGGTTTGGACCAAAGACGGCCGCAAGCTGACCTATGGCAGCACGCGCGACTCGCTGCTCGTCGGGCGCAACGGCGTTCGCTTCAGCTGGCTCTTGAATCGCGTGGAGGATCGCGCCGGCAACTCGATGACCGTGCGCTACCACAACTTGCGCATTGAGGTGCCGGCTGCCGCTGTTGCAGGTGTGCCCAACATGGTGCGACCCGCCTCCATTTTTTACACCGGGCACGGCCTGTTTGACGGCAACCGTGAGGTGCGCTTCGACTACGAAAACCGCAGCGACGCACAAATCAGCTACGGGCAGGGCGGCGTGCCCCTGGTTGTCGCCTATCGCTTGAAGCAGATCACCACGTTCGTGAGAGGCACGGCAGTCAAGGACTACTTTCTTGACTACAAGAGCGCCACCGTCAGTCAGCTAACCCAGATCAAAGAGTGCGCGGCCGGCACGATCGAAGTCTGCAAGCCGCCGACGGTGTTCGAATACATACCCGACGACCCTCGCGCGCCGGCGATCGGGGAATCCGGCCAGTTTTCGCAGCTTGGGGGGCGGCTTGACCTCCTCGCGGTCGAGGGTGCTGCGCAACTCGACGTGAACGGAGACGGCATTCCCGACTTCCTCATTACGAAGGTCAGCATCGACGGCGTTCCGGCGCAAACGTGGATGAAACCGACCGGCCTGGCTCTGGATGGCGGCTGGGCTGTTGGCTCAGTGTTTCTCGCGACCCCGCTCGGGCCGGTCGGCGCGCTCGCGGCAGGCGTGGCCTTTGACCTAATAAAGACGGCGATCTTTGGGGCGCTCAGTGCGAGCCCCAAGATCACTTTCGCAAGCAACGTCCTGGTGGGGAGCCCGAATCGAACTGGCCGTCAGTCCCTCGACGTGAGGGTGCCATGCCCGTCGGCGCAGTCCTTCGTGATGGACTTCGACCAGGACGGCCGCGACGATATCGTGAGCATCTGCAATCAGGGTCTCCCCGAGGTTGCGGTGTCCACGGGCACTAATTTCACCATAAATCATGCCCCGATAGTGACGTTGCCGACTCCGCCAGGGAGCGGTCCGACGGGGAGCGGATGGTCAAGCGTACCGCCCCCGATTTTTTACGACATTAATGGTGACTCGCTTCAGGACGTCCTCAGCTGCACCAGCCCGACCCACCTCGACGTGAGGCTTCGCTTGGGCGCCAATCTGGGTTTCGGTCCGGCCATCCCGATGGATGGCCAATTCCTCGTGCAAGACGTAGACGTGCACGACATTTTCGAATTCCTGCCGTACTGCTCGGAATTGGTCCCTACGTATCAGACCTTCGACATCGATGGTGATGGGACACCAGAGCTGCTGGCCCATTTTACGGCTACTCAAGTCCGGGTAGCGAGTGTGCCCACGCAAAGGACGACCGGTTGGTACGCGCTGCGCTACGACCCTACGGCGTCTCCGCAGCTTTCGTGGAGTCCAGTTAATCTGCCGATACCTGCCGGCAATGCCGCGTACGGTCAAGATGTCGTGCTCGGCGACCTCAACGGTGATGGGCTCACGGACATCTGGCACACGTCTGGCAGAGGCGTGGGTGGTCTCGTTGCGTCTAGCGAGATCGAGCACGCTCTGTGGTTGAACACGGGCGGCGCCTTCGCTCCAACCACCCCCTCCGTCTCCGGAACGATGCCTGCGGTGGGCGACCGACTTACCGCGTCGGTTCTCGTTGATCACGATGGTGACGGGCGGCTCGACATCCTTCAGCATTGGGTGACCCCCAACGCTTTTTCCGACCCGGTCTCGGGGGCGAGGGAGGACCTCCACTACAATCTCGGGTTCTTGATCAACAGCCTCGCGACCCAAGTTGACGGCGAGGATGCCGCGGACGTCAGCTTCTTAGGATCGGAGGCCAGGGTGCCCGGGCGTTTCACGGTCGCCGGAGACGTCGATGGTGACGGGAACATCGACCTGTTTGGCCAGGATCCGGTCTACTACGGAAGTGGGCTGCACAAAATGCTGCTCTCGCGCGTGACCGACGGCGTCGGCAATATCATTGAGGTCAACTACGACGAGCCCGATACCTACAAGGCGAGTTGCCTCAACGGGCAGCAATGGCCCGAGCGTTGCGTGCCAAGAATGTCTGGGTTGGTTTCCAGCCATACGGAGAGCTTCGATGACCCGACCGTGCTTGGAGGCGAGCGAATCGGCCCCCACCTCGAGCGGTCCTATCGGTACACCTACGAAGACGGTCGCATCAACGTCTCCGGCCATGGCTGGCTCGGCTTCGGCAGGCGCGCGGTGACCGAAACGGTTTTCCTTCCGCAGAGTGACGGGTTCATCGACCAGCAGACAAGAGTCACCACGGAGTTCCTGGCCCCTGCTCGGTACAAGCCGTCCGGCGCCCTGATGGATGCCACAGACACCGCGTGGCCCTACCTTTATCCACTCGCAGGAATGCCCAGCATGATCACGACGGATCGCGGCATGCCCGGGTCACTCGCGCAATCGACAACGCTCGCGCAATCACCGATCGAAGACGGAGGCCATAGCCGCCGCACGGCCGTGCGGCAGAACTGGGGGGTGCACATGTCGGCCGACCATCGGCCCTTCCCGGTTCTCAACTACTCCGAGACCAAGACTTTCTCGCGCAGCGTGCCGGTCGACGACACGGCCGCTTTCGACCAAGACGGAGCGCCCCGTACCGACTGCGTCGATAGCAACCTGTTCTTCGACGGCTACGGCAATGTGACGGACAACAAGAAGTATTGCGGCGTCGCGGATGACATCTTCGAGACGCTCGAGACGACGACCAGCTACGACCAAGCAGACACGACGAATTGGTTCATCGCCGATGCGAATCGCATAACCACGATCAGCAGCCGCGGCGGCAGCTCGCAGCCGCAGGTCATCGCGCCGCACTTCGATCCTCAAACAGGACTTCTGGCTTCCGTCACCCGAGACCCCGGTGGCGACAACCATACGGTCACCTACGTCCGCGATCCCGACGGTTTCGGCACGGTCGTGCATGTCGAAGAGAGTGCCGCGGGTGAAACAACGCGCACGACCGACATCACCTACGACGCCGATCACGTCTTCCCCACAACCATTACCAATGCCAGAGGACACGTCACGCAAGTCGCGTATGACCCACGCTTTGGTCAGGTCGCCGGGGTCGTCGACCCGAATGGCGTGTCGAGCCAAAAGCAGTTCGACGGCTTCGGCCGCCTCGCACAATCCATTACTCCCGAAGGAACGACGACGTACCAGATCGCAGGGTTGACGGGCGCCCAATCGTTGACGGCAGCCGGCAAAGTCTATTCGCGGCTTGTGGTGACGGCTGAGACGAGAGGCACCTCCGGCAGCTTCGGCGGCCGCACGAGAACGGAGATCGACAGTCTTGGGCGCGTCGTTCGCAGCTCGAGCCTTGGCGTCGATGAGCGCGGGACCCTCGCTGAGGTCGTCACCGAGCGCTCGTTTGACTGCCGCGGACGCCTCACCATGGAGTCGGCCCCTCACCTCGATAGCCTCGATATCCACCTGGTCCCGACGGTCGCGTACAGCTACGATTACCTCGATCGCGTTACGCAAGTCGAGCACTCCGACGGCAGCGTTGCCACGACCGCCTACGCTAGCGGCGTAGCTCTTTCGGACACCCACAGCAACTGGCTCGCGGATCCGCCCTTTGACTCACTCCCCGTGAGCTTGTCCGCCGTTGACGTCGAGCTTCACACCGCCACCCATTTCCCGGACGAGCCCGGCAAGCAAAGCGTCGTTATGCGCGACTACCTTGGGCTCATCAGCCGCACCATCGACGACGACGTTCACCCCGACGACGTTCACCCCAACGGGGGCGACAATCTCGCTGCGGCGACTCCGCAAACGAACAACTATGACTATGGGCCCTTCGATCGTTTGCGGCAGCTGACGGACAACGGTGGCGCAACCACCAGCTTGGTGTACTACCCCTTTGGCCAGGTCGAGGACCAGCGGGACCCCGATTCTGGATTGAGACACTACACGTACAACGGCTTCGGTGAGCTGGCGACCAGCTTGGATGGGACCGGTCAGCCCCGCGCGTATTCGTACGATGTCCTCGGTCGCCTCGACCACATCGACGATGCGATGGGGACTACCAGGTGGATCTACGACCAGTGCCCGGACAACGACCCGTGCACGACGGAGGAGGCCGCCGCCGCTGGCGCGCTCGGTCGTCTGACCCAGACCGTCTCGCCCACCCTCCAGCGCGTCAACTACGACTACGAGCCAATCACGCCGGCCTCACGCAGGGGTCTGCCCAGGTCGGTCACCTACTCGATCGATCAAAGCGTCTACACTATCACGCCTCACTACGACGACCTCGGCCGCATCTCCACCATCGACTATCCCGTAGTTGGCGCCGGCACCCCCATCCACGCCAACTATTACTACAGAGCCGACTCCGGCACGCTCAACGAGGTCAAGGTGGGCGTCAGAGGCGAGCCCGGCGAGCGATCGATCTGGAGACTCGACTCGATCTACCAGGGCATCCTTCCCGCTCAAGTAACCTTCGGCAACGGCGCCGTGTCCAGCTTCCAGTACGACGGCGACCGCCGCTGGCTCAACTCAGCCACCACAACTCTCGGTGGCGGCACAATCCAAGACCTCGGCTACGAGCATTTCGGCAACGGCCAGGTCTCGGAACGCTTCGCCGCTTTCGCGTCGCAAGGCTACACCTACGACAACCTCGGTCGCCTCGCGAGCGTGCAGGATTTCGGCCCCAACGGCCCCTCGCCGGCGCGCCCGTTCCACTACGACACCCACGGCAACCTCACGCAAAACGAGAACACCACCATCACGTTCGGCGACCCAGTCAGGCCGCACCTCCCCACCCAAGTCGGGAGCAGCACCTACTCGTACAGCCCCAACACCGTCGACAAACTCGCGAGCCGCTCCGGCCCCGAGATCCTCGGCGGCACGCAAACCTTCTCCTATACGCCGTTCGAGCTCCCCTCGCAGATCACCACAGGCCCCCACGTCACCCAGTTGGACTACACCGCCGACCAGTTCCGCGTCGTCCGCCACGACTCCGACAGCCGGTTCGTAGGCGACAGCACGCGCCACTACGCCAGCGACCTCTACCAGCGCCTCGTCTCCGGCGCCGAAGAACGCTTCCGCATCACCGCCGGCGGCGCCATGGTCGCCGAAATCATCCGCAGACCCGGCGATGAGGACCAAACCCTCTACTTCCACCCCGACAACATCGGCACCCCCGAAACCATCACCGACGACGCCAAAAACGTCACGCACCAAGACCACAGCCCCTTCGGCACCCCCGGCAGCCCCCCAACCCTCGACGGCGTCAGCACCCAAATCGGCTTCACGGGACAGCCCGAAGACGCAGACCTCGGCCTGACGGACATGGGCGGCCGCATCTACGATCCGCTGGCGGGTCGCTTCACGACGGCCGACCCGATGATGCAAGCGCCGTTCGGGCTCACGCAGGGGCAAAACCGCTACGCGTACGTCTTCAACGATCCGATCAACATGACGGATCCGAGCGGGTTCATATCGACGGGGAGCACTGGAGGAGACATCACGACCGGCGCCGTTCTTGGAGCCGCTTACGGCGGGGTGGCCTATGGCGTGGGGACGGAGTTGCTTAGCGGCTTGGCCATGCCCGCAGCCGGGAGCGTTGGAATCGGCCTTGGCGGCGGCGCCGCGAACCTCCTGATTGACCTGATCGTGGACCCCGGCGCGCCGGGCGCGAGCTACTCGTACAAGGCGCCGGCGCCGTCGTCGGCGGCGCACGCGATGCCGTCGAAGAGCACGGCGGGGGCGGCGCAGGCGCGTTCGAGGGTGGCGCCGTTGGAGAAGGTGCAGGAGAAAGCGCCCCCGCACCGCGGACTGACGCGGCCGAAATATCACAATCCGTTCGGCAATTCCCATCGGTACGTCGCTGGTGGCGGAGGTGGTGAAGAAGACGATGAGATAGACGACGAAGAATGGGACGAGATCATCAACGGTCCGCGGATGGAACCGGAACGGAACCCCTACGGCACAACGGAGGAACAGGAATTTGAGCGAAACGCCTTCCGATTGCCGCGGTACTTCCGGCCGCCCGATGGGACGCGGATGTCAGTCGACGACGCGCTCGATTCAGCGACTGAGTATTTGGGCAAGGGCTACCGTGATGCCGGAAACGGACGATTTGTTTCCTCCGATGGCCTCCGACAAGTGCGAATTGGTGACAGCGACATTCTCGGATTGCACGGCGGCGGCCCCCACGTAAACTTCGAGCAGTTGGAACCTGACCCGCTCACCGGGCGAATGCAGATCGTTGGAAACAGCCACGTCTATTTGACTGATTTTTGAAAGCGCAGGGTTGATGGACATTACGATTTCGGTCCAGGAGTATGTGCCGTCTCAAGGCCTTCGCCTTTCGTGGCAGCCGGGCTCGCGTATAGAGACACATAGTCTCTCCGGCGAAGTTGTCATCAAGGCAAATCGCGCGGGGCTTATCTCGTTGGCAAACCATTTGCTGACGCTTGCACAGGAGAACGTCCCTGCAGGCAACCATCTTCATTTCGATGACTCGAATGCGTTGGAACAGGGCTCCTGCTCGATGATCGTCGAACGGACGTAGCGGGCCCGAGGCGCACCCAGCCGCAGCACGGTTTTCGCGAGCCGCTGAGCGGACGTCGAGCGCGGCTCAGCTTGCTTTGCGCGCGGCGATGAACGCATCAATGGTGCGCAGCGTAAGCCATCCGCAGACGGCGTAGTTTCCGGGCATTGCCGCCGGCAGACCGCCGTGCTCGCGACGTGATTGCGATCGGGCCTCGGGCATGCGACGCCAGCGCGCGTGTCGCGCAACCAC
>Ga0307508_10007308_pt1 | contig 10291 bp, 8 predicted proteins | sample 9_EM_MG_FD_203089 | JGI IMG/M metagenome (GOLD analysis project Ga0307508, IMG submission 203089) | Populus trichocarpa ectomycorrhiza microbial communities from riparian zone in the Pacific Northwest, United States - 9_EM | ecosystem: Host-associated > Plants > Roots > Unclassified | place...
CCTACATAGATACTATATACAATGATAAGGAATGTTAGATTAGACGTTCTGTGAATACGGTACAGACTGTTTGACTCTATCTTTTATAGAAACAATGTATGTGCGTGACATCGACTCCCAGCATAAGCCGCATTCCGATGGCCTCCCGACCCGCTCAGGCTGCTCCTGCCACATGCTTTGCCCACTCCAACCTGTCACCAGGCAATCCCATCCCAATGGACATAGACATGACCCGGAAGGCTAAGACCACTCCCGACACCTGCCGACACTGCGGAAAGACTGGACACTGGGCGAAGGACTGCAACCTCGGCTTCGATGTCCGATACATGGATGCAGACGAGCTAGAGACGGAGCTCGAGAATAAGCTCACCACCAAGGATATAGCACCCACGGAGGCATCAGAAGAGGCGGAACCTCCAGTTAATGTAGAGGAATTTGTATCCCGCAGTGGGTGAGCCGTGCGCCCCTGTTGCTAAGTAGTAATCGATTTTCTGTTCTTGAAATTATTGAACCAAAAATTGATAAAGACGCACAAAAACCCGATACACCTATACTCCTGCCAACCGAACCCTGCAAGCCGCGCCGGCCTAAATGGGAAAAGCAGATAAAGCGCAAGCTTGTCATCCGTTCTCTCGAACTGGATGCGAAATGCATCATGCTCCTGATCCATTTAAAGACGATGGACACCATGGAAGAAACATCCACAGAAGCCATGGTTGATACCGGTGCCACCGGAGATTTCATCGACCAGGACTTCGTTGCCCGAGCGAAACTTCCGACCTGCAAGCTGTCCCAGCCAATCCCGGTTTACAACATGGATGGAACACTTAATGAGGCTGGGAGCATCTGCGAAGTTGTCGACATGATCATGACCTATGACTGACACTCCGAATGCATTCTGCTCGCGGTCACCCGCCTCGGCAAGCAAAGCATGATACTCGGGTTCACCTGGTTGGACAAGCACAATCCGGAGATTGACTTCCGCGCCCGATCTGTCAAAATGACCAGATGCCTCCCATGCTGCTGTGTCGGCTGTCAAGCCGACCGCAAGGCGGAACAGAATGCAAAGAGGGAGGATACTGAACAGATAAACACCTGCCGGACTGGCCCCTTCCCAGCCTTCGTAGAAGATGCTGATGAGGAAGACGAAGCCGAACTGACACCCAAGCAGTCTCCCGACCCAGAAGCCGACTTCCCGGATGAACTGCTTGAAGAAGGTGACTGAATCTGGGCAACCGGACTCTTCCCCCAGGCGGAACACATCTGTGCGACCGCTACAGTTTCCCAGCGGCTGGCGGAAGGATTCCGACAGAACTCCCAATCCGCAGATCACGAAAAGCACATCCCGCCACACCTCCGCGGCTTCCACTCAGTATTCTCCAAGGACTCCTTCGATGAACTACCTGGGACCAAGCCATGGGACCATGCCGTCGAGCTCACCCCTGATGCTTCTCCGAAAAGTTGCAAGGTCTACCCGCTCTCCGCCTCCGAATAGAAAGAACTAGATGCCTTTCTGAAGGAAAACCTCGAATCTGGACGGATCCGACCCTCCAAGTCCCCGATGGCTGCTCTGGTCTTCTTTGTTAAAAAGAAGAATGGAAAACTCTGTCTGGTACAGGACTACCGCACATTGAATGCCATGACCGTGAAAAACAAGTGCCCGCTCCCACTGATTCTGGAACTGATTGTGAAGCTCCGCGGAGCCAAGTACTTCATGAAATTGGACGTCTGATGGGGCTTCAACAACATCTGGATAAAGGAAGGAGACAAATGGAAGGCCACCTTCTGGACCAACCGCGGCCTGTAAGAGCCCCTTGTCATGTTCTTCAGCCTCACGAACAGTCCCGCCACCTTCCAGATGATGATGGACGACATCTTCGAGGACCTCATCTCGGAGGGCGTGGTCGTGGTCTATCTGGACAACATCCTCATCTTCACAGAGACCCTTGAAGAGTACCGGAAGATCACCCGCCGCGTTCTGGAGCTGCTGGAGAAGCATAAGCTCTACCTCTGTCCTGACAAATGTGAATTCGAGAAAACCACGATCAAGTACCTTGGAGTAATCATCTCTCACAACTCCGTCGCGATGGACCCAGTCAAGATCGCTGGCATTACCAAGTGGCCTGCTCCGACGAACAAGAAGGAAGTACAGTCCTTCCTTGGATTCATCAACTTCTACCGACGGTTCATCCAAGACCTCTCAGAACATGTCTGCCCGCTCTTCGACTTGACCCGAAACGATTCCAGTTGGCGCTGGGGGAAAGTTGAGCACACCGCATTCGCTAGGTTGAAGGGAAGTGTCACTTCCGCTCCGGTCCTCATCTCTCCCGACCCGACCAAACCCTTCCACATCGAAGCTGACAGCTCTGACTTTGCGACAGGTGCGGTCCTCTCCCAGATATCCTCGGAAGACGAAAAGTGGCTATTACACTAAATCTGGCTGTTTTTTGTACTGATTCAGCCAGTTGTACTGATTCAGCCAGTACAGCTACTTGAAGTGTTCAAAGTCTGCCTTTAGGCACCTTAAGCTCATAAATCAGGGAGGCATATAGGCAGTGGACTGGCCATAGGCAGTGGATTGCCTTTGGGCAGTAGATTGCCTAAGGGCAGTCAATTTAAAAATATAATTAATTATATATATTTATATAAACTAAAAATAGAACATTTGTATAAGCTAAAAATAGAATCCTTTAGCTTAGGATAGGGGTGTTTAGGGTGTTAGAGGTTAGGGAATTAGGATGTTAGAGATTAGAGGGGTTAGGGTGTTAGAGATTAGGAGTTAGGGTATTAGGATTAGGGGGTTAGAGATTAGGAGTTAGGTATTAGGATTAGGGGGTTAGAGGTTAGGGGTTAGTAGTTAGGGGATTGGAAATGTTTATGTCAATTGTGATTAGTAGCTAAATATAGAACACTGGCTCACATCTTTATTTATTATTTGTTTGTATTTGAGGCCAGAAAATCAAGGTTTCAGACCCTGAGCATGTAAAAATAGCCAAGTAGAAAGTCATATGTTGTTCTATTTTTAGTATCTTATCAGATTATTGGATCATAGTATTTTGCATTTTCTTTATAAACAAGAGCAGCTAGTCACATGGTTTTACTAGATCTGGAATGCCCCAATATAGGGCTAGTTTCTGGTAAAAGTTTTCTTAAAAATTTCCTTTTATGGTAATTGACCGCCGGCTCTGAAAATGTATTTTGGGTTTTTCTCACTATTTATAGTACTTGGTAACATGATTTTACTACATCTAGAAAGCCCTGATATGCAGCTATCAAATCATCAAAATTTTCTTTTTGGTAATTCACTACCAGCCCACTGCCCAAAGGCAATCCACTGCCTATGGCCAGTCCACTGCCTATATGCCTCCCTGATTTATGAGCTTAAGGTGCCTAAAGGCAGACTTTGAACACTTCAAGTAGCTGTACTGGTTGAATCAGTACAAAAAACAGCCAGATTTAGTGTAATAGTCCTCACTGTTGAATCTCTGCCTTGTCTCTGGTCTTCCAATAGCCTTGTTATAGCCAGAATCTTACTGTGATCATATAATGATCAAGACATGAAATGAAATGTAGGTCCTGCGGAGTAGAAATGGGGGAGGATCATTCAGGCCAATAGGCAACATAGAGAGAAACGAGAGCACTCACGGATGGGAGATTGCATAACAAGATGTATGTGCTTATGAAGAGGTGACGAGAAGTGTTCTAACACTTGGTCGACACATTCTAATTTGGTCCAGCCTGGGACCTCCTCCAGGCTTTGAACATGTTCCAGTTCCATAGTGAATTCAGAAGAAGGAATGAATGGAGATATCTGCCCAAATATCAGATCCTCTTATCAACTCGCAATAGGAGTGCTCGCTCACCTTCCAGAGGTGAAGAGCAGTATAGTCAATGCCAGAAAATTCATGTTTTTTCTCCTCCATTATTTTTTTTTCAGGTCGTTTATGGTTTCTTCCTCTCAATGTTGACTAAGCATGGGTTGTCTGGTGCATTGAGTACCCAAAAGCAGAGGCTGATTTTGTCACCTGAGCTTGTGAGTTACTGATCTGACTGTTGGTTAATTGTTGCTTACCTGTCTTGGATAAGTTGGACAAATTGGATTGTGATGACCAAGTTAAAGTGATTGTGACAGGTGCTAATTAGAGAGAAATGAACAAGGAGGAGAAATCAAATGCACAATCAGCATGCCATAAATTTTGCACAACAAACTTGATTTCTTCAGAAAGTTGGAAATTGTACAGTGGCTCAAAAAACTGTTCCAATGTTTACTCATTTTGGAATAATTGATCTGTTGTGGCATGCTAACATAACCAAAAATTTTGGGTATTTCAGACAAAGTATTATGGCATCTTGGCTTTTTAAAAAATCTATAATCATGTGATTTGGATGAAAACTTATTGAGTAATCAGCCAAACAAAATGCTTACTCATTGGGACAGTTTTTTGACTCTTTATAATTTTGCATATTTTTCACTTTGGAGGTCAAAAATAAAGGCTTAAATGACTTTCAATTATGCTGAAATGAACTATGTGAATTTGTTTGCATCATATTTGAATATTGACATCCACTTTACTATATTTTATCTGATAATTGTTGGTGTCAAAGCTATTTCCACTAAGAAGTATGTTTGAATGGATTTTTTTTTAAATTGATAGAATTAATGTTGAAATATTGGTCTGGACCTGTATTAACAGTCATTTGACAGTCTTTGAACTATTTTTGGATCCACTAAATAATAGACTTAGGATTGCTATTCTGTAAAACATATTGTCTATCTATTGTCATTATAGCAAATTTGAAATCTTGATAAGTAGCGTTGAAGTGCTTGCTGCATAAGTGACTGTGAAACTAACAAAACTAACTCAAAGACAAACTTCGAGTGAGCTAGCTAGCAGGACAGGCAGGCAAAGTGACACCTCCTCAATATCAGCTCTTTGTTAGAAGAGTTTTGTTGGGTGCATATTATTGGTAGCAGTAGAATTTATATACAAATGAAAATGAAATTGGTATTGGGCGTATGCTATGTATGTGTCGGTTAAGCCGGATTTTCTGTGTTCTCTGCTTGAGAATGCTTTAGCTAGGTATGCAATGATGCAGCTAGCTCGCTTTAATCTCGTCTGACTTGAAGTCTAATGTTCCACCTCAACCCTACTGCGATAGCTAAGACTCTTTGTCTTTGGAAATGATTGCGACAATATGCTTTCTTGTAGATCTCGTTGATCTCTGGACTCTAGCTTTACTTTGGGATGACTTTGTGCTTTAGCCTCGTTGGCTAGCTGTATAACACTTTAGCCTCGCTGGCTATTTCTCTGAAGCTCTAGTCTCTCGAAATCTTTGAGTAAAACAAGCTAGCTCACTGCTATCTGTTTCCTCGGTTCTTATGCTCTCGTAGTTTATCGAGTATGTCACACTAGATTATGGACAGAAACGAAATTGTATTGTTTGGTTTATAAGTCCCCCAAGATCTCAATGGGTTCCGCAATGCCTTAACACTGGACTGGAGTCGTCCTCTTGTCTTTCTGTATCTTTAGAAAGCTGAACGAATGGGTTCAAATCTCCTTGGACAGATCAAACAATCAAGATGGACCCAAGACTCGCGCTACGACTACGACTTGTTCTTTCTTTCTTTTGTGAACTTGGCAACTTTAGAACGGCTAGGTCGGAACAACACCCAATTATCGCACTTCGCTATTAATATTGTTGCCTCCAAGTTAGGGACACCAATATCAAGCTAATATGTGTACTGGCAATAATGCTCACGGGTTATCCACTCCTCTGCTACTTCGTTTGAGACTAAGCGGCGATTGCACTATACAAAGCTTTGGTCACTGCTCTGCTCGATGCGCTCGACTGGGTTATGCTTGTCTGGGTTCCTTCCTTGAAAACAAGCGGCTTTTATACCTGCTTGCACCCAATCTTCATCTAGATCGTGTTTTCATCTGCATTCTTCATAGTAGCCCACATGTAACACCCGCATGGATATCACACCAAGCTCACCAAGGATTTCTCCATGGCAATTCCTCGCTCTTCGGTTTTTGCATCAGCTGTGACGATACATGTGACTCTTGCATTTCTATCCATCAGGCTCAATCGTTTCTGATTGAGCTAGTTTTCTAATTGGTTTGTTGGAAGCCCTGTGTGCTCGATACTATCATCATGTGACATCATGCGACATTTCCTTTTCGGAGATTGTACTGATGCACTTGACACGTTGTGTCAATCATGCTGATCGGATTTTGCTGTATCAGTCTGAGATACGCGTAATTGATCACGTGTGCTCCCTAGCTTAGGCTTGTGTCATTAGACGCATGGCCTAATTTAGATACACATCCGTTTAAGGAAGCTCGGCTTTAATATTGTGCTAGCTCTCACCAGCTCGCTCTAGAACATGTAATAACGCTTCGTCCTTGGTGCTTATTTGAGTTCTAAGACCTCTACCTTGTATTATTAGACATAAGGCTTCGTGTTATTGAGAGTCTGTGCAATATAAATGATTTATCATGGCTACTTTACTTAGCTAGCTGCCATGAACCAAGTCTGCTCGAGCTCTGTTGTGGTTTCCTTAGACAACTCTGGGCCTAGCTTCATCGGACTATTGGAACAAGACTAGTACCATACAGTTATAGTATGCTAGCAAGTTATATTATTCATATTCTCGCGAAACATATGCCAATTGCAAAAATACACAGCTAGACTGGTGAGGGACTCATCAGCATAAGCTGAAATACTATCAGATTTGTTTTCATTTCTGCTTGTTCTATTTAGCATGAGGTTTGAATACTATTATAGACTTATGTCCTATTATATTTGTCATCCAATCACTGTTTGTCTTTTATTATTGATATTATACTATAAATGAAAATTGGTGACTCAAATTATTTGATATACACACACTTATACAAATAATGTACTCAGCTACAGGATATAATCTGTGTGCAAGCACTGAAACAAAAATGGATGGTGCTGTATTTGTCAAATCTGTAATAACATTACTTGACATTGCAAAGAAGTCACTTATGAACAAATCTGATAATATTTCAGCTTACACTGCTTATTAAGATTTCAAATTTGCTATAATGACAATAGACAGACAATAGGTTTCACAGAATAGCAATCCTAAGTCTATTATTTAGTGGATCCAAAAATAGTTCAAAGACTGTCAAATGACTTTTAATACAGGTCCAGACCAATATTTCAACATCAATCCTCTTAATTTAAAAAAAAATCCATTCAAACATACTTTTAGTGGAAATAGCTTTGATACCAACAATTATCAGATAAAGTATGGTAAAGTGGATGTCAATATCCAAATATGATACAAACAAACTCACATAGTTCATTTCAGCATAATTGAAAGTCATTTAAGCCTTTATTTTTGATCTTCAAAGTGAAAGATATGCAAAATTATAAAGAGTCAAAAAACTGTTCCAATGAGTAAGCATTTTGTTTTGCTCATTACTCAATAATTTTTCATCCAAATCACATGATTATAGATTTATGATGCACTACTTATATACAATATTCAGAGATGTCCAAGACTCCTCTGGCAACTCCTACAGAAAAGAGAATTTAGACCTGTGACTGGTCCCATTACATGATATTCAAAAACCTTGATGTGAGGGACCTGTAAACTGGGACTTACCGTCGCAGGATGCATACTACAATCGAAAGTGGAGCCTTTGGAAATCACCAGCAATCCTTTTTTAGATAAAGACCTCTATTAAAAAGAAGGATTTGGCAGAGAGCATAGCCATCAACTCAGACTTTGATTCACTACTCCATGTAATCTGAATTTCTTAATCTGGGGAGAAAACAAGCCAAAGAGGGCTTCAGCTGCATCGGATTCATGTGGTGTGGGAACTTTTAATGGAACTCGAGACAATGAGATGGGAGATACAAGAGGGTAGTACTACAGAACCATCAGAAAAGTGGGAATTTTCTTATTCTGTCTTATTTCATCTTTTGATCTTTTTTTGCCTTTTTCTCCCTTTTGCTTTTTAGATAAAAGTCATTGAAAATGAAAAAGAAAATATAAGTATAAAAAAGAAGGATTGAAAACATAAAGAACAATAGTAACTTTTAATAACTTTGTTTCTTTGGAAACTTTTTTATTCTCTGAACTCCTTTACTCCTCTTTGACCTGTTTACCTTTTAATTTTTTAATTCTTTAAATATCTTTTTCCTTTCTTAAGCGCTGTGGTTTCTTTACATCTTAAAAACCTTACTTTATTTTGTTTCCTTATCATACTTTTTCCTTCTTAAGCACTGTTATTTCTTTACACCTTAAGGACTTTAATTTATTGTGTTTCCTTTACCATACTTTTTCCTTCTTAAAGTATTGTTATTTCTTTAAATTTTGAAAACCTTAATTTATTTTGTTTCCTTTACTGTATTTCTCCTTCCCATTCTATTCTTCTTTTTATATCTATTTCTCTTTTGAGTTCTATAGTACCTCTCCTTTCTTTTGTATCTTGGGAATTTTTTTCCCCCTTCTAATCATATATAATACATAATATTTCATGAGAGTTTGACTTTAAGATTATAAACTACCCACAATAAATACAGAAAAAGGACAAATTATATGAATTAGAGGGCCAGAATGTTTGAAATAAATTTCAAAAAATATATAATCACATTCTACTCAATTTTATATGAATTTTGAGATATAATATATAATATTTCAACTTGTTCAAGTAGAAGGTTTCTATAAATCAATTTAAAATAGTGTTGTTTAAAGCTCAAAGTCCATTTTCCCATAATCAGCCCCACAATTTCTGGCGCCCATTCAGCTGCTACATCATACCACCTGCCATCACCAACACCACTCTCCTGCCATCCCCTGCCATTCCCCACCTACTATGATCCTACTGTGACCCATGACACATTAAGACACAGCCAGAATGGCCAAAATTGTGTGTAACGGGCGGGTCTCTACATTGTCATGCACAAAGTTTGTTTTCTAAGAAGACACTGGAGTCAAGCCTCTGAGCACATATTCCAATAACAATCAATATTGAACGAAGCCTTAAAGCAGTCACCTGACCTGATCACCTAATGATCATAAGACCACACCTGACAAGAGTGGGCCCGATGGCTCACCAGTCTAGAACATGGTACAGTTATAGACCTTTGGTTCAATTCCCACTTATGCACTTTAATTTCCTGTGATATGTAACAAATCACAAGACCTTTGTCACAACCCGTGATGCTATTCAAGTGACAAGACATGTGACCATACACGTGACACTTCAAACAAAAATGACTCTACCACAGCAGTGCTACCCAGTAGAAGCAGTGCATCACCATAGAGACTAAAAAGGCTGCACAATTGCTGTGGCAAGCTGTGCAGTGACTCAGAACACCTAGTCATCTGTAAAGCTGTGTGCAGCAATGCTAAGAAAATCTAGATACAAAAGCTATGCAAAGCTGTGTTTACCTACTCATACTTACAATTTCAGGTAGATAGATCTTAGATTCAGTACATAGAGGCTGTGGCAGATCTCCAAAGCCAGATCTCCCTGAAAGGTATAAATAGGCTGGCCCATGCAGTATTGTAGAGTAACTAAGAATTGTTTCTTCCACCCCCAATCTAGTATCACTCAAAGTCTCACAGCAGAGCCAGTCTGCTTACTAAGAATCACCTTGTTGATTTTGTCTCTAAGATCTGACTAAGCGATAGTCTTATCTTATCTCAGTTATCTTCTCTCCAACTGACTGATAGTGTGCAACAAGTGTACAGCTGATCATCATTGGATATACAGTCTAACCTTCAGATTACATAAGCCAAAGTCAAGCAATTACATAAGCCTACTAGAGGAAGCCGCCTCTACATTACCTAAGCCCAGCTTACATAACTGATCCTGCTATCAGTTATCTATGATCTAACATCTATCTGCTGTCGATCACAAGGATCTGGCCACCAATTACATAAGCCGAAGTCAAGCAATTATATAAGCCTACTACAGGCTCCTAAAACCAGCCTCTCGTAGCGAGAGGATCGCATGTGATTGGTTTGATGGTATCAATGTACAAATAAACAAAGGTTGGAGCTCAACCTCTCGCTAGAGAGGCTGGCAAAACTTAGAGTCACGTGATTTACTATCAACATAAGTCACATCCAGTCACACTGATTCAGATGATAAAGGGCGAGGCAGAGACACAGTGCTAATGTTTAATTTACAGCAAGCACTAGTCAAATTGATAATATCTTATCCTTTCCTTCTTCGAGTGCCATGAGAATTGGAATCCAGAATGTAGTAAGAGTCTTGCCATCTAGTGCTACAACCAAGCT